>Ga0233386_1000441_pt1 | contig 11412 bp, 3 predicted proteins | sample ElkDunMinimDraft_17_FD_191544 | JGI IMG/M metagenome (GOLD analysis project Ga0233386, IMG submission 191544) | Fecal eukaryotic communites from dung pellets of Tule Elk in California, USA - Elk Dung G4 | ecosystem: Host-associated > Mammals > Digestive system > Large intestine > Fecal | place...
ATTGAGTCCGAAATTGATTTTAAATTAGTTGTAGAAGTGTTGAAAGCAGAGTTTGGTGATAAGTTTACAGAAATTTATATAGATTGGCTTAAAGGTTATAAGATTAAAGAATTGATAGCAAAATACAATGTTAAATCTTGTTATTATCATATAGGTAAAATGACGGAGTTTATTCAAAATTATTTAAAGAAAAATTAATAGAAAAAGAGGAGATTTTTAAAAAATCTCCTCTTTTTTATTAAATCTAAAATTCAAAGTCGGAAGTTACATTTTCAAGCGACACATTTGACATATCTATTGTATCACGATAACTTTGTGTACTAGAATCATATATACCTATTTTTACTTTAAGCCACTGACCATCATAATATATATATATACCATCATCCGAATCGTATAACGATTTATATTTTTTTCTTATATGCATTCCATATTTTCCATTAACAGCCGTAAACGATTTTCCACTAATACTTGCACAAAAGTTTTCATAATCTGACATAAACACAAACCCATTTCTAAAAATCTCATATCGACCTCCTCTATTAAATGTATCCAAAATCAAATCATTACTATGAGTTAAAGTTATATTAAACTGTGTATAAGGTGTTGCTGGTTTTGTGGCAGCAGCCCATTCATAAACATAATATATATTCAAGCTAGTTACCAACACAACTGTTCCATTATCTTGAGATATGTCACCCATAAAAAGAATAGGCTCTGGTAATAAATAAGATTTATCATAAACGAATGAAGTACCATTATTCTTATTTAAAGAAAATTTAGTATATTTATATACTGATGTGTTTTCTACATTAGATATAGTACCGTTTATTTGATAATTCATTACAAAATATAAATCACCAAAAAAAGAATTAGCATATGTTCCTCCACCACTTTCATTATATGGTGTTGCCGTTATATTTAATGTGCTAAATTTATTCACATATACATCTGTCTGACATAGTTTGAATCCTCCTTTTTTTAAACCTGTAAATCTTTGTGTTGTTCCAGATACAGATTTTACTAAAGTACCATATTTTTGAAGATTTGTTATTAAGTTAGGTCCAGCACCAGTAAATGTACCATAACCAGCCGTAGATGGCATATATGGTGACACTTTATTTGACGCATTGGACATTGTATTTAACGATACTACTCCAGTCGATTGTCTGTCAAATGACACAAGATCACCCAATCCATCATATGTTTCTGATGTAATAGACCATTTCTCACCTTCACCCTGCAAATGTATAGATGCATTATCTGGATTAATTTGAATATATGTTTCATCTCGTTTACCAAAATAAGATTGACCATCCTCCAAATTTATTTCGAGTGATTTATTTGAACTTTCTAATTTTAACCCTTCTAATGTTATTTTATCTGCTGATATTTTAATATCAGACTCATCAGATTCATTAATTGCAGCAATAATCCCCGCTTTGGAAACTTTACCATCAACATCGCTTTTAAAAGCAAACATTTCTGCAAGAGCATATTCTGCGTTAGCTTCTGTTATAACACCAGCATTAGATAATTTAGTACTAATTACACCATCAAGATCTGATGTTTTAGTATATTCGGCAAACATAGATGATTTAGCCATACCCTCTTGTGCTTCAGTTATAATACCTGCTTTAGCAGCCTCAATCACACCATTGATTACACCATCAAGATCTGATGTTTTAGTATATTCGGCAAACATAGATGATTTAGCCATACCCTCTTGTGCTTCGGTTATAATACCCGACTTAGCAGCCTCAATCACACCATTGATTACACCATCAAGATCTGATGTTTTAGTATATTCGGCAAACATAGATGATTTAGCCATACCCTCTTGTGCTTCGGTTATAATACCCGACTTAGCAGCCTCAATCACACCATTGATTACACCATCAAGTTCAGATGTTTTAGTGTATTCAGCAAACATAGATGCTTGCGCCATACCCTCTTGTGCTTTAGTTATAATACCTGATTCCGCCTCCTCAATTAAACCATTAACACCATCTTCTGTTGTAAATATATTTCTAAACTCTGTTAAAGATTGTTCATTATCCGCCTTTATCTGTGCAATAGCCGTACTGTTCGTAATTTTATCATCAAGTTGGTTAACAATACTTTTTTCTACCTCTAATTCACTAGCCTTCAATTTATTAACAAAAATTTCATCTGCAACCAATGTACTAACATTAATCATATCTGCAGTGATAGCACCAGCCTGAACAAATCCAACCTTCTGTGCTGGCTCCCAATATGATAGGTTATTTGACACACTATATCTATAACCCTTTTGACCATCACTACCATCAACATCTTCTGAACCCGTCCTCATCCATGCGTTACCTTCACTGTCAATATAATAGTCACAAACTGTTTTGGTTAATCTACCATATATAAAATCTCTAATAACTTTTTCACCATCTTCATCAATATCAAAGAATGTTTCTTTACCTTCTTCAAAAGTTCCCAAATAAAATAAAATTCTACCATTACTACCCTGCACACCAGCAACAGTACTTGTAATACCTCTTGTTTTAGTATCTTTTGACGAATCATCTCCTGCATCAACTGGTCTCCAAGTGTATTCCTGTAATATATACACAGTATCTCCCTTATCGGCTTGAACATCCGCAATGGTCATTTTCCATTCGTTGAACATATCATACTCACCACTTTCAGAACTTTCAAGTGGATATAATGGCAACCCACTAACTTTAGAGTATCCCAATATATCAACCGCAACACATGATGGAGATGATCCATTCTTACCTTCTTTTAATATTGGAACTATTTCTCTATCCCATAATGCTCCATTTTCATTAGCCTCAAACCAAATTTCTTTACAATCGCTATTAATATATACACCATTATTATAGTCGTATGTACTCAATTCGCTATTTTCATCAAATTTATATCCAATAACACTTGATACTATATCAGCATCCGTTACTTCAACAGGCTTTTTAGAACCATCTTGTTTCCACAACGCACATTTAATAATACCATTATCAACACTATAACTACCATCTTCATATCTAACAACGCTACTAACACTAGGTCTTAAATAATATCTATATGATGATTTTATTTTACCAATAGACATTGTTGCATTTAACACATCAGTACTTTTTGGTAATTTAACTTTAAAGTTAATGGAATTATTGGTTCCTGTTAATGAATTTAAGAATGTCGCAGGCAATGTATATTCAATAATACCATCCTCACTTACATCTTCTATAATATCATCTTTGATATCTTTATTATTATATGTAACAGATACATCCTCCTCTGGATTTAACTTAATTATACCAGAACCATAGAACAAAGTAACAGTAGTTGTTATAACATCATCACTTGGATCGGAATCACTATCTATTCCATTTTCATCATATCCTGTACCATAAACATTACCTTCACTATCACACGCAAGCGTAACATTCTCGTTACTTAAATCGAGTCTATATGGCGACGATCCTGTTTTACCATTATCAAGAATACCTATGATTTCATAACTCAATTCTTCACCAATAATATTTTTATTATCATCCGTTTCATAATAAGATATTCTAACATCTCTATCACTCGTATGAAGTAGTTTATTATTAAATGTTATTGTTCTAATATAATATTCATTAGATCCATTATCTGACAGCATTTCATCACCCAGTTCATCACAAGTTAATACAACTTTTCCATTTTTTGTATAATTCCAAACACCATCAATCCAATATTTAACTTTAACAGAAATAGATTCGTCTATTAATTCACCTTTATCTTTATCTCTTTGTAAAATACTTTTATTTAATTCCAATTCATAAGGAGTATCTTCCAAATCGACAAATAATACTTTTTCATATATATCATTTTGATATATTGCTCTACAAGTTAAATTATTATCACCATCAAACATTTCTTTTGGAATGGTAAATTTACCTGTTTGATGTCCATCTTCATCGATTTCAAAAATAACAGAATAATCAGTATCCTCTCTCAAGCCTTCAATTTCATATGTTATACCTGATTTTATTTCTTTATAATTATCGGTATACAATATCATTTTTGAAGATATTGGTGTTCCAGTGAGTTCACTATCATCATATTTTGAATTTACTCCTGTTTTATCTTCATTCCAAGGTAGAGCAATATAATCCTGAGTTAATTCGAGATGATATCCATTATATCCATCTTTACCATCTGTTACCGCCTCAACACTTGTATAATCAACTATATCACCATCTTTATCTAATAAAATGACATAACATCTATCACTATTACCAAAATCGTAATAACATTTGCCCCAAGACTCTCCATCCACATGCTCAACATTTTCCAACTCATCGAGATTGATATTATTATGAATTTTTATATTCATTCCATCGGCAGGATTATATTTCTCTACAAACGACTTACCGCCATTTGTAGTTATCTTATAATAACCAACTCTAAATGTAGTATCTTTATCTGTAGTTGTATTTACAACATGTCTATCAACAAAGACCTCATAATCTTCAAGACCTTTCATTGGAGATAATGTCCATCTAACAAAACCTTCATAGAATTCATCATTGCCATCACCATCCACATCAGAAGAAATTCCATACTTCACATTTACACCTATTGAAAATCTATTTCCTTCGTCACCAAAATCAAATATAGATTCACTACCATCATCATTAGTGACAACAGGTTTAAAAAATATATTATATATACCATCAATTCTCTCTACAGTAAAGTGATTAAACCATTCAGAATTCTCATCAATAGATATTTCCAACTCCTCATATTTAGATAAATTTTGAGAACCATTATAGAAATATACTTCGGTACTATCTTTTTGATTGACAGCATTCTCTTCACATTTATATCCACTTTCTCCTACAGGAATGACAGCAACAGGATTACTAAATGTTGTTAAAAATCCAGAACCATCAACACCATCTCTTGAATAATTAGAATACAATGTTGGAGGATAATAAATACTCCATTCCTTCTTAACAACATCCCATCGTCTATACGATTGATATTCATATCTGTGTAATTCATCAACACCTTGATGATCATCTACCCAAGTAGTCCCATCAGGACCCAAATACTCACTACCATTATCTTTTCTATTAGGGTCATCAGACACAATTTCTCCTGTGCTTTCATCTGTTTTTTTCCAGTCACTTGGATTCAGTATCTTATCTTTTTCCTGTGCGGATTCAAAAGGATAATAATTAGAACGCACAAAAATATACTGCCATGATTCTCCATCTCTACCATCAATACCATCTTTGATGAGAGGGACAGTACTTTTAGCTATTTCTTTTTTACCATAATATAATATAAATTCAATCATTACATCATTAGATTGGAAATGATCTTTATCAATATCATCATCAAGTCCAAACACTAGTGGTTCTGTATATATCTTTGATTCCGATTTACCATCTTCTTGAAAAACAGCCCATTTAAGGGTAAGATTATATAGTTTCAAATCATCGTCATCACTCGAAATCTGCTGACCATTTCTAAACACAGAGCATCCAATAGTATCACATACAACTTCATTATCATCTTTATCATATGCAACACCTTTAGATGTATTAAATGTTGTAACACTTGGTTGAAGAGAATATATATTAGCAATTTCAGATATATATATGTTAAATGAAACCGCATCTATTTTTTCCTCTGTAATAATATTTCCATCAGAACCTTTCATCGGTTCTCCATTTTGATCCAATTCAACATATTCACCAAGCACATTGAAAGATAACGGAATCATACTTATACCATAAGGAACCTGTGTAACTGTAAATTTATACTGCATTACACTGTCAGAAGAACCTTCGCTATCAGATGTTATATTTTCAAAAGTATAATCAAATCTTCCATTATATAAGTTTTCCATATCAAAAGCCGATGATGCAAGATCGACATCAAGCACTTTCAATGGAGTAGAACCATCATAGAAATGAGGCTCAAATATAATACTATACCCATTAGGGTCTCTCAACTCAGCAATATAATTTCCATCAATATCTTCAAGATCAGAAGCATCGGATATAGGAAGTTTTTCACCAGTTGTCAATACCAGCATAGATTCAGCATTTCCCAAATCAGCATGGTAGTAATGTGTTCCCTTACCATCAGCAACTGTCCAAACATCCTCATAATCCCAGATTTCTTCCTGTTTTTCTGGATCTGTAGATTTCCAATATCTAACAATTTGGAGTTCTAAACATGATGATTTTTCTGTTGGTATTGGTGATGTATATTCATTCCACTCATCATCATCTTGATATTTCCATAACAATGTGAAATCACTTTCTTCCGATAAATCAAAAAGCGATCTCTTGGTATCTTCTATTTTATAAACAAATACTTCAAGATTTTTAGGATATCTTTCACCATCTTCATATATTTTAATCACCCTATATGAAGGTCTAATCTCCAACTCAAATGTAGCCATTATAGGCTTGATTATCCATATTGTTTTTCTCTCAAAATCATAAGTCTCGTTATTATCAGGGTCATCAACTTTAGTTTTTACAGTTATAGGTATTTGAAGATTTTTTGTAGGGAATACATATTTCTCATCAGGAACAAACCTTATCCTAACATCATTATTATCCTGAATTAATGTAAATGTACCAATATCATTACCATCATCATCATTTGGTATTTCTAATGACACATCACTTTTTGGAAGTTTCCAACTATCATTTCCATAATATGCATGCAATACACATTCGCAATAATCATTACTTTCATCATATAATCTCGTTCTATCTATATCAATATTGATAGTAGCCATATCACCTTCCAAATCAATAAAATATAGATGACCTGTATATGAATCACCTCTATCTCCTTGAGGACCTGCTGGACCTGCTGGACCTTGCTCACCCTGAAGTCCTGGTAAACCCATTCCCCCTTGTATCTTCATCCATATATAACTACTAGGATTATTAGAACTTCTTTCAGAATGATCACTATATACACCCATATATGATCTTGATACTTCATCATCTTCGGCAACAGGGGCAGCCATTCTTCTTAAATTAAATGTAGATACCTCTTCCCCTCTAATTTCATCGCCTGTAATGAAACCATCATAACCATCTGAACTATTAGCATATGCAAAATGAACATATGAATTCCTTCCATCCACAACAGTACCTGGATTATATGACTGCATTGCAACTCTATATACTGGAACAAGATTATATCCTATAGTCTCTAAAACATAAACATGTCCATTCTCTAAAAATATACAATGTCCCTCTTGGTATTCAACATTTGTTAATAATCCATCTTGAATACCTATAATTTCATATGAACTACCAGATGGTATTTCTGAGTCATAGTGTTCTCCCTCCACCCAAACATGGACAGGATTTTTAGGTTTTGTCGGAACACCTTGAGGACCATCTGGACCTTCTGGACCTTCTGGACCTCCACCATATTCCGCAATTATTTCCAAATTATTGTTATACTTCTCACACATAGAGGACATTGTATCAGAATATACTATTTTCTGTCCTGAAATCTTATCCCTAAATATATTAGTATCTTTTGACATATTTAAACATTGTAATATATAAGTTATTTATGAAATATCCATAAATACATTAAAGGAGTATATATTATGACAGAAAGACACGATATTGTTATACCTTTGGGTGTTAAAAGTTTTGAAAACGAAAATTTTGAAATAAAAGTAGCAATTGCAAGTATCAGAAAATATTGCAAATTTACTAATAGAATAATCATCGTATCACAAATCAAACCTATTAAAGAATTGGGAGATGATATTGTGTGGATATATCAAGATGATATATATTCTCATGATAAAGATGCAAATATAATAGAAAAAGTAAGAGCAGCAATTGAAAACATACCCGATCTTACAGACGACTTCATAATGTGGAGTGACGATCAATTTATAACTAAAGACACATATTGGGAAGATACCACACCAAGATATATGAAAATTTATGACGGAGCCACCAAACCTTGGTTTGATGAAATGGCGAGAAAGAGATTATGGTATAAGCGATTGATAATGTGCTTTGAAAGATTTCCAAATAAAGGATTCGGGTGTAGATTCTTTAACCCACATATTCCAAGTCCGTTAAACAAATATAAGTTTATGGATATGTGTAAAGAATTTCCATACCAAAAAGAAAACGGTATAACAATTTATGATTTATATTACAATTTCATTTGTGAGGATGGTGTTCCGAACTTTGATGAATATCATGTTGAAAAAGGTGAACTCGATTGGAAAGACTGCAGATGGGTTGGGTATTATAATTCAAGCATGAAAATACAAGCATTTAAAAATAAATTAAAGCAAATGTTTCTATAAAATAAGAGTGGGAAATTTCCCACTCTTTTATATTATAATGACATAATCATATCAACTAAATTTGGTTGAGGACAGCAATCAAACTTATCTTTTCTAATATTTGTATGCGTAAGAAGTCCTTTCACATTTCCTTTATACGCATCTATATGGAAATCAAACGCTTTTATAGCACCCTCTGTTTTTATCCATTTATATAGACCTTCATGTAAATCTATATTATCTCTATTAGAAACATACAATAATAAATCCCTAACAACTTTAATCTGTTCATCAGAATACTTATGCCAAGACAAATATCCTTTATATGGAGCATTTAAAGAAATTGTCTGTTCTGGAATCACACTTACACCAGTGTATGTTTTACCATTCTTTACATACCCAAAATTACACATCTCTATACCAACAGAATGTGTACTCATATATGAAGAACCCGATGGTCCAATATGATATGCTTGACAGCCTTCTGGAAATGCTCGCACTATCTGACCATCATATTTTGTGTTACCTGTATTACAATTCTGACCACCAACAACAAATTCTGTTGCAATTCTACCTTGTAAATCTTTTGCCCAGTAATCAACTACAGATCTTGGATTTGCACTACCAGCAGTGTGATGAAGAATTATATAATCATTTTTATAATTACCATTAATATATTCTCCTTTTGGTAAATAGTATTCATCTATATCAAGATATAATGGACGAACTATTGTCAAATCTGTATCAAAATTGATATTCAGTACTTCTAATGTCTTTTTACCAACTATACCATCAGCATACAATCCATTTTCCTTCTGAAACTTTATAACAGCATTTTCTGTTTTGATACCAAATATACCATCTGCTTTTAAACCAAGTGCGAGTTGAATCTGTTTGACATCATCACCGCGAGAGCCTTTTTTATATACCATTGTAACACAAATGTTTTTATATAATTATTTATGTATTTATATTATCTTCATAAATATAATATACCTATAAATGATAGTTTTTAATCAAATTAAATTGAATATTTTATGGCAAATTCAAGAATTAGTAATTCATTAAGTTATTTTTTAGAGCAGGCACTTATATTGGAGAAAAACAGTCTTGAGACTGTTGCAAAAGTAAGTGATGCCGTAACTTCACAAAAAGATACTGTTACTTTAACACTAACAGATCCAAACGATTCATCAAAGACAATAACATATTCTATTCCATCATTTGGATATCTGAAGTCGGAAATAGAAAGATTGGATAATTCTATCAAAACAATGTCCAATTTAGAATCTGGTTCTGGTAGTAGAATTCAGTTGTCTGATGGTTCATATAGAAAAATTATTGCAAGCAAACTTGCTTGTGAGGCACCTACTATTACAACAACAAACAACATCACCAATTTTAATTTCAAATCAAATTGGTTGTTTGAAGATATGATGAATCCATATTTATATGCTAATGTGGATTTGTCAAACTGTGTACCTACCGAAACAGAGAGAGTATTGATTCAAAGATACATTCTTAATTGTGTAAATAACAAGCAGTTGAATTATTTTGATAGCATTAAGAACAATTCCACAAAAATAGACTATAAAAGTTTCTTGAAAGGATTGTTGAATAATGGCATTACATATATTCTTGATGAAAACTATTATGATCTTCCTCCTATAAGAAGAAGATATAGTGGTGAATTTGCAATTGATAGAATTCTTGAAAATACATTAACACCAGATGGAAAGAACATTCTTGGTAGATTGATATTAAAGAATTTATCATATACCGACAATAACAGTGGCGTTGAAAATACAGTCACACTTGCAAAAAATGATATACTTGAGATCAAGGAAAATCCAGCAACTACCAGATATATGGTTACATATGTTGATGTAGCAACAAATGAAATCAAACTTAAAAGACTGGAAGGATATACACCTATCACAAACGAAACTATATTTAAAATAAGTTCAAATCAGGTAAAGAAAATAAGTGTAGAGATACCTGTAAGTTTTGATAGACGAGAAGTGATTTTTATTAAAGCGATCAATCCTGACAGCAATATCCCTTCAAGTAAATGGTCACCAGGTATTGCATTCTATACAAATGAACTCAAATATACAAGCCCACAGGGTGTTACCAGCAAATTGGAAACATTCTACCAAAAGAATGTTGTTGATTTTGGAAACATAATACTCTCATATTCAAAGGATTATTATCCAAGTGTTGTTGAGGGTATAAAACCAGATGCTCCCGTTTTACATTATGATGCGGAAGATGATAGTGCAAGTGATTTCAAAATTGTTCAAATCAATAAACAATTGGCAGAAGGAACTGAAGCAAATACATTTAAAAAACTCATTGCGGATAAAGAAAATGCATTAAGTCAAATAAATAACAACAATAAATTGGTTGAAGAACAAAAGGAACTTATTCAGACAACCAAATTTTCAACAACAACAGAAAAACTTAATGCTCAAAACAAACTTGCAGAATATGTTAAGAATCAAGGTACATACACTGCATTGTATAACAGCATAGTAAATCAAATTAAATCTCAATATGCAGCATCATATATTGAGAAGCCTAAATATAGAGTGAGAGGTTTCTGGAGTATACCATCACCAAAAATAAGCAAATCGTCAGGACCACAGCAAATCATTCAGTTCAAAGTAAGATATAGATACTTAAGCGAAAGTGGTGTTGCGAATAAAGAAGAAGAGTTTACATATCTCGATGGAACTACCAACGCAACTGGCAGATTCTCAAACTGGAATGAAGTACTGACTCCAATGAGGCGTAGAGTAAAAGGTAGTGATGGAACATATAATTGGGAAAAAATAAATACAGCCGATCCAGATCAGATAAATATAAACCAACTCGACCTTCCTATTCAGAATGGAGAGCAAATCGAAATTCAAATCAAATCTATAAGTGAAGCAGGATTCCCAACAAATCCTATGGAATCAGATTGGAGCGAACCTGTTATTATTGCTTTCGGTGATTTCCCAGAATTGCAGGGTGATGACATATCTGAAATCATTGCACAAAATAGAGTTGACGCATCTGTTGCTAAT
>Ga0233386_1000442_pt1 | contig 11402 bp, 8 predicted proteins | sample ElkDunMinimDraft_17_FD_191544 | JGI IMG/M metagenome (GOLD analysis project Ga0233386, IMG submission 191544) | Fecal eukaryotic communites from dung pellets of Tule Elk in California, USA - Elk Dung G4 | ecosystem: Host-associated > Mammals > Digestive system > Large intestine > Fecal | place...
GCCCACCCGTAACTCTCGTAGCCGGTTCCCCCTCCCCCTTCCCGAGGTTCCCGGTGGGCGCTGGACGAGTCGAAGGTCGTCTCGATGACCTCGTTGGGGAACTCCGCGGTCGGCACTTCTGTGCAGTCGAATCCGCTCGCGGTAGCTACACCGGTGCCCGCTGCGATCAGCGAGATGCCCGCGAGCATCAACACGGTCAGAAACCGCGCCAGCAGCCCCGTACGCCACCCGAAACGGCGCGGGGAAGGGCAACGACCGGTCGAGTCGGCTCGGAACCGCTGCGGGCTCATGAGGCGCCGCCCATCGCCGCGCGGGTCGCCCGCGAGTCCAGCGCCTCGAACACGTGCGCCAGGTGGACGAAGTGGGTCCAGTCCGAGCGGATCAGTTCGATGTCGTCGGCCATCTTCACGATGAACCGGCGTGCCTGATCGAAGTGCTCGGTGTTGGTGTCCGGATCGAAGGTGTCCTCGCCGCCGCCTCCGAGGTCGGCCAGCAACGCTTCGTAGCCTTCCCCAGAGGGGAGGTTCAGCAATTTCAGAGCGCCGTCGATGGCGTGAGCGTTACCGCCGAGATCGCCGATGATGACCTCGTAGGTCAGAGCCGACTTGTCGTCGCTGCCGTCGACGCCGAGATAGTCATCGGGCAACTGGGAGCACACAAGCGCGCGGACTTTGTACTTGCGCGAGTCACGCGCGATGCGCAGGTTCAGGGTGCGGCCGGCACCGGTCTGCTCGAGGTACTTGTTCTCGTCGAGGAACAGCACCTTGCGCTCGTAGCGCGGCAGCTCGTAGACGAGCCGGTTCGCCAGCCACGCGGCCATGTGCATCAGCGGGCCGGCCATGCGCTGCTGCGGGGTCCACTGCGACGGGTCGGTACCGGTGGGAGGCAGTTGCAGTCCGGGCATCGTCAGCACCGTCAGCCGGATGTTGTCGCCTGCGATGTCGCCGGTGTCTCCTGTGGTTCCGCGCTCGGGGAAGAGCACTCGGGCCTCGGCGAGATCGGCCATCATCGTCAGGTCCTGGTGCACGCTGCGCGCGCAGGTACGCAGATCGGCGTTCTCGTCATCATTGCCGAGCGCGGCGATCGCGTCGAGGACTTCACGCAGGTTGTGGTGACGTTCGCCGCCGACGGTGTTTGCCGCGGTCTGAAGGACGGTTTCGGTCCACTCGTGCTCGAGGCGGGCAGGGGTCAACATCATCTTGAGTACCGACACCGCCACCGAGATCCGCTCGGCCTGCGCGGCGCGTACGTCGGCTTCGTACTGGGCGTGGGCGGCGGCGATCGGATCGGCGTCGTCGGCGTAATCCGGGCTGGTCGGGTCGTACTCGGGGTCGTCACGGCGTGGATCGACGATCACCCGGTACGGATTCAAGGAGCCGGGGCGGGAGGTGCGCCCGGTCAATGCTTGGACATCGGCGATACCCCGGAACTCGGGGAGCTGCGCGAGTTTCTTGAGCGGCCCGGACGGGTCGAGCACCACCCCGTAGGCCCCGGCGCGCACCGCTTGGTAGACGAGCATTCCGGCGAGGAAGGTCTTGCCCGATCCGGGCACCGCCACGATCGGGGTCAAGCCGGACTTGTGCTTCTTCTCGTGCGCGGCGAACAGATCCCACACCGCCGGGCGAGGTGCGATCGAGGCGGTCTCGCCGATCACCACACCGTTGCGGTCCCCAATCCGGTCACCGACCGCGGCCATCCCCGCGGAGACGGCTTCGACGCTCATGCGCCGGCAGTGCGCGATGTTGGCGAGCGGTTCGCCCGGGATGAACTCGCGCAGCAACTGGTACTGGCCGTGCTCCTGCTCGAGACGGATGCGCGGGGCGTACATCTCCTGGAGCATCGACACCTTTTCCTTCGCTTCGTCCGGTGTCGAGCCGACGACAAGCACCCGGTACCAGCCCTCGGTGCGTACCGACAGCCCCGAGTGGTCGTCTTCGATGTCGGAGATCACCTGCTGCGCGAGCGCGTGCTGCTCGGCGAGTTCCTGCGGTGGGACCTGATCGTGTTCGACGGTGTAGTGATCGAACTGCGCTTCGATGCGCGCGGTGAGCCGGCGCAGCTGGTGGATGGACTGGCTCTTGGTCTTCAGGCGGATGCGCTCGGACCATTCGAGCGGTTCACCGGAGGAGTCACCGAGGACCTGCCAGGGCAGCATCCGCTCCGGGATCGGCAGCGGCGCCATCCGCCCGACGGTGAGGACGATGGCGTAGCCGGTGTAGTCGCGGCCACCGACCTGACCGCGCACGGTGGTGTACCCGTCGCCGGGGGTCAATTCCAGATCGGTGAGGTCTTCGAGCGCAGCGACATCGGACTGTTCCCAGTGACCGCCACCGGAGATCACACCCTCGGCATCGAGAGGCAATCCGAGCGAGGCCGAGCGCAGCAACAGATAGTCCATCAACGCACCCGTGGCGGGCTTGGCGCGCACCCCCTGCCCGGACAGGATGCGTTCGATCGTGGCGAGGTGATCGGCGAGCGCCTTCTGCTCGCCCAGGAACGCCGTGCGCGCCCAGGCCCGGACCAGCTTCGCGACCCGGCCCAGCAGTGGCACATCGATCACAGGAAGCAGCCATTCGGAGACGGTGTCGAGTCCGACCGCCAGCGCCGTCCGCGGCGGTAGCTCCACGCCCCAGTAGCGGCCTTTCTGGGTCGAGTTGCCCCACAGCATCGCGTGCTGCTGACCGCGCAGATAGTCCGACCATGACAACGCACCCGGAACGTCGGGGATGGGTTCGGCCCACGCGTCGTGTGCTTGCGCCCATTGGCGCACCGGCCACGGGGTGCGCACCAGCCGGCGGTGCAGGCCGGTGACGCCGGCGTCGGCGAGGTTCGCCAGCACCAGCGCTTCGTTTTGGATGTAGCGGCGCTGTCGGGCGACCGGACGCATGTTCCACGGTCCGGGCTCTTGGATGAACCAGGCGGTCGACTGGGTGCGGGTGCGGGTGATGTTGCCTTCCACGCCGACCAGTTGCAGGCGTACTGCTTTGCGGGCGCGCTCGGCGCGCTTGGCGGCTGCCTTGGACTGGCGGGTGAACTCGGTGTCGGTGCCGGTGGTCTTGCCGCGCTTCGTGCGCCGGCGCGTGCGCTTGCTGTCCGCCCGGTCCGCCTCGACAGCGATGGGCGCAGAGCTCACATCCGCGGGGGCGGCGATGCTGCTGTCGGGCACCTGGGACCACGCCAATTCTGACTCCGCGATCCGATCAGGCGCAGACGGCGGGGGAGCGGTCCTACTCGCTGCCATCGCTGCGGCCCAGGACGGGGGCAGCGCGCCGGGCGGCACGACTGCCGGTTCGGGCTCGTCGAAGTTCGGATCGAACAGCGACGCGATGTCGTTGTCGGGCTGCAAAGTCATCGGGAGAGGTTCCCTTCGTTCGACACGGTGTCCTGCGCGTTACGCCGGGTGTGGAAGGTGGCAGGGATGCGGAGCACGACGGTCTGGCCGACCTTGGGCGGGCGCGGGGCGTTCAGGTCGTTCCATGCGGCTTTGGCAACCGACCGCAGTGGGCGATCGGCATTGACGTATTTCGTGACCTTCGAGGTGATCACGACCCCGAGCGCGAGGATGATCAGGATCGACTGGAAGTTGATCGGGACGTGCACGATCGCGCGGGCGATGATGAAGATTGTGAAGGGGATGACCGCGCCGATTCCGACCGCTCCGTAGCGCACTCGGAACGGCAGCGTGAAGCCGGTCGGGCCGAGGTAGTGCCGGTCCACGCGGTGCAGCATGTCGTCGTTTTCGATCACGGTCGGTGCCCTTCAGTCGTCGGCCGGTGGTTGCAGGCAGCAGTCAGACCTGGATGCCGACCAGGCCGAGGAGCCAGTTGCCGATCCCGGTCGCGGCGTTGGGGTTCGTCGCGACGCCCAGGTACGCCATGCCTGCCAGCGACAGTCCGCCGACGGTGACGACCCTCGAGAGGTTGCCGCGCAGGCCACCCATCAGCACCACGCACGCGATGAGAATGAGGATCGTGAAGACGATGTTGTCTTCGATCCATGCGCGCACTCCGGTGGTGCTGACCTCGGTGGTCTGGGCGAGTGCGTCGCCGGAGGGGATCGTTGTGATCGCCAGTTCGGCCAGGCTTGACGCGAGAGACATGAGCGCTCCATTGATGGTTCGGTCGATACACCCGAGTTGGGATGGGCGAGACCGTAAAACGGTGAGACGTTTTTCCCCAACAGGGTGACCGCACCTCTCGCGTGTATCCGCAGAGGCCGACAAGCAGATCAATCGAGACGGATAAGCACCGTCGTGTGACCCCGAAATGCGGTGCAGGCATAACGCATCCGACGGTGGGTCGTAGCAGCGTGCACGAGCTCGCTCTCAGCGTCCACGCAACGGCTCGCTCGTCGGTATCTATGGGGCGGTAGCAGTTATAGCTCTCATATGGGTACCCAGTACGCCTATCCCGGCGCCGTTCTCGCGCGATGCGGGAGCGGGTTCGCTCGGCGGTGATTGAGCACGGGGAGAAGAGCGGCGCGGGTCAGACGTACGCGCACGTGGGAAAGCGCTCGTGCGAGCGCATGAAATTAGCGGTGGATTGGGGGATCGATATGAGCGGTGGATTCGACCGCTCGAAAAAGCGCTCGTAGCGCCTACCCCTCCGGGGTCACTCCCCCCCGGCGTTCCTTGGGGGGGAGTGTAACTCAGAATTACGCCGAGCGCCAACACTATTCGCGAGCGCCCATGTCGAACGCTATTTCGGGTGCTCGATGCGCACGGTCGTGCACACGCTCGGTGGCGGGGTTTCCAACGCTGTCGTGACCGCTCATCGGAGCGGTCACGAAGGCAGGTCGACGCGCTCGATCGAGCGCTCTTTCGTGCGACGCGCTACCGCTCCATCGAGCGCTCGAAAGAGCGCAACGCACATGCCTCGACGACCGCTGTGCCGAGCGCTCGGCAGTGCGATGCGCGCGTAGGTTTTCGGCCGCTGATTCGAGCGCTCGACACAGCAGCGCACAGCCGCGCGATCGAGCGCCCGATGCAGTGGTCGAGCGAACAACGAGATCTACGGCGCTCTTAGCGTCTGCCGAACATGTTGGACAGCACATCAATCGACGACCGGCGTACCGACGCCACTTGTCATCGCTCGAATGGGTGGAAGGGGTGTCCACCCTGTTGGTGAAAACAGCACCCCTCTGCAACTCTGCTCGCACCCACCGAACAGCAGCCACATCTTCAGCGACATCGACACGAGCGAAAGGCACAGGCAGTGAGCGGAACTCCAGACCCACTCAAAGACTGGTTGGTCGCTGTGTGGCGCGACACCGTCGGAGACAGTGGCGACGCTCGCGGCCCTCGGATCGGTGATGATGGCCGCTCCTCCGGAGTCTCGCGCTTCGTGCCGTTCTCACCGTTCACCGCGGTACCTGCCGCAGCCGCCTTCTCCAGCCCGCACTTCATCGCTTCGGTGGCCGACAACGCCGCGGCTGTCGATGCGCTGACCCAGCTGCACGACTACCGCTGGCCGCTGGCGGTAGCGACCGCACCGTTGATCGGTCTCGATCTTGCCCGCCGTCGTGCTCGCCGGTGGTCGCAGATGCTCGAATCGATGGTGCGGCAGAGCACCGGTCACCTGCCTACGAAGGTCACTGTTCCGCTGTCCGCTGGTCGGCGCACGATGCGCCGCGCGGTGATCAAGCTGCCGCGCGGTGCGGTGATCCGGCCCAAGCAGTTCGAGGAGTTCTCCCGAGCGGTCGAGTCGGCGTTCGGTGGCAGCGACTCGTGGGCGATGACGGTGCGCCACGACGCGCACCGCGACCGGCTCGTCCTCACCCGTACACCGATCGCGCCGGATACCCGCAGCGAGCGGCAGAAGGCTCTTCAGGACGCGCTCGATGCGGCGTCGATCTTCTCCGACCCCAAGGTCACCGTCGAAACGATCGATGAGAACGCCGTCGAGACCGGCTATCGGATCACCTTCGACAAGTCGATGAATACCGGCTCGCCCGGCTTCCAAATGAAAGTCGAGGAAGCGCTCGCCTCGTTGGCGGGGGAGCACGAGTCCGGCCGCAATTGGACCACTGATTGGTACCCGAGCAAAGGATTCCTAGTGATGCGTTTAGTGACTGCCATGCCCACGCGCGTGGACCACCCCCTCGAACTGGTCGATGAGAACCTGCGGCACCTGCCATATGCGACCGGCGCGGCCGATCGGATCATGTTCTGGGATGTGTCCACCAGCTCGAACAAGCCGCACTGCCTGATCGTCGGCCCCACCGGTGGTGGCAAGACCTCGGTGATCCGCACCCTGCTCACCGAGGCCGCACGTCGCGGTATCCCGTTTGTGGGGGTCGATCCGAAGATGATCGAACTCGACGGACTCGAGGGCTATCCGGGGTGCGGGGCGATCATCTACGACGCGCTGCGCGCAGCGATGTTCGTGCGCGCTTTGCACACCGAGATGATGGCCCGCAACGCCTACATCCATCAGATGAAGATCGAAGGCTCTCAGCTGCCGTTGATGATCGCGGTGCTGGATGAGTTCTTCATCCTCTCCGGTAAGTGGCAGCGCCTGGCCAAGACCGGTGACGACGAAACCAAGGCGCAGCTCAAAGAACTCGATCCGCTCGGAGCCTGGGCGGATCTGGCGGTGCTCGCCCGCTCAGCCGGCATCCGATTGTTGCTCGGGGTGCAGCGCCCGGACGCGTCCCTGTTCGGCGGCGCCTCGGGTAATGCGCGCGACAACTTCGGCACCCGCATTTCGCTCGGCAACCTTTCGCAGGACGGCGCGCTGATGATGTGGGGTGATTCCACTGTCGGCCGGGAGGTGGACACGTCGGTCAAGGGCCGCGGGATCGCGCTCGGGGACGACGGTAATCCGGTCGATGCGCAGATGTGGTGGACCCCGAACGTCGACAAGCATCCGAACAAGTGGAACCAGCTCTCGCAGAGCGAAAAGGCGATCATCGACGGCCTGGTGCCGGCCGAGGCGCCGCAGTTCACCTGCTACTCGCCGGAACTGGCCGACTTCATCGAATCCGAGCGGGCGTTGGCGAAGCGTGCGCGCAGCCACGGCAGCGTCCCCGAACCAATCGTCATCGGGGCGGGTCGTGGCGACGATGCCGCGGTGTCGATGGTCAAGGAAGAGCCCGAGTCGGCACCGGAACCGGAGGCAGACGACGACGACTTCGCCGATGCCATTCCGGCGTCGAGTGTGCAGGCCGGTCAGACGGTGCTTCTCGACGACGAGGACGGCGAGCTGGTGCCGGTCACCGTCGATGAGGTCGAGGTGCGCCGCAACAAGAAGGGCGAGGTCATCTCGACCGTTCTGATCGTGGGCACCGGCCGCGTCAAGACCCGCATCACCTTCGACGCGACCGGCGTCGTGGCACTGCCCGATCCCGACTCTGTAGGAGCGCCCGCATGACCTTGTGACCTTGCCGCATCGATCCGATGCCCGACCCGCACAGCGGCTCTCGTCCCGGGAGTCCGCCCGCCGCCGAATCACACCGAAAACACTCCCCGAAAGGAACACCATGACCCGCCGTATCTCCCAATCGATCACCCCCACCGCCGAGGATGTCGCTGCGCTGCGTGGACCGTTCATCGCCAAGGGCGCCAACGATCCGGTCATCGCCGCCCTGCGCGAGTACTTCAAGGCGTCGGTGCCTGCGTGGCTGCCCAAGCTCGACGAGAAGCAGGAACTGACCCGCGAACGCCTCGCCGAGATCCGCGAGGCCGGCGTCAAGCGCCGCGCGGTCATCGAAGCGCTGCCCGAGGGCAAGGCCCGCGAGCAGGCGTTGGCCGAGTTGGAGCAGACCGAGGCCGTCGTCGAGGACATGGACACCGCGCTGGCCGGCGCTGGTGCCTTCGGCGGGAACTGACGATGACGCCGACCGTGGAAATCGAGGCGACCTCCGCGACGACAGCGCGCGCACAACTCGCCGGTGCCGCCGTGCCGCCGATGGAACTGGCTGCGACCGAGGACAAGAACCTGGCGGTTGTCGTGCACGAGTTCGTGCGCACGATCGCAGTGGAGCAGCAGGCGGCCGTCGAGGTCGTCTATCGGGCGGGCAAGGACACTCGCTTCCTCACGGTCGGCCCCGACGGCAAGCTCACCGAGAACGCCCCGAGCGTGCCCATCCCGGTCGCGGTGGCCGATCCGGAACCGGCGCCCGCGGAGCCTGTCTCCCCGGCGCCGGCCGGACCGGTGACCGTGGCCGCCGAATCGATCCCCTACGAGGCGCCCGCACAGCCTGTCCAGGCGACTGCACGGCCCGCGCGGGCAGCAACCCCCACCGCGCGGTCTGTTCGGCCCACAGACGCGGCCACAGGCCCTATCGGGGCGTTGCCGGCACTGTCCGCACCGGGCGTAAATCCGGCAGCGAACCTGCCCGCCCGGATCGGGATGAGGGGCCGGCTCAATGCGATGCTCGGCCTCGCCTTGGCCCCGAAGGCGGACTCGCTCGAAATGCGGCTGCGCGACGCACAGGCAACGATCGCCGGCCCGCTGCCGGAGAGCGCCGTGATCACCTTCGTCAACCTCAAGGGCGGCGTCGGCAAGACCCCGATGTCGATCGCTCTGGCCGAGACGATCGCCGAGTACCGCGGCCCTGCCACGGCCGCGTGCCTGGACCTCGGCGAGATCGGCGGCAGTTTCTCCGACCGGGTCGCGGTCCCCCCGGCCACAGGACACGACGCGGTGAGCTTGCTCGCGGATCTCGGCCAGGCGCCGCACCAGGTGCGCCCGTCCACTCTCGCGCGCTACCTGACCCGCCAGCCGAACGGCTCCTACGCCCTGGCAGGACCGACCGGGGCCGAGGCGCCGTTGAGCTTCGACGATGCCGCCACGCTCGGGGCGATCCTCGAACGGCACTACGACCTGCTGCTCGCGGACACCGGAAACTCCAGCCACTCCGGCAGCTGGCAGTGGGCAATCACCGCCGCACACACGGTTGTTGTGCCCGTTCCACTGCGTCGCGACGCCGCAGTGGCCGCGCAGCGCACCCTCACTGCGATCTCCGCGGTCCGCCCGGATGTGCTCGCACGCACCGTTGTCGTCATCACCGACGGGCCGGGGGATGCGCCGATGGTCGAGACCGAGGCCGTCGAGGCGTTCACCGCGCTCGGGGTGTCGGTGTGCCGGATGCCCTTCGAGCCGGCCTTCGCGTCCGGGGAACGGATCGTGCTCTCCCAGCTGCGGCGCGAGACCTGCGATGCGTTGACCGTGCTCGCGGCGACCGTCACCCGGATCGGCAGTGGTGCCGCTGGTTGAGTCGTTGCCCCCCGCTGCGCGGTGGGCCCTGTTTTCTTCACCTACTTTCACCGAGAGGTACAGATGAGCATCGACACCACTATCGGAAACCGCGCCGCGCGCCGCGCACAGGGGCGGCATCGCCGTCGGTCCGCAAAGACCACCGCGACGGCGCTGGCGGTGGCCTCCGCTGCGTTCGGGATGTCCGCGATGGTGGCAGGCCCGGCGTCGGCCGCGCCCATCCAGGGCGGAGTCACCGGCGGCACCACGCAGGAAGGTGTGACCAGCGACGTGCAGACCGATGGCACCACCGCGGCCGAGACGCCTGCGCCGAGCGCCGCGGAGCCGAAGGCCGACAGCAGCTTCTGGGTGGCGCCGCCGGCGCAGTACAACCAGGGCACGCGCGCCTACGATCCGCAGACCGGTGGTGGGGTGACCGTCGTGGATTACTCCACCGACTACTCCGCCGATTACTCGAGTGACTACTCCGGGGGCGGCGGCTACAGCGGCTACACCGACTCGGAGGAGGCGAGCCCGGCTGTGGACTGGAGTCGCCTGCACGCCCCCACCCCGGTGCTCGAACCGACCGTTCCGATCCAGGCACCCAAGGACAAGATGCGCATGGGCCGCGTGGTGTTCGATCAGCCCAACTGGGTCTCCGACATCGACGCCGAACGCACGAACAACACCACCGCAGTGATCGAAGCTCAGGTCACCGATGCGTGGCGCTCGGTCGGCCTCGAGACCACTGAAGCCGAGCGCATCGCCTCGGCGCAGGTCGCCGGCACCGCTCTGGGCGCCGGCACCGGCGCGGCCGCCGGTTGTGCAGCGGTCGGCGTCCCGACCAGTCTCGTGGTCAGCACGGTCGCCGGCATCGGCGGCGCGATGGCTGGAACGATGGTGCCGCTGCCGATCCCCGGCGCTGCTCCGGTTACCAGCGGCGTTGCCGCGACGGCAGTCGGTGCGGCCGGTGGCCTGGGCGTTGGGTGCGCGATCGGCGGAGCTCTCGGCGCCGGTCTCGGTGGTGCCGCTGGTCTTGCTGCCGGTACGGCCTACGGCGCCGGTGAGGACGCCACGCCGATCGAAGCGCAGGTCCCCGACGTCGAGGCCGACGCCGTCGGTGAACAGGTCGATGCCACGCTCGAACAGTGGTCGCAGGACCCGGTCGGTCAGGTCGTCGTCGATGCTGTGCAGACATTCACCACCGAGACGGCCCCGGCGATCGACACGCAGGTCCGCGATTTCGTGCAGGCACAGCCGGGCGGCGAGCAGATCGTCGAGCAGGTCGACTCGACCCTCGAGGCTTTCTTCAACGACGCCACCCCGGGTCTGGCCGGAAACCTCATCTCCAACGCCATCGGCGACGGAATCACCCAGTTCGGTATCTGAGTCGAGAAGAGAGTGGGCAGCGTCATGAGGAAGCCGAACATCAAGCGGCGGACCCCTCGCCATCCCGCGGTGGTCGACCTTCTCGGTGGTGCGCCCACCTCACCCGCGGCGATGCCGTCGATCCGGACCGCTTCGGCGGCACCGGGACCGGCGGCGTCGCCGCGCGGCGAGGGCGGCCGGTGGCGACCCGGCCGCACCGCTGCTGTCGCAGTGGCGGCCGCGGCCGTCGTGGCAGCCGGGGCGATTACCGTCGGACAGCTCACCGCAGACCACAGCGTTGCCGAGCCGGCCGTGTCGGCGGAGGCTGCGGACCCGGCCTTCGGCCCGGTCGACGAAAACGGCCTGCCGGTGCTCAACCTGCCGGACGACACCGAGACTGCCGCCCCCGCCGATGCGGAGACGACCGATGAATGCCGCGCCGATCGCGGTGACCAGCGCAGTGGGGCGGGCGTGATCGCCGCGTTCAACTACGCGTACTACAACCGCCGCGACGCAGAGGCCGCGCGGGCCTTGGCCACCCCGACCTCGACGGTCACGCCCGCCCCGGAGTTGCAGACCTTCATCGACAAGCTTCCGGAGGGCACCAATTACTGCCTGCGCACCGTCGAGCTGTCGGACGGGGTGTTCCTTGTCGACCTGTCGGTCATGCGGCCCGGTGTGCCGGTCGAGCGCGGCACTCAGACCGTGACCACCGCGAAGATCGACGGCCGCTGGTACGTCGACGTGTTCAAGTGACCGGTCCCCGTCGCCGGTACTGCTGCCCCGAAAGGATCACCCGGAGATGTTTGTGAACGACCAGATGCGACGCGCGGTGCT
>Ga0233386_1000447_pt1 | contig 11330 bp, 7 predicted proteins | sample ElkDunMinimDraft_17_FD_191544 | JGI IMG/M metagenome (GOLD analysis project Ga0233386, IMG submission 191544) | Fecal eukaryotic communites from dung pellets of Tule Elk in California, USA - Elk Dung G4 | ecosystem: Host-associated > Mammals > Digestive system > Large intestine > Fecal | place...
CAAAAACAACAAGAAACTCAAGCAAAAATTGAACAAAATATCAATTTGTACGAAGGTGTTGCAACTTCATTCCATTACATGCTAACTCAAACAGAACAAGGAAAATTTGCATTTGATTATATAAAATCTCGTGGTCTTACAGAAGAAACAATAGAAAAGTTTAAATTAGGTTATTCTCCAAATGACAGATATTGGCTAAAAAAGTTTCTGAAAGGTAAAAATTTTAGTGAAGAATTTTTAAACGAATCAGGATTGTTCAGCAAAAATTATAAAGATATTTGTTTATTTTCAGATAGATTGATGTTTCCAATTTTTAACAGAAACGGAAAAGTTGTTGCATTTGGTGGAAGAATTTTACATCCACAAGGTCCAAAAGACAGTAAATATTTAAACTCCCCAGAATTAATTCATTACAGAAAAAGAGAAACTTTATACGCTTTTAATTTTGCAAAAAATGCAATCAGAACTAACAAAACTGTAATTTTTTGCGAAGGCTACATGGACTGCATTGCATATCATCAATGTGGATTAGATTATGCCGTTGCACCTTTAGGAACTGCTTTAACTGAAGAACACTTAAAATTAATTCGTGGATTTGCAGATACTGTTTTATTATCTTTTGATTCAGACAACGCAGGGCAAGCCGCAACTTTAAGAGCGATTTATATGGCTCGTCGTTTTGATTTTACTGTAAAAATCATAAAACTTACTGGTGGAAAAGATCCTGCAGAAATTATGATAAAATACGGGCCTCAAAACTTGACTTCTCAAGTAAAAAACAGTATATTGGATTGCGACTATCTTTTGAATAGAATGGGTGAAAAATATTCTATAGATACTCCAGAGGGAAAAACAAAAGCTGCTTTGGAGTTTTTTGAATATATTGATTCACTTCAGTCTGATATTCAAAAAGAGTCTTGCCTTGATCAATTGTCACAGGCATTCAATCTTAAACCGGAGGCTGTAAAGAGAGATTTTCTGAATCGTAATCAAGCCCGCGAACGTCTAAACATCCGACAAAACAATCACCAATCAGAAGAAAAACAAAAAATATACCTCAACGCTGAATTAAGAGGACTTATTTCTGTATTGGCGGACTTAGATAAGTTCACAATTGTAAAATCACAATTGAAGGCTGATAATTTTCAAAATCCTACTGCCAAACGTTTATTTGAAATTTTGGAAGAATGTTTTACTAATAATGCATTTTCTATCCCTGAAATTCTAAATCGATGCGATACAGAACTTTCAGGAATTATAACAAATGAACTATCTAATGAAGTTTATCAAGATGATAATGTTGATATGGTGATCCAAGACACAATCAAAATGATAAAAAAGAACAATATTGATAAACAAAGAGATTTTTTAATAAAAAGAATTAGAGAGTACACAGTTATAACAGAAGACGATGCAAAACAGTTAGATATTCTAATTAAACAAAAAATGGAGCTAGATAAGCAAGCTCAAGCACTATTATAATAAGGTATTGTTTAAAGATATGGAACAAAATAATAATCCTTTAATTGAAAAATTGTTAGAATTTGGTAAAAGCAAATCTATCATCACATGGGAAAACGTTACTGACATTTTAGGCCAAGATTTTATTCACACTCCAGAAATGGAAAACGTTTTAAGATTGCTAGAAGAAAATAAAATCCAACTTATTGAAACTGATGTTATTGGAATTGACGAACCAACAGACGATGGGGACGAAGATGACATCATGCTTGAACAAGATGATGATGATTTGGTTCAAGATGACACTGTATCTGAAATTGAAAAAGCTGAAAAAGCCGCTACAAAAAACAAATTAGTAAACAACGATAAAGATTCAAATATTGATGACCCAATTCGTTTATATTTGCGCGATATCGGAAAAGAAAATCTTCTTACTGCAGAACAAGAAGTTGAACTTTCTAAGCAAATGGAAGACGGAAATAATATCATTAAAGATGTAATTAAACATTCTGGTATTATGATTCCTGAATTTTTTGCAATTGCACAAAAAGCTTTTACAAAAATTGATGATGTAGGAAAGACTCGTAAAGAAATTAACGAAGAAGTTCAAGACAAAAAACGTCTTAAAACATTTTACAGTGAATACATCAAACCTGTACTTCCAGAAATTAAACAATATATGAGTCTCAAAAAGCAATTATTTGAAGCAGAACAATCTTGCACAATTTTTGAAAATCCACAATTAGTTGCTTTAAGAGAAAAAATTCTTCCAGAATTACAAAAAACAGACATTCAATCAGAAGAGTTAGAAAAATTCACTCAAAAATATAGAGACGCAACAATTAAAATTGAAGAATATCATCACAAACAAGAAAGAAAAATGAAAGAATTGCGCATTTCAAATACTTCAGAATTGCGTAGTTTAGGTAGAAAGATTTCTATTAAATCACAAGTTGCTCAATTGGAACGTGATTTAAACATGAGTGCTGATGAAATTCGCGAAATCTATACTCAAATTCAAAAAATTGATAGAAAACTTCACAAACTTGAATACGAATTTGAAAATAATGTAGACGTAATTCTTCAAATGGCAAAAGAAATTGAACATGGTCGCATTATGATGGAAAAAGCAAAAAACCGCTTAATCAATGCAAACTTACGTCTTGTTGTTTCTATTGCAAAAAAATATACAAACCGTGGACTTCATTTCTTTGACTTAGTTCAAGAAGGAAACATTGGTTTAATTAAAGCTGTTGAAAAATTTGAATACAGAAAAGGATTTAAATTTTCAACTTATGCAACATGGTGGATTCGTCAGGCAATTACAAGATCAATTTCTGATCAAGCAAGAACTATTCGCGTTCCTGTTCATATGATTGAACAAATTAACAAAGTTGTTCGTGAATCTAGACAACTTATGCAAAAACTAGGTCGGGAACCAACAGACGAAGAAATTGCTGCACAATTGGGTTGGCCAGTTGCAAGGGTAAAACAAGTTAAGAACGTTGCAAGAGAACCAATTTCACTTGAAACTCCAATTGGTGAAGAAGAAGATTCATTATTAGGAGACTTCATTGAAGATAAAGAAGTTGAAAATCCAGCTTCTCAAACAGCCTTTACTTTATTACAAGAACAATTAAGAGCTGTTTTGGGAACTTTACCACCAAGAGAGCAAGAAGTATTAAAAATGCGTTTTGGTTTGGAAGATGGATATTCACTAACATTGGAAGAAGTTGGTCTTTACTTTGACGTAACTCGTGAACGTATTCGTCAGATTGAAGCAAAAGCTTTAAGAAGATTACGCCATCCAAGACGTGCAAATGGATTAAGGGATTATGTAGAAACCTAGTCTAAATGATAGACTAAAAAACTTAATTATTATATAATTTCAAATTATTTTATATGGGGAAACTTTTTTATGGAAGTAGAAGAAATTTTTTCAAAGTTAAAAGATTTACAAGATGTTCTTGTTAAAAAATATGAAATTGAAGCTAAAAAAGCTGAAGCTCCAAAAGATTTAACAGCACAAGAAGAATTATTGGCTGTTTCTCAAAAAGAATTTATTGCAAAAAATGCTGAATACGATGCAATAAAGGAAAAAGTTTTACAGTTAAAATTTGAACTTGAACAGGCAGTAAAATCAAGAGAATCTGGTGAACAAGGAATGGATAACATCACAACTCACCGTGAATATGAAGCTTTGGAAAAACAAATTAACGAAGCAAAAATCCTTGAAGCAGATTTAAGAAAAGAACTCCAAAAAGAAGAAAAACGTAAAGATAACTTAAAAGAAAGTTTGAAAATGGATGAAGAAAACATCGAACTTCAAACAACTTTGTTAAATACAGCAAAAGATTCTTTAGACGAAAAAATTAGAGAATATGATGAACAATTAAAAGAATTGCAAGCTCAAGAAGATGAAATTACACCAGGGCTTAGCGATGAAATCTTGTTCAAATTTGAAAGAATTATTCAAAGAAACTCTAAAGGTATTGTTTACGTAAAAGATCAAGTTTGTAATGGTTGTAACATGATGCTTCCATCTCAATTCGTAAATATCGTTAGAAAAGCAGAATCTATCAATTTCTGTCCATATTGTAGTAGAATCCTTTACTATAAAGAATCAGAAAATGGAGATGTAGGTTCATACCACCCAACAGAAGACTTCGGAAGTTTGGCAGATTTGAACGACGATGACGATTACAAATTTGATGACAAAGACGAAGAATACGATGAAAACTACGAAGAATCAGATGAATCATTAATTGATGATGAAGATGCAGATATTGATGATGAAGATGCTGATGAATCAGATGAAGATTAATTAGTAATTTTCAGATGGGATTTAATCGCTTGAGTTTTCTTTTATGATAAAGAAAACTCAAGAGGAAAGTCCGGGCTCCTTCGGAAAAAATGCCGGATAATAACCGGGCACAAAATGATAGTTGCATAACTTCTTGCATAACTCATTTTGTGACAGATAGTGCAACAGAAATATTACCGCCTATTTTTAATAGGTAAGGGTGAAAAGGCAGTGTAAGAGACTACCGCGTAATTGGTAACAATTATGGCTTGTAAACCTCATTTGGAGCAAATTTAAGTAGCAGTTTGGCATTCCGAGCTATAAACTGCGGGTAAAATGCTATAGTTTTTTGGTAACAAAAAACACGGATAGATGATTATTAATAAAGTTTATTCTTTATTAGACAGAACCCGGCTTATTGTCCCATCTGTTATTTTTATATTAGAAAATTAGGAAACATGAAACAAATTATTTCTTTTGAAAATGAAAATAAGTCAAGAAAAAAAAGTGCATTATTAAAAAAAATACCTCAAATTCTTTGTGCACTTTTAGTTGTTGCTTTTATTTGTTTCATTTTTTTACTTTTTAAAAATTTATATACAAAAAAAGCAGCAGTAATCAATCAAATTGAAAAAGCTTGGTCAAATTACGATTACGAAACAATATACGAATTAGGAAAACCATTTTTACAAGAAAATCCATACAACAACACTGTTTTAACTTATTATGGATATTCATGTTTCTTTTTAGCACAATCACAAATTAACGATAATTCACTTACTCAACATTATCTTGATGAATGTATTAATAAATTAAGATTAGCAATGTATGACGCAGATAAAAAACTATTGCCTCAATTACAATATATGTTGGGAAGAGCATATTTTTCAAAAAGTGCTTTAACAAATAATTGTTATTCAGATTTGGCAATTAAATATTTGCTTTTAGCAAAAGATAATGGCTACGTTTCTAATGATATTCCAGAATATCTTGGATTAAGTTATGCCGCTTTAGGTTTAACAATGGAAAGTATTTCTGCATTCTCAGAAGCATTGTTAAATAGAGAATCAGATGCTTTGTTATTATCAATTGCAGAACAATATTATATTGCAAAAGAATTGTCTGCTGCAGAACAATACTTATTCAGAATAATCAAAAATAGTCCTAATGATGATATGATTTTAAAAAGTCAGATATTATTAGGAAATATTTATATAGATAGAGAAGATTATGAAAAAGCATTAAAAGAATTTGAAAATGTTTTAGAAAAATACCCAAATTCTGCTGACGCACACTATGGAATTGGTGTAATATATGAGAAGCAGGGGAATTTGGTAAAAGCAAGAGCCGAATGGCGACAAACCCTTAAACTACAAGTAAATCACCAAGGTGCTTTACAGAAATTAAATAGTAATTAATAATTATATAAATCTTTGGGAGGATTTTTATGAGTTTTTTTGATAAATTTTCAACAGATATTGGTATCGATTTAGGTACATGTAATACTTTAATATATGTTAGAGATAAAGGAATGGTTATTGATGAACCATCTGTTATTGCGGTAGAAAAAGGAACAAGCAGAATTGTAGCTGTTGGTTCTGATGCAAAAAGAATGTTAGACAAAACTCCAGATTCAATTATTGCTATTAGACCTTTGGCAGACGGTGTTATTGCTGATATTGATAGCACAGAAAAAATGATTAAATACTTTATTTCAAAAATCATTCCAAAACATCAATTCTTCAAATCAATCAGAATGAAAATTGGTATTCCATCTTGTATTACAGATGTAGAAAGACGTGCGGTTATTGAAGCAGCATACAAAGCAGGTGCAAAAGAAGTTGAAGTAATTGCAGAAAGTTTGGCTGCTGCAATTGGTGCAAAACTTCCAATTAATGAACCAGCAGGACACATGATTTGTGATATTGGTGGTGGAACAACAGAAGTTTCTGTAATTTCATTAGGTGGAATGGTTGTAACTCACTCAATTAGAATTGGTGGTGACAAATTTGATGAAGCAATTGTAAAACACGTAAAAAGTGTTCACAACTTGTCAATCAGTCAACAGGCAGCAGAAAGACTTAAAATTCAAATTGGAAATGCTGCACCAGAAAAAACTATTGAAAAAATGGAATTAAAAGGTACAGACGCAATTACAGGTTTACCACGTCGTCTTGAAATTGATAGCGTTGAAGTAAGAGAAGCTTTAAAAGATCCTGTAACAAGAATTGTTGAAGAAATTAAAATTGTACTTAGTGAAACTCCTCCTGAATTAGCTTCTGATATTATTGAAAGAGGTATTGTAATGACTGGTGGTGGTTCTATGCTTCGTGAATTGCCAAGATTAATTTCAAAAGAAACAGGAGTTCCTGTAATTCTTGTAGAAAGACCTCTTGAATGTGTAGCTTTAGGTTCTGGAGAAGCATTTAATTTATTTAAGGATATGTCTTCTGAAAGAAAAATTTACAATAGTTTAAATGACTAGGTAATTTATGAAGAACAGAGTTCGTTTTTCTTTTAGATTAAAATTTCCAGAATTTTTATTCATTTTACTACTTCTAATTTCCTCATTTTCGTTGGCTTTTAGTTCTGGAAGTTTTGTTTTAAATATTAAAAACATAGGATTTTCTATACTTTCAACAATTGAAAAAGGTGTTAGTACATCTGTAAAAGCAGTAACTAACACTGTAAATTCAGTTGGTGAATTAAGAAAACTAAAAAAAGAATATGATCAACTTGTAATAAAATTAGAAAAATTTGAACAATTACAACGTTCAAATGCAGATATTCGAAAAGAAAACGAGCGATTAAAAGAACAATTAGATTTTGTATCTTCAATCGAAGAAAAAAATATCCCAGCTCAAATTATTTCTAGAAATTTAGACGATTCTTATTCATATATCACAATTGACAAGGGAAGTGTAAATGGCATTAAAAAGAACATGCCAGTTATTGCATTCCAAAACGGAAATCAAGGGCTTGTTGGAAAAATAGTTCAAGTTGGAGCATTTACAAGTCAAATTATTCCAATTTACAATATGGACAATATGGTTTCCACACGTATTCAAAACACTCGTGATTTGGGGCTTGTAAATGGACAAGGAAGTCAAGATTTACCATTGGAATTACAATATATAAGAAAAAGGGTAATGGAAGATTTAAATATTGGAGATATTGTTGTAACTTCAGGAGAAAATGACAATTACAAAAGAGATATTCCAATTGGAACAATTTCTAAAATTGAGGAAATTCCATATAACTCATCATTATATATTGAAATAACACCAATCATCGATTTTTCTCGCTTGGAAAACCTTGTTGTTATTAACCAAAAAGAACTAAAAGATAAAATGGAGACTAAATAATGGTTAAATCTTTTTTAATTAGTGCATTTATTTTGTTATGTAGCATTGTTTTAGAATCTTCAATTCTTTCTAATATTTCTTTTTTCTATGTTGTTCCAGATTTTGCATTAATTTGCCTTTTATATTTTTCTTTACTTAATGGAAAAACTTTTGGGGAACTAAACGGATTTGCTTCTGGTTTATTTTTAGATTTTATTACAGGAATTCCTTTTGGTTTTAACTGTTTACTAAGAACAATAATTGGATACATTTGTGGATTTTTCTCTGAAATAATCATAATTTCGGGAGTGATAATCCCAATTTTAACAGTGGGGATTGGAACTATAGCAAAGGCAATTTTGATTCAATTAATTTCATTATTTTTCCCAAACATTAGTATTTATGTTCCAAGTATAATTTCTTATCAATTTCTTTACGAATTTTTAATTAATATTGCCTTATCACCATTTGTATTTAAATTTTTAGATCTTTTTAAAAATAAACTTTCAATAAAAGATGTAAAGGACTTGGTTGATAATGTCTAGTCCAAATTATTCAAAACAATTAAACAAAACATCAAAACTCTTTATATTGCTAATTATTATTTTAGTGCCTTTTTTTATTTTTCTTTTAAGATTGTTTTCAATGCAAATCAAACAGGGAAGTCACTATAGAACTCAATCAAATGCAATTTCTAGTCAAGTTTCAGTTATTCCAGCTCAGAGAGGTGAGATTTTTGATAGAAATGCAGTATTGCCAATGGTAATCAACACAGACTCCTTTGCTGTTTACGTTACTCCAGGGGAAATTCCTAGTGAACGTTATGATACTGTAATTGCAAGATTGGCAAATTTTTTGAACATTACAAAAAACGAAATTGATAACAAAATTCCAAAATATTTAAGACGTTCATACTCAACAATTCAGGTAAAATCAAATATCAACTTCAATACAATTATGAATATTGCAGAAAACAAAACTGATTTACCAGGAATTTCTTGGGGAGCAAAACCAATTAGAAACTATCTTCATACAGGTTCTTTATCACATATTGTAGGATACGTTGGTGATATTACAAAAGATGAATGGACAGTTTTGTATAATCAAGGATACACAAGAAACAGTATTGTTGGTAAAACTGGAATTGAAAAACAATACGATTCTTTATTGCAAGGAAAACCTGGAAAAGAAATTTCTACAATTGACGTACATGGAAAAATTATTTCTGAAAAACCTCAAGTTATAGAACCCAAAATGGGGGATAGTTTAGTTTTAACTATTGATTCAGATATTCAAAAACTTGTTGAAGAAGCTTTGGGCAAAAGAGTAGGTGCTTCTGTAGTTTTAAAACCTTCAACTGGCGAAATCTTAGCAATGGTATCTTATCCATTTTTTGATTCAAACATTTTTAATCAGGAAAACAGTGGTAGTGAATTCAATAAATTATTAAATGACCCGCTAAAACCTTTAATTAATAGAGCAGTTCAATTATCGTATCCTCCAGCATCAACATTCAAAATTGTAATGTCAACTGCAATGTTACAGGAAAACGCTTTTCCTTCAACCCAACCAATTGAATGTAAAGGTAGAATGGTTTATGGTGGTCACTTATTTAATTGTCACATAAAATATCCTGGACACGGTTGGCTAGATTTGAAAAATGGTTTTGCTCAATCATGTGACGTTTATTATTGGACAATTGGTCGTGATAATTTAGGAATTGAAAAAATTGCTTCTTATGCACGAGAATTTGGTTTTGGTCAAAGTTCTCAAATTGACTTACCGAGCCAAGTTTCAGGACTTGTTCCAACTGCAGAATGGAAAGAAAAAAAATATCATGAAAAATGGCTTGGTGGAGACACAATGTCTGTATCAATTGGTCAAGGATATATGGAAGCAACTCCTTTGCAATTGGCAAATATGGTTGCTATGGTTTCTAATGAAGGTGTAATTTACAAGCCACATTTATTAAAAGAAATTAGAGATCCTGTTACAAATGAAATTACAAAAGAAATAAAACCTGAAATTTTAACAGAATCTACAATTGATAAAGCTGTTTGGAAAGAAATTCAAGAAATCATGCGATACACAGTAACTGATGGAACTCCACAATACCCAATGCACAATGATGTTGTTCAAATTGCATGTAAGACTGGTACTGCAGAAGTTGATCAATACAAAGATAGTTGGCACTCTTGGTTAGTTGCATACGCACCTTACGACGCACCGCCAGAAGATAGAATTTGTGTCGTAACAATTGTAGAAGCATGTAATACTTGGGAATGGTGGGCACCTTACGCAACAAATATTATTATCCAGGGAATTTTTGCAAATCAAACTTATGAAGAAGCCGTAAAAGATTTAGGATTTACATATTTAACTAAAAAACGAGGAAGAATGGAGTAGAAAAATGAAAAATAAATTTTTTGCTAAATTTGATTATTTTTTAATTTTAGTTGTTCTTTCCTTAGTAACTTTAGGGATTTTGTTTATTTATTCTTCAAGTGTAAACTCAGAAGGAATTTCAGTAACAAATGAGCATATAAAACAAATCATTTGGGCAAGTATTGGCTTTGTTTTTATGGTTTCATTAACACTATATGACTTTAGAAAATTTGAAAAAGTGTCTATTTATTTATACATTGGCCTTATTATTTTATTAATTTATACATATTTTTTTGGAAGATTAGTAAATGGGGCAAAAAGCTGGATTGGGATTGGTGATTTTGGAATTCAGCCTTCGGAATTTGGAAAAGTTTTTTTTATTTTATTCTTAGCACACTATCTAAATGATTCAAAAAATGAACTTCCAATTAAACGATTTATAAAAGCAATGATTATTTTATGTGTTCCAATGGGGTTAATTTTGATTCAGCCAGACCTTGGAACAGCCAGCGTTTACTTACCAATTTTTATTGTAATGTGTTTTATTGCAGGCATTCCTTCAAAATATTTAATGTTTTTAATTTCATTTGGAGTTTGTACTGTAGTTTTTGCGGTTTTGCCTGTATGGAATTCAGAAATTGCAGAAAAACCTTTGGTTATCATTTCAATTTTAACAAACTTTAAATTAAGAGCAATTTTGATTTTTGCTACTTTTATTATTGCTTTGATTGGAATTATTATTAGACGATATTTTCACGGTCCAGATTACATCAATTGGATTACTTACGTATTTTTTATCATTTCATTATCACTAATTTTTTCTTTATTATTGGCAAAAGTATTAAAAGATTACCAAATAAAGCGTTTAATTATTTTTATGAATCCTAACGTTGACCCAAGAGGTTCTGGTTGGAATATTATTCAATCAAAAATTGCAATTGGTGCCGGAGGTCTATTAGGAAAAGGATATTTAAGAGGAACACAGAGTCATTATCGATTCTTACCACAACAAAGTACAGACTTTATTTTTAGTATTTTGTCTGAAGAACTTGGATTTTTAGGTTGTTGTGTAGTTTTCCTTTTGTTTTTATTTATTTTTGTAAGAACGATTTTTATTGCTAGAAGTTCAACATCTTCTTATGGTTCATACATCGCTTCTGGAATTTTGGGAATGTTTGCTTTCCACTTTTTTGTAAATGTAGGAATGGTTATGGGAATGATGCCTATTACTGGTATTCCGCTTTCATTTTTATCCTACGGTGGGTCCTCTTTATTAACTTCCATGAGTTGTATTGGATTGTTGATGAGTATAAATTACAGAAGAAAAGAAATTAGAT
>Ga0233386_1000449_pt1 | contig 11296 bp, 12 predicted proteins | sample ElkDunMinimDraft_17_FD_191544 | JGI IMG/M metagenome (GOLD analysis project Ga0233386, IMG submission 191544) | Fecal eukaryotic communites from dung pellets of Tule Elk in California, USA - Elk Dung G4 | ecosystem: Host-associated > Mammals > Digestive system > Large intestine > Fecal | place...
CAAATTTCGTAACTTTTTGAGAAAAAACCTTTACCCCGGTAAAGATAGGATACTTATCTCGTGCGTAAAATGTTACGTTTTATCGCTTTTTGGGTTGTTTGTACAAATTAAACAAATTAAAATTATAAAGTTTGTTGAATTTTACATATTGACTTTATAAAAGAACGTGATATAATGCAAATAAATTAAATAAATAATTAAATATATTAGACAGAATCCGGTTAAAATATCCCGTCTGATGAGAACGCGGTTGTAACGCGTCGAAACGCCTCTTAAATGAGGCGTCACGGGAAACAAGTATAAAGATATACCCGTAAATAAAATACAAGAGAGGTGATTATATGACAAATGCGAAAACGATTTTAACCACAAAAGAAACTCGCGTCTTATGCGTTGAATTGACGCGTCTTTTCCAGAATGGCAATCAGAATGTTTTAACCTGGAAAACTCGCGATCAGTTATTAAACATCGTTAACGATTTTATAGCGTATGAGACGAAACCTGATTTGTTCGGCATTACAAAAGAGGGATTAGTATTTATTTTAAATATTATTCCTGATACAACGCGATATTTTGAATTTAAATCAGACGCGTTATTTAAATCAATCCGTAAGCGCGCTTATAAAGTTATTGAAACTCGAACGCAAAATTATTATAATATGTAAAGGGGAAATTAATTATGGCGTTTTCTATTAAGAAATATAACAAAGGCGGTAAATTCCAGATTGACACTTCCGCGTTGTCGTACAAGAAACTGAAAGACTTATACGCGGAAAATCCCGTTGATACGGTTTATGCGATTGGCGCGATTTATATCAATACCAAAAGCAAATTCGGCGAAAATCCGAACGTGTGCGTAATGGATATGGACGAAGAAATCGGGGAAGTTAAACCGTCGTTTATGGTCAATCTGCCGCGTCACCTGACGGACGATTGCCGCGCGATGCTGGATGACGAAGAGGCGGTAGACGCTATTAAAAATATTCGCGTCGGTTTTTCCGTTCGTAAATATCATAACAAAGTTTATAATACAGACGCTTTCAGCGTGGAATGGACTGATATAGAATGAAATTAAAAGAAATCACGCCTGAAAATGTCGGCGCCATTTGCGGGTTATTCCGCGTGAAAAAGCTGAATGAACGACAATTTGATTTCGCCGACAGACACCACATTTCAACCGCCGCCATATCGTATTTTGAGCGCGGCGTTTCGATTTCCTTGGTTACGTTTTTAGCGTATGTCAGTGACGGATTGGAAGAGTTCTTGGACGAAATTACGGTAGATATGATAAACGCGATATTGACAGCGAATAAAATCAAGAAAAGAGATTTCGTACGCGCTACTATTCAGGAACTCGGATCAAATAATTTTTAAAATATTTTCGCGGGAAAAGTAACGGAATTTCCCGCTTACATATTAAAATAAAAGGTGAATGAATATGACTGATTTAGAAAAACGGGAATTATCCAAACATCCGTTAAAAAGCGCGGAAATTCTTGATTTAAGTATGCCGGCGATTAATAAGCTGTCTGATAAAGCGTTACGGGTTTTGGCGTCGACGCTTGTTTCCAGTTCCAATAAACGTATACGCAGGTTATTAAACGCGGCGCCAAAAGGCATAAGCGAAGCGGCGTTACGTTCCAGCGGCGTCTTATTCTCCCGGATAGGTGAAACGGATATGGACGATGTGGACGTAAAATTTTTCTCAATAGCGAATAAAGACAGAAACGCCGTATTACGTGAGACGCGTCGTATGATTGAGTTTCAGCGTATGAAAACCAGTACCGTCAAAGGCGCGATAGAAGTCAGAAAGCGCAATGAAATAAATGTATTTGGTCAAACGCGTGAACAACGCCTGAAACGCGAAAAGACCGAAACGCTTATGGAAAAAGCGCAAAGATTAAGCGACGAAATAACAAAAAGTTATGACGAAACCGGCATTGTCGGAGAAACGTTGATTACTCATAATTTTCTCCGTGATAACCCCGATTTAAACGAAGATGAAATATTATCCGCTGTTTTCAAATTCTATCGCCGTTACGAAGAAAATAATCAAGCTATCATTAAAGACTATGGAAGTGATAAAATATTAAAATCCATTGGCGCTTATATAGGCGGCATACAAAAACCTATTTCAACGCGGAATGAGTTATATGCCTTATTAAATGACAAAATGCCGCGTATTATAGAACGGGAATGGGAGTTATTACCTAATCAGGAAGAGGAAGAAGAAGAGTTTTTCGCCGCGTTTGAACGGCATCAGAAAACCGGTGAACCTGTATTCAGCGAAAAGGACGGTTGGCGGTAAATGTACACGATTTATAACGGTTATTATACTATGAACGATATAGAATCGTTTATTGAAGATACGAACGATTTTGATGTAATTGAGAAAAATGGCGTATTATACGCGAATTGCCCCGCGTCGTTCGATATTGAAACTTCGTCATTCTATGAAAACGGCATAAAACGCGGCGTAATGTATATATGGCAATTTGGTCTTAACGGACGTGTAATAATCGGTCGAACGTGGGAAGAGTTTTACACGCTGTTAGACGCGCTGGCGGCGTTTCACGCGCTTGGAGTTGATACCCGCTTTATTATATACGTTCACAATTTACCGTATGAATTTAGCTGGCTTATGCGGCGTATGGAATGGACGGATATATTTTTCAAAGATAGTCGTAAACCGTTATATGCCGTTACAGACGGATTTATATTTAAATGCTCTTACGCGTTATCCAATATGTCATTAGAATCCGTTGGAAAAAATCTTGTGAAATATCCTGTGGAAAAGTTAAAAGGATTTCTGAATTACACAAAAGTTAGAACGCCTGTTACGCCGCTTACGGAAAAAGAGTTACAATACTGCGTAAATGACGCGCAAGTGGTTATGTCGTATATACAAGAGAAAATAGAAACTGACGGCGATATACTGCATATACCCATGACAAATACAAGCTATGTTAGAAATTTTTGCCGCGCTAAAACCTTGTATCGAGAGGATAAAGGAAAACAAAATAGATTTAATAAAAAGTATCGGGATTTAATAAAATCATTGAAGTTAACGTCTGAAATATACGAAATGTCACGCGCTTGTTTTCAGGGTGGATTTACACACGCGAACGCCCGTAAAACAGGAAAAACAATCGAAAACGTTCATAGCGTTGATTTTACGTCGTCTTATCCTTATGTTATGACAACAATGACATTCCCGATGTCGACGCCTAAATTGATTGAAAACGTATCATACGCGGATTTAGACGATTTAATGAAAAAATATCATTTAATGTTTGAAATCGCTTTTGAAAACATAATGCCTGTTGATGATATACAAGAGCATTATATATCAAAATCTAAATGTATGGTATGTAAAGGCGATTATGACGAAACCGGAAATCTGATTGAAGACGTCATTATAGATAACGGGCGTGTGGTATGGGCTAAATATCTGGTCACGTCTATTACTGATGTCGACCTGAGAATTATAAGACGCTATTATAAATGGGACAACGTAAAAATCAGAAACGTATACAAAATGATAAAATCCAGACTTCCAAAAGAGTTCATAAGCGCGATTCTTGAATTATACGCGAACAAAACGAAATTAAAAGGAGTTGACGGAAAAGAGGTAGAATATTTAGTAAGTAAAGGTATGTGTAATTCATCATATGGAATGTCAGTGACGAACCCGTTAAATGATATTATTGAATTTGATTTAACAATGAATGAAATTTATCGTAAATCGCCGTGTGACGTGGAAAAGGAACTGGAAAAGTATAACAAAAGTAAAAAACGGTTTCTGTATTACCCGTGGGGAGTATTTGTTACCGCGTGGGCAAGATATAATCTTTGCATGTCTATTCCGGTTTTCGGGGATGATTACATTTACTCAGATACGGATTCTATTAAGTTCACGAATATCGAAAAGCATTTTAATTTTATTGAAGCGTATAACGCGAATGTAAAACAGACAATCGCTAAAACCTGTAAAGCGTTGAACTTATCAGAAGAGTTATTTAAACCTAAAACCATTGCCGGCGTTGAAAAGCCGCTTGGAGTGTGGGAATGGGAGACGAAAAAGGAAAGTTACGCGAAATTTAAGACGCTTGGCGCTAAAAGATATTTATATCAACAAAGTGACGGATTGCATTTAACCGTATCAGGCGTGAATAAGAAAAGCGGCGCCAAATATTTAGAATCATTTACAAACCCGTTTGACGCGTTTACAAACGCGCTGGAAATTCCAAAAGGTCATTCTGGGCGGATCATATCAACGTATATCGATGAACCCATTCACGGCTATGTCGTCGATTTGAACGGCGAATTATACGAGTATGACGAAAAATCAGCTGTTCATATGGAAGAAACAAGTTATATATTTGATATTAGCCGCCAATATTTAAACTATTGCGCCGGATTAAGAGAGGAGATTGCGTAATGAAAAGCAAAAAAGGTTTTAATTATTTCGGTATGGAACGCGACAAAAAGAAAACGCGTGATAAAAATAATATCGTGCGGAAAGGCAATGTTATGTTTGTATGCGATAACGCGGAGCAAGCGGATTTACTTCGCGCATGGATAAAGGCGGGAGATAATTTTGAAATCAAGTGATTTCTATTCACTCCGTGAAATCAAAAAGCGGAACGCGCAATACAATGTAATTTTTGGTGAACGGAGTAACGGAAAAACGTTCGCCGTATTGGAAGAAATGATACGAAACTATATAAAAACCGGCGAAAAAGGCGCGTATATTCGCCGATACCGCGAGGATATGCGTGGTTTATCCGCGCAAATGCTGTTTGCGGGCGTTGTGAAAACCGGTCTTATAACGAAACTGACAAAAGGCGAATATGACAACGTTCGTTACTATCAGCGTAAATGGTTTTTATGTCATATGGATAACGAAAACTCTGAAAAGATGTATGCCGATAAAGAACCATTCGCGTATTCTTTCGCTCTTACAGAGAGCAAAGGCTCGAATTACCCGGATGTCACTACAATTCATTTCGATGAATTTATTGACAGAAAGCCGGAATTACAAGGCGAATTTGAGTTATTTATTAATCTTGTGTCAACGCTGGTTAGAGACAAAGCGAAAGCGAAAATCTATATGACGGCGAATACAGTAAATCAATCGTCCTTGTATTTTCGGGAAATGGGTTTAACAAATATAAAGAAAATGAAACCCGGTCAGATAGACGTGTATGAATATGGCGAAAGCGGGCTTAAATGCGCGGTTGAATACACGGCGCATAAATCAGCGAAATCCAGTGACGTTTATTTCGCTTTTGACAATCCTCATTTACAAATGATTAAAACGGGAATATGGGAAATCGGCATATATCCTCATACGTTTGAGAAATGGACAAAAGATAAAGTAATCTTTTCCGCGTTTCTGAAATGGGAAGATGAAATCGTGCAACTGGATGTTATATCAAAAGACGATTTAACTTTTGTGTATTGCCATATGAAAACAACGCCGATACAAGACGAACAACATGACATTATATTAAGTCTGGAAGACAATCCGCGTTTTAATTATATTCATAGTCTAATGAAATCCGATTTAAGAATAGCGCGGCGTCTGATGTGGTTTTTCAGGAATCAGAAGATATATTATCAAGATAATACTGTCGGCGAAATCGTGCGTAACTGGTTGATTAAAACCGGCGATATGCGTTATTTACACGTTTGAGAGGTGTTTATATGAATCAGGAATTACCGCCGTATATTTCCATGGTTGACGTATTGGAACGCGATTACAACGCGAATTATGAGGCGTGGAAAGCGGAACGGGAGAAATTATACGCGGCGCAAAAGGCTAATTTTTATGACGAATGTGAGACTGATATTCCGCCTATTACGCTTGGACAAATCGGAGCGATGTGGTATGAGAAAAACGCCGCGCCGCGTGAAATAAATGTTATTAAATTTTGCGTCATGTTTCTGTTGATTTATTTCGTTTTATTCTGGTTATGCCCCGCTATGTTGTTTCACGATGACGCGAATAAAATGAACGATTTAGGAACGCTTGACGCGCTTATAGACGTTATAAACCCTGTTGATGAAAATAACGGCGTATATGTATTAGAAGACGGAGTTTGGAGAGAGGCGAAAGAAAATGAAATTTACGGTTACATGGAAAAGAGCGAGATTAGCGATTGAGACGTTTGTGATTCTGAAATACAACGTCATTCAGGACGCGTTACAGACCGCGCGGCACGGGATTTCGTTCGTATCGGAAAACGTGAAAAGCGTATCCGAAAGCGTCACAAGAACCGCTGAAAGCGTCGAATATCATTTAGACGGCGTTAACGCGTCTATGGCGTCTATGGCTACAAATGACGCGGACGCGTCGTTATTGAAAATGATTATGACTATTTTATTAATATTTTTTGTGTTATACAAGTTTCAGATTATTCCGCGCTTATTAGCGGCGTTAAACGGCGGAATAAAGGCTACAAGAGGCGAAACAAAGGCGACAAGAGGCGGAACAAAGGCGACAAGAGGCGGAAAAGAGGCGCGGTTTAATAAATGGGTAGCGCGTTACGGAAAAGATTTTAAGACGAAAAAAGAGGCTAAAGCCGCTTTTGAAGCGTTTGAAAAGGATATGGGTTATAATTAAATAAACGAAAGAGGCGTCACGCGGCAAGAGAAACGCGACGCCTCTTTCGTTTTGAAGAAGAACGGAAAGCCAAAAAGAGATTGAAGAGAAGTGTATTTATATCAATCGCCCGTTCCGTTATTCCCGGATAAAGCGAGGATATAACTGGTATTTCCGAAACCATACGGAAATCGTAATTGTTGAAAAAGCGGCTTTTGTTCCGCTACAAATAGATTGTCGTTCAATTCCAAATTGTATAGCTTTTCAGCGCGTTCTATTATCGCTAAGTTACCTTTGAAATCGTTCCAAAATGATTCTAAAACGTCACAACGCAATGTTATTTCATAGCTGTTATTTGTATTCGTGGTAACGTTATCAATGAAATAACGGCGTTTTAGCGCGGGTATACATATCATATTGCTGTTGTTGATTACGTTCGTCAAATCGCCATATACGCGGATTGTCGGATTAATGATTGACTGATAATCCCGGAAAGTTCCCGTCATTTCAAGAACCGTCGTTATATTTTTACAGACGGCGTTTTGGCGTCCGGTGAATTTCTCAAATACGATTTTGAGATTCTGACCTGTATCGGTATAAGTCGGCGGCGTATTTTCATAAATCACAATACCGTCGTGAAGTAATCTGTATATCGCGTCTCGTTCTTGTGTTGTCGCTGTGGTATCGCTTAACGTAATGTCGCTGATTTTTACAAAACCTTTGAAACTTCGCGGATATTCCGTAATATTCAGCGGATAACCGTACATAGAATTAAAAGAGCTTGCTAATGACTGTTTTGGACGCGTAATAGTTACATAGGGATATTGCACGCCTAAATAACCGGCGATACCGCCGCCTAAAGCGCTGGAACCCGTTTCAGGTTTTCCAAACGCGCTTTGTAGTAAATCGCTTGCGGGTTTAATCGCCGTCAAAGCTGTTGACGCGATGGCGGTTGTCGGATTCGCGCCAAATCCCGCTCCAATCTGCGGAACGGAACTGACGGCGCCGGCAAGTAGATTAAACCCACCGGTTACAAGCTGTTGATAGTTATTCATACTGATAGGAATAGGCAACAAGCACGACCCAGACTGTTGGATATATACTTGATTGTCTATCGTTACATACGCTACAAGCGTTCCGGAATAACAATCCGCTTTATATTTAACTCCTATTGTACGCCCAATCAGTCTATCTATATTCAACGGGATTTCCCCGATATATGGAAGATAAATTTTAGCTTTGCTATACGGAGAATAGTCAAACGCGGAACCATAGTAGCGCGGAAATGTGATTGTCCCGCAATCAATGTCATATAGCTGTCGCGTTACGGGCGGCATTACAACGCCTGTGGATAATCCGGCGAATTTGACGGCGATTGACGCGCCTGTATTGACGGAAAACGGGACTTTATGGAAACTTATCAGACTGTCCATCGGATTGGCGAACGCTTTTATAATGTTATCGAAGTTTAGAAGTCCCGTCCATAAATAGTTACCGAAATCAATAATATTCGACTGTGACGGACTGAAAAGGCGTACAAGACCGCTGTCGGAATAATTAATATCGGGCGTTGTCGGAATGGGTATCGTATCGCTGTGGTTATCAAATTCGCCTTGCGCGCCCGGCGTTTCAGGCGTGGAAGTTCCGCCCGGTAAATACGGATTGCCGGAAACAAACACACAAGTAACAGTTACGTCACTATCCGGCATAGTAAAGCCAAAAGACGTGGGAGTATAAAGCGTGGGAGTGATTTCATTGCCGGAACCGTCTATTATTTTCGTTCCGGACGAACCGAAAGAGAGGTTATAGCCGTTTTCAGGCGTTGTTGTTATGACTACTGTTTCCCCGCTTTCCGCCTCTGTTTTATTCGCCATCGCCGTTCCGTGCGCGCCAACTGTTAGCGTTATTGTATAAGAAACCGACGGCGGTTGTTCATAATAATCTAATCCGGTTATAAGATACGCTAACAATCTTTCATTAGAGTTCCAACCATATTGATAAATAATATACGGTGATATAGGCGAATTATCAGAAGTGTTTTTTAACGCGATAACATTTGGACCTCTGGATGATTCACCATACCAAGCGGTATTTTCACCTGTTTCATCGTACGCCGCTATTAAAAATCTTAAATTGTCAAAAGTATCAATTACAAACGGGAGAAAATAACTAATAATCTTGCCTGATGGTAAAGTAGGAAACAAATTTTCACCTGAAATATTATTTGAATAAACACTGAAAACAGCGCTATTATAGCTACTTTCATTGCGTCCTTCCGCATTATAATAGGGCGTTTTGGCGGAACCTGAGGCGTAATACGAGTTTTGTACAATAGAGTTACGTGATACATTTAAAAAATATTGACTGTCTGATAATAAGTAACTCTTAAAAATCGCGTCGTTCATATAGATTTTTGTGCCGCCTATTATATCCCCACTTTCAGAATCATAAATTCCAAAAACATAATCTCCCGATGATAAATGTGAAGTTCTTGCTTTATCGCTATAATAATTAGCGGTTTTTAAAGGATTTAACGCCATAGTCCATTACACCGGCTTTACATTCAAATACTTTACAGGTAGGGTATATTTACACATCACGCCGCGAAAAATACGATAAAGTTTTCGTTCGCGTCCATCCAAGGCGTTACGTCCATTTTGAACCATGTATTGAGAAACTCCGCGCTTGCGTTGTAATGCGTTGTGGTATAGCGTTTCATATTCGCTACTCCAAGCGCGTCACGGTCAAACAAAACCGCCAAAACGCCGCTTGCCGTAACAGTATGATTACCGGGCGTTTTGATTTCAATAGAACTTGTGGAAGCGAAATCATAACCCGTTCCGGAACCCTGCCAAAAACTGACTTCCTCAGCGCGGGGAAATCTGACAAGATTATCATGGAACGTATCGGACTGTAAATACACCTCAGCGGCATTCCAGAACTCCGACAGGAAAACCGTATGCAGTCTGTCATTGGGCGTAAATTTCGCCGTTCCGCCAATATTAAACAGGCGGGAAACATCTCCCATGCGTTTCTTGAATAAACCAATTTGATACGCCGCGTAGCGGATAAATTCCGGGCTTGTAATCGCCTGTTGCGCTGTCAGAGACAAACCGTTCGCCGCGTTATAACGCGCGAGTAAATTGACGGCGCGGGTATTTCCAACGCCTGTAAACGTATTGCCGGAATTATACGCGTTATATAACGTATCGCCAATCATGCCGGCGATTGTAGCGCGAATCACGCCGTCTAATTTGACTGTAAGACTTGTTTCCGCGTAATTGACAATCATGCTGATAAACGCGTTTAACTGCTCAATGCCGTCAAAAGCGGAATATAACTGCGTATCAACCGTGGAACGCTTTACCTGTAACGTCCGTTTGCTGTTCCAGAGCTTTTGTGTAACAACAGGCGCGGTAAAAATATCTTGATTATAAGTTTGACCGTCTACAAGATTCCAAGTAGGGTTGTCCTCAGCGTCGGGAATATCCGTGGAAATTTTCTGGATAATCGAACCAAACAACGTCCCATCCATGACAACAGACGGCGCGGAACCCGCGTAAGGACGGTTTACGAAAATCGTTTTACCGATTCTGTCCATAAGGACGCGGGTATAGTTTTCAACGTCCGTCGAGTTTAACGCGTTTCTTCCAGCGTCGACAATAGACGAAGCGTCAACGCTGTCCACCGCGTCCGTTCCGAGAATCTGCGCGGTTACGTCATTCATGATTTCCGCGATTTGCGTTACTTTCATTTAATTTCATCCTCTCTTATTAAGTATTGTTTCCTTGAATTTCAGAAATTAAAAGCGCGTTTATATCGCCTTTCGCGTCCGCGATTTTTCCGTATAACGTCGGATAATCCGTCTGTGAAATCATCGTTAACATGATTCCAAGCTGATAATCCAGCGTCCACCACATTATCTTTTTATCCATATTAATACACTCCGATTGTTAAGAAATCAGCGACATCCTCAATGATTACGCGGATATAAGACCAAGCCCAGAAATTACGTTCTTGTTCCAGCATTTGGACGCTTGTGGTAACGCCTATATTGCCGGAGCGCGTCAAAGTTCTTGTTGCGCTGTCTATTTTGTTTGTTTCATTGCTTTCTTCGTTTTTACCTGTTCCGCTTTCGCTTGACGTTGTTTTAGCGGTTGAGTTACTTTTTACGTCTGTTTTCCCAGACGAACTATTGGCGGTTTCGCTATCCGCGCTTGTCTCATTTGTCGGAACCGCGTCAACGCTGTTAAAAGCGTAAATGGAAGTATCGCCGGCGCCTGTTTGCGTTTGCGTATTCGCGCTAATTGTATCGCTTGACGAACTATCGCTTGATTCCGCGCTATTCGTATTCGCCGTTATATTGCTATATGAGTTATTGCGCGTTCCGATTTCTTTACCGCTGGAGCTTAACGCCTCTTTTTCCGTCATATCGTAATTATTAAGCGGATTATATTCAGCGTCATTAATGACAAGCATTCTTTTCCATTTTTCGCCGTAACGCGCTAAAATCATTTGCGCTATAGCGTTCGCGTCTTCGTCGTCGATTGTGTGTAATGTATTTTTATCAAGAATTGGCGTCTTATCATTACACATAAAATAAGACAAAGGCGGCGCCGCGATTCTGTTGCCAAACGTAAAAAAGAGCGTGTTATTCATTACGACATTGCCACAAATGGATTGCCAGAT
>Ga0233386_1000454_pt1 | contig 11262 bp, 9 predicted proteins | sample ElkDunMinimDraft_17_FD_191544 | JGI IMG/M metagenome (GOLD analysis project Ga0233386, IMG submission 191544) | Fecal eukaryotic communites from dung pellets of Tule Elk in California, USA - Elk Dung G4 | ecosystem: Host-associated > Mammals > Digestive system > Large intestine > Fecal | place...
ATATGATTGAACTTCTGCATTCTGACTCATGGACTTTGAATAATAAGAACGATAGATTTTTGCAAAAATAAATGTTACAGTTGCTGCCAAAATTACAGTTACAACAGAAATTCCAAAAAGGCGGCCACTAATTCCAAGCAAAATTGGTCCACTTACAACAAGCATTATTACATCCATCACTCCGCTTAATGCAGCTGATGAAAGTGTTTGCTTGATTTTATCTAAATCTCCAAGTCGGCTTAAAATTTCACCTGATTTTCTGCTTTCAAAAAATGAAAGTGGCAATTTAAAAATGTGTGATAGATAAGAAAAATTTAGTTGTAAATCTGTTTTAAATGAAAAATGGGAAAGCAAAACACTTCTTATGGCAGAAACTACACTTTGAACAACAACTACAAGCAAAACCCCAAAACTCAAAGTATGTAGTGAAAATTTTGCTTTTGAATATAAAACTTCGTCAAACATGTATTTGTAATAGAAGGAACTTATAATTCCAAACGCCAATAACAAAAGAGAACTTAAAAGTGAATAAAAAAGCAGCTTTTTATGAGGCAAAAATACTGGAATAAATTTTAATAATAGATTTTCTTTTTTATCTGATTTTACAAAATCTACATCTGGCTCAAAAAAAACAGCGTAGCCCGTCCACCATTTAAAAAATTCTTCATAACTAATTTTCTTCTTTTTTTGAAGTGGGTCTGGATCCCAAATTTCTATTTTTTTCTTGCCTATGTGTTTTACTACTACGTAGTGATATGTCCAATGTATTTCATCAAACTCTATTTTTAAATGAGCAATAAAAGGTGTTCGTATTGCCGAAGTTATAGCTTTATGTTCTCCTTTTACTGCACGTGCTTTTAAATTATATTGTTCTGCAGCTTTTATTAGTCCTTTTAAATTTGTACCGTCGACATCAGTCCCTGCATCATTCCTAATAGAGGCTATTTGTAACATTATTCCAAAATGCGATGCTATCATTGCAAGACAAGCAGCACCACAATCAGTTTCATCAAATTGCTGAAAATATCTCATTTTTTCTATGTCTCTTCAAAAAAAAACTTTATAATTTTATTAATGTCAACTCTATTTTCAATAAGTTTTATAAAAAAATTAATTGATTCTTCTATGACATATTTTCGTATACTACATTCAATATCATCAATTTCGAAAGCAGATTTTCCTTTTACTATACTATTATAATGACAAGTTCCTCCACATAAATATCTAGCCCAACAAGATGGACATTTATCTAGTTGATTAACAAGAATTGGTTTTAATACATCCGACGCACTTTTCCTTTCACTTATATTCCCCAATAAATATTTTTCATCCCCAATAACATATAAACAAGGATACATATCACCTTTTGAATCTAGAACAACTTCTGTCCCCCAAGTACATCTATTATATTGTCTACTCCTAGAGAAAAGATTTCCTAATGCGAGCATACTCAAGTCTTCTTTTAACAATTTAAACGAAGAAAAATCATCATTTAATACCTCTTTATAAAGAACGTCATATAATCTTTTATATCCATCTTTTAATTTTTCAATATCTTCCATATTGAATGAAACTGTATTTCCATTTCTTACTGGACACATTTGAATTGCAATTACATTTAAACTCTTAAAAAATGAATATAATTTATCTGGATATGGATAATCTTTTGTAAGCACACATGATATTTTTACATCAATTTCATTTTCTTGAAGACATTTTACATTTTTAATTACATCATTATATGAATCCCTATTATCATAATATTTTCTATTTTTATTATGAATTTCGGCAGGACCATCAAGACTTATCCAAAAAGGATTTATATTTATTCTTTTTATTAATTCAATATTTTCTTTTGAAATATTAGTTCCATTTGACATAAACCAAATTCTAAATTGTTGAAAATCTCTATGAATTAAATAGTTTGGGTAAAAAGTTTCTAATAATTCCCTGTTTAAACGTAATAATCTTTTTTTATCCAAAAATTTTGGATTATATTTTCTTTTTAACAAAATATCATTTACTTTTTCTTTTTCTGAAAATTTTGAATATAAGTTTTCATCCGAAATAATTTTTTTGAATTCCTCACTTAAATTATCTGATACATAAAAATCAGATAATCCGTATAAATTACGTTTTAAGATTCTTAAAAATTCCTCTGTTTTTCCATCTATTACATCTGATTCTGTTATATATAGATTTTCATATTCTGTTAATTTGTCGTCAAATGCTTTTATTTTTTCAACATCAAGAAAAGATTCTGCTGTCATATCTATTGAAAAAATTATTTCATCATTTTCAATTTTAAAATAGTTATTTGCATAATCAATTACTTCAAAAGATTTTTCCAAATCCATTACATTTTTATTATTTTTATGTCTATAACAATAACTACAGTTTAAATTACATTTATTTGAAAAATTTATTGTAAGATGTGTTTCTGGAATCCTTTTTACAGTACGAACATCATTCCAAGTAAGTAACTTTTCAAAAAATTTCTTAATTTTTTCTTCGCTGTATTCGCTTTGAACAAAAAAATTTTTTGAAAACAAAAAGCCTTCTATTTCCTTATCTATTGGAAAAATATTTTGTGAAAAGGCATCATATAAATAATTATTTCCATTTTTACTGTTAAATAGTTTTATTCTATTTTGTTTTAATATCTCATTTTTTAATTCTTGCGAAGTTATATTTTCTATACCATCTTTTTTCATACACCCTTTACCTTTCTTTAAAACTCTATTCTTTCTTTTTCTTTTAAATACATTCCATCTTTTCGTTTTATGTTGAATGTTTTGTAAAATTCATCAAATTGTTGAACTGTAATATTAACTCTTAAATTATATGGTGGGTGTGAATCATTTTCATGTAAATATTTAATAAATTGTTCTGTTGCTTTGTAAAAATTATTTTCTGCATAAGATTCAAAGAAAAGTCTGTAATCAAAATTTGGTATGTTTTTTACAATTTCCAAAATTACTTGCATTGCAAAAACATCTGCACCAATTTCGCCCTTACAAAATGTTCCATTACAATTTATTCCGTCCAAAATTTCGAAAGTACTATAATAATCTGCAATTTTTGTTATTCTTTCGTCCAACGCATTATGATCTTGCAAACTTAATTTATGGATAATTGAACCACTTGCTGTTGATATACTAAAACAATGACTAATTTCATGTGCAATAGCAACACCTACAGCCGCATATTTTTCTTCAATTGACATATCCGGGTTGTATCCGTTGCCATAAATATATCCTGCCAGAATATTCATAGAGTTATTTATATCATTATAATATGCATTATATTCATAAGGAGCCATTAGCCATTTATCTGCATCAAAATTTTTATAACACTTTTTTGCTTCAATTTGCTTTATATATATATGCATTCCAAAAACTGAGTTATATAAATTTTCACTTATTTTGTAATCTGAATAATCAAAAAAATCATAATATCCTACAAAAACTTTCATTTTGTTCAAAAATTCTGTTAAATTATATTTGGAACCAGTCTTCATCCAATCCCAAGAATTAATTTCTTTTTTGTATTCTTCTAAAATTTCATTGATAAGTTTTTCTACATCTTTTTTAATTTCGTCAGAAAAATAATTTTTGCACCAAACTTTTCCAAACAAATCTGAAAAATTATTCTTCAAAAAATTAATTGCTAGAGTTTCTCTATTTACAACAAGTGAAATTCCATAAATTTGATTATTAAAATCAATTTTGTTTTGTTCTGCATCTTTATCCAAACAATTAGAAAAATTAGCAATAAGTTTTAGAATACAAAGAGTTTTTATTACTTCAAGATTTTCTTCTACATATAATGAATTAAATTTTTCAAAACGAGTAGGAAAATCAAAAACATAATGAATAAGACTTGGAACGCCCCATCCTTCCACAAGTTCTTTTAATGGTATGTTATTGTAAGATTTTGAAGCGATTAATAACGAATTTCCTAACGAATTTTCTATAAGATTTACACTATATTGCTGTTCAAATTCAAAAGCTTGTTGGAGTAATCTTTTTGCTTCTGTTTTATCAAAACCAACTTTTACAAACATTTTTTCATAAAATTCTAAAAGTTGTTGTGCATTTGAAGAAAAAAAAGTATCTACAGTAAAAAGAGGAACACAATATATTGCATTATTAAAACGCAAATCCACAGAAATTGGAAAAAAAGATTTTATTTCATCATCATTAAAAGAAGTTTTAAATTCATCTAAAGATTTGATTGATTGGATTTTTTGAATTGCGGGCAAAATTGGTTTTATTCCATCTGCATTACGTTTTGAATCATCAAGATACATATTATACAAATCAATTAAAAGTTGTTCATCTTTATCTTCAGACTTTTCTTTTGTAAAAATTTCAAGCATTTGATTTTCTATGATTTTATTCAAATTTGTTGCATTGGAAATTACATAAGACGAAAGTTGCTCATTTTTTAATCTTTCGTAATTCACCGCTTGATAAAAATCATCTTTTACAGACGGACATTCTTTTAATAAGTTTCCGTCGATATTTGAATTAATCCATGCATTTTTACTTATGCATGAAGTAAACAAAAATAGAACTGCAAAAAGAATAATACATTTTTTCATTACTTACTCCCTTTCAATTTTTTTTCTTAAAAAAAATCAAATCTTTTTTATCCTCATAAAAGATATTATTTTGAAAAAACACTACCTAAATAACTTTGTTCTCTTTACAGCAAAAAATTTAGGTAGCTTAATCTCAAAAAAAATCTATTTCCCTCCTTGTAGACTACCATAATTGTAGCCCCAACACTCACACGAAATTATTGGTCCTCCACAGCCACCACCACAGCCTCCGCCAATAACATCAATCATTTCTACTTCAGAAACTTCTGAAAATAAACCTTGTACATCTGATTCAAAACCAAATGATTCTAAAACATTAAAACTTTCTAATGTTCTCATTTTTTTACCTCTTAAAGTATTAATTTTTATATTGTTGTATCCGGATTACAACATTTTTAGTTTTACAACGTAAAACTATTTTTTATTTTTCAAGACATAGTATGTCTCTAAAAATTCTTTAGGATTATTCTTAATAGTTATGCAAACGGGATTAATTTCTTTATTCTCTTTCTTGTTATTAAATCTATGTCGTGGACATCCCCCCATACAAGAATAAAGAAATAAACAATCTTTACACTTTTCTTCTTCAAAAGCAGAACTATTCATAACATAAAATTGACTTAAGTTTCTTTCATCTTTTATACCTGAAAGTACATTTCCTATCTTTTGTTTAGAACTACCTATATCTTCCCAACATTTAAAAATATCTCCATTACTATCTATTACATACGTATTTACAATTTGAACACCACAACTTGTTAATTTATTCTGCAATGGATATAGCTGCGTTGTCGGAATTTTATATTTTTTTGCTAATTCTAGAACAAAATCTGCTGTTTCAAGAAAATTCATACATGTATGTGCATGACAATCTGATTCAGAATTTTTAAAGACAAACGCTGGATAAACATTGAAAAATCCATTGTATTTATCAAAAATTGCTTTGTACAATTCGTAATACATATCAATATTTGTTTTATCAATGTTTATACGAATTTGAACATTCAATTTTTTTCCTTTTTCTATACAACAATTATATATTCTATCAAGTGAAGACATTATTGTTTTATATGAATTTCCGCCATTTTTCATAGGTCTTCGCTCATTATGCGTTTTTTCATTACCATCCAAAGTAATTTGAATCATTTTAAAATCTTTCTCAAAAAAATATTCAATTTTTTCAGAATCTATCAAAGAACCATTTGTTACAATTGATTGGTTTATAACAGGAATTTTCAATTCTTCAATTTTTTTATTTATTAAAACAAGTTTATCCCAAGAACAAAGAGGTTCTCCTCCATACCAAGTTAAATTTAATGTTCTATAATTCCCTTTTTTGATAAAATTAATAACACCTTCAATGATTTCATCTGTCATTGTTAAATTTTGAACGCGTTCACCCTCGTAACAATATATACATTTAAAATTACAAGCCATTGTAGGTGCTAAGGTCAGGTTAAGAACGTAAGGATTAAATCTTGATTGGTAAGAAATATATTTTAATCTTTTAAAAAATTCTTCATCAGATTCATTTAACAAAACACCAGACTTTATAAATTCTCTTTTAATTTCTTCTGGTAACTCTGAATCATCTCCTGATTCAAACATTTTCCTAACTTTATCTACATTCTCGTCATCAAATTGGTAAAAACTATTGCTATTTCCACAAAATAGTAAATACCCATTTTCTTTTGATTTAAAAAACAAATTTCTTTTTGATACAAACATTTTTATTTAACCTTCCTCTTATTTTTCATTATTTTCATATTTTAAAAGAATATTCTTCCAATCATTTTTGATATTAATTTGTATTAATTCATCTATCTTTATTTTTTGTCCATTTCCTTCTACAATTTTTTTTGCTAATTCAGAAATGTTCATTATTCGTTTTTTATACAAAACTTCAGCTCTTACACAACCCGTTCTGTCATAATAAAAATCTAAATCATTTAAAACACTTTTGTTTTCATAGCTTATAATATCAACATTTGGATAATTATAAACTTCATAAATATCCGAAGTTGTATAAACCTGTAAACCAAAGGCAGCTGCTTGTAATAAATATGGATTAAATTCCTTTCTCTTTGCAAAATCAATGAATACAGAGTTCTTTTTTATTAATGATTCTATTTCACTTAAATTTCCATTAGAATTTTTTAAATAAACAGTATCATTACTTTTTACTATTTCAACTAGTTTAGAAAGACGTTGTTCAAACAACATTTGTTTCTGTTCAATACTTCTTATTTGTTTTTTATAAATTTCTTCGTGAACTTGATATTTTAGATTTGCATAAAGTTTATAATCTTCTAACAAAGACGCAAAAGTTACAATTGAGACTGTATAATCATTCAATTGACTAGCTTCAATTTTCTCTAGAAAACTCTTAATTTCAACCACATTATCCAAATTCAAATCTATAATTAGAATATTTTTATTTATGTGTTTGTTCTTAGAATTCTTTAAATAAAAATTTATTTTATTGGAACTTATACCTGGTTTTAAAATACAATTCTCATTTCTAACAAGAACTCTGTCGTAGATTCTTTTTCTTTCAATTATTTCTTCTTGAGGTTGCCCAAAATATAAAGTATCTCCCCACCAAACAAGATTTTCAAAGAAAGCTTTATGACTACTAGAAAGTATTTCATCAATATAACTTTCAATTCTTTCAGAAAAAATTAGATTATTACGTTGATAATATTTCATTAATTCTTCATTATCTACTGAATCTAATGGAAAAACATTAGTCTGATTTTTTAATTCATCGCCAGTTATTTCCAAACTTGCATAATAACCATTTTCATTTAGAGCTTTTAATAATTCTAGATATAAAACATTATTATATCTATTTTCGGAATTCGCAGTTATTACAACTCTTGCTTTTTTTAAATTGCTAAATTCAGAAAATGTATATTTAGTTTTTTCTTTCCAAAAATCATCTAATTCTGTAATTTTATTTTTATTTATTATACTTATTTTTTTTCCAACTCTTAATAATTCTTTGATAATTTCATACAAAAATTCTGTTGGAAAAACTGAATATTTATTACTCAACATAATTTGCTCAAATGAATCAGTATTATAAGGCAAAAGACTTCCAATTAATTTATAATCAGCTGAATCATCAAACGTAGAAATACAACCATTATTATTGGTTAACATTTCTTTTTTTATATTTTTAAATCCTACAAATAAAGTATTCTTCTGTTGTATCAATAAATCTTCATTTAAAATTTCAGATAAATGTAATCCAGAATAAACAGTTTTATATAGCTTACAAATACTTACAGAGTCAAAAAACTGTTGCTTCATAAATATTTCTGGCTCAAACGATTTATATTTGTTGTAAAAGTATAAAAGATTTTTTTGATAATCTTCTTGTGTTGTGTTAGATACACCATGCCATAAATGATATAAGCAAATTTCTTCATCAAAAATAAAATATGCTCCTTGTTTATATAATTGTAAGCCTAGTTCAATATCCTCTGCACCCCATCCTGTTCCAAACCCTTCGTCAAAGCCTGATATTTTCTCATATAATGATTTTTTTAGAGCAATATTATGTGAATACACAAGATACCAGGCAGAATTTAAATCTAAATCTATTTTCTTATGCGCTAAAATCATTAATTTCCGTTCATCTAAAATACACGGAATTGTTTCTAAACACTCAAAATTATTTTTTATTGTATTAGGAGTTATTACTTCATAAGAAATCTTACTTAATAATTTTCTATAACCCAAAGAAACAGCTTTTTTATTTTGGTTTAAATTTTTATTATGTTTTTCTATAAAAGTTCTACATGGTATCATATCTGCATCTAGAAAAATCAAGTTCTTTCCCTTTGATGCTTCAACAGCAAACTTTCTATTCAAAGCTCTGTTTCCACTGTGATTTTTTTCTATCAATGTAATGTTTAATCCTTTTTCTTTATATACGTTTACATCATTTTGTATAGAAATTTCACTTCCATCATCAACTATAATTATTTCAAAAAATTCCTTTTCTACCGTTTGTAATAAAAAAGCTTCTAGAATCAATTTTATCTCATCTTGTTTGTTAAAATAGGTCATGAGAATACTTGTTTCAATATTTGACGTATTTAATAAAATTTCTGTTTTCATAATTTCTTTTTTCTTCACAACACGTTCTCTTTTTTTCTTAAGCTTTATTCACATCATATCCCAAATTTTCATTCTGCCTAGGTCATAAAAAGTCAATATGACCTTTTATGACCTTTTTTTGCAATTTTTTGTAAGGTAGAAAAAGAAATAATTTTATTGACAAATAGAGTTTATTTATTAAAATAAAATTACAAAAAAAGTTTGAGGGTTAAAAAGTGTATAATTCAAATCTCGCATTAAAAAATTACAATAATGATTGGAATCTAAAAGAATGGGATTATCTTGTATCAGAAATTTCTACTGTATTTAGATTTTCACATGAAGAAGAAAAATACTTTTCCAACAGTTCAACTGCAAAACTAATTGCTTCAATACCTTTTGTAGCAAATTGTATTGAGCCAGAACGCACAGCAATTGCGCATTTGTGCCTTTATGTTGCAGAATTAAAAGGTTTTCAAAAGTATTGTTCTCACACTCCGTCTGATGATTCTGATATTTTTAATCGCTTAGCTTTTCTTTCTACTTTTGAAGGTGGAAACAAAACAATTATTGAACACGGAATGAATATTCTAGCTCTAATTATGATAGAAAATTACAAGAGAACAGAAAAATCAGATAAAGAAAAAGGGATTTATAATCCTTTTGTTGCTGGAACTTGGAATTATAAACAAATCAAAAATAAACTTTTATGGGATATAAACAAAATTGAAGTTCCTGAAATAGACGGAATTCTACATGAAATAACAAAAATGTTGTGGTAATAAAAAAATGGCAAACAAGAAAAAACCTTTTTATTCAAAAAAAACACTTTTACTATTTAGATTATTTTCAGTAATGGGTGTTGTTATTTTATTAATTTCATTTATTCGTGATTTTTTTCTTGGAACATTATTTTCTACAACAGAACATTTTTTGATAGCCTTTACCTTCTTAAAAATATCAACAATTATTCTTCTTTCTATTGTTGCATTTTATCCATACAAAATGGGAATTTGTTCCATTGTAGCTTTTATATATGCTGTACTAATTCTCGTTTTTGAACCTACAAATACAATGGGCTTTTTTATGTATGCTTTAGGAATTACATCCTTATATGCAAGAGGTTATTATAATTCTCAAAGAAAAACAAAAAATTTAATTACACTATTTACCTTTATTGCACTAAATCTAACACAAATACGTTATGGTTTAGAAATATTTATTTCATCAATGATAGAAACTGTTGGATTTGCATTTATTTATTTTCTTTCTATTTATTTTATGAGTGCTGCAATTAAAAATGATTATAATACTAATTCATCAAGCAACATTTTAAATCTAAAACACTATGACAAATTAACTATTCGGGATGCACTTTGGCTCATACAAATTCAAAACAAAGTAAAATATGACGCAATAGCAATAAATTCAAAAGTTTCCCCTGGCACAGTAAAAAATAGACTTAAATTCATTTTTTCCGTTTTAGAAGTTGGTGATAAACAAGGCTTTTTAAATGAATACAGCACCTTTGAAATCTGTTACGGTGAATACACTTCTGAAAAAATAAAATCTATGAAAATTACCGAAACTAATTTAATTAACTAACTATATAAATAGAAAAATCAATAATAAAAATGAAACAGTAACTGCAATTATTCCCCATACTTTATAACGCTTGCATACCATTTTAAATTTTTTTATATCCTCAAAATATTCTTCTTTTAATTCCTTATCAATAAAGAACAAACTCCGTATTCCCATTGAGAAAAGACATAATAACAAAATTATATACACAGCAAAATTCATAATCTTCATTTCCCTAAAAAAAACATTATCGCTAAAAAGATTAAGCAAATAAACAATAAAACACTTAAAACTAAATTAGAAATATACAAGCGATTTCTTTTTTTATCATTTTCATATTTCATATATTTTATTTTAGGCAAAACACAAAACAACCAAAAAAAATCAATTAGTAATACAACAAGTAAAATACATACAAACAATTTCAAATCTAAAAACATTCTAAACTCCCTCCGTATTTTTCACCCACAAAACACAAATCACGTAGCAAACTTTTTTCTCGCTCACTTTCACCCACTGAATTCTGAATTCCGTGAAGGACGTTAGTCCTGAACAAATCCGCGTGGCCCCCTCTCCTCTCACCACACAAAGATTATACCAATGGACAAGTTTTGCTATGCAAAACTTGAGACGTCGGCAAAACAATTTTCTACTAAAACCAGATTATCACCGACGTCAATTATCGTTGCACGCGTCCGCTTCCGTCGCCACCAGCCAAAGTTTGAACTTCAGACACGCTAACCATATTAAAGTCGCCTTCAATAGAATGTTTTAGACAACTTGCAGCAACAGCAAATTCAATTGTAGATTGATTATCAAAATCATTTGAACAAGCGTAAATTAATCCACCGCCAAAGCTGTCACCACCACCAACGCGGTCTACAATGTGCATTTTGTATTCTTTAGAAAAATAACTTTCCCCAGATTTTCCGTCATAAAGCATACCAGCCCACAAATTATCATTT
>Ga0233386_1000456_pt1 | contig 11236 bp, 27 predicted proteins | sample ElkDunMinimDraft_17_FD_191544 | JGI IMG/M metagenome (GOLD analysis project Ga0233386, IMG submission 191544) | Fecal eukaryotic communites from dung pellets of Tule Elk in California, USA - Elk Dung G4 | ecosystem: Host-associated > Mammals > Digestive system > Large intestine > Fecal | place...
TATCATCTTTCTTAATCCATCGTAGTTCATTTGTTCTGTTGTAAAATACTTCATTTTGTTTATCGTTTTTTGTATAAGGTATTTATTAAAAACGACTTACCAAAAATTAAAGCACTTCCCCAATGAGTTTTTGTTTATCGTTTTCGTATCCGTGTGCTATAAGAGATGAATCTGTGGCTGGTGTCCATTCTCCATACTCTACAGAATCTTGTATTCCATCTACACCAAAAGATAGTCTATCAATATCGGTTAGGTTCCTTTCTCTACAAAAACGAATAGCAGTACTCATAAGTTCTTTCTGCAAATCCGACAAATCTTCCATTGATGTTATAGGAGATTCAAATTTTTCATATTGAGATGAACGACGAATGCGTAATGATGTTTCCTCAATGGGACATAATGTATCATTGCCCTTGATTAACCAAAGTTCGCCATCAATCAGATTGACTCCTGTTCCTTTATGTGTGACTTTATCAAGTTTTGATCGTCCTGAAAATTCTAAAACTCTACTCATAATAAAAATAATAATTATTTTTTTAGTCGAACATGTATTGCTCCACTATATTTACCCTCTTGGTGTTCTTCTACCCACACTGACATACAATCCTTTCTATCTGCCTTTACATTAGGATATTTTCCCATTCCTTTGGATGATCGCATACTGAAAACAAACTTATCCCAATTGGCATCAATAAAATTGCTTTCGTCGTATGCTTTCCAGGTACTCATATCAAATGGATCATCAATATCAACTACATACTGTGCTGGAAATTTAGAGTCCCTCGCTCCCGTTCCCTTGAATACAAAATAGTTAAGTATCTTCTTCAACTTCTCCTTGAGTTGTCTGAACGGTGAATTAACATTGTCATTGCTAATATCTTCGTTGATAACACCCGCCTTTCGCAGCCTATGATATTCTTGGACAGCATTATCCAAAATGGTTTGTGTTCCTACATCACAGTTATTGTCGCAGACTCGTTTTATTCCAACCCTGTTTGTGTGATTGATGATTGCTGGTGGGCTTCCTCTCAATGACTTCAGTGAAATTCCCACCCCATTGATAACAACATCCGCTTTATGTGTGCTTGGTGATTTATAGCACCCACAATATTTGGCGATTGCTATCAAGTCGTCATCATTCAGCAAATCCAGATCCTTTAATGCTTTAATGATGTCGGGCAATGGTTTACACTCTTTGCCTGCAACCATAATGCTCCAGATATATCCGTCACCATTATCTCTATTATATATCAGTGTTAGTTTCGTTAAAATTTCATCCCTCTCTCCAACATTCATACACTAACTATTTGTGAAGTGTTGAAACCAAATAATTTGCATACTCTGTTGCAAAGAAGTTATCCATCTTGATAATTTCCATTCTTATTTCATGTGATTTAGAGAATTTATTTGCTTCTATAGTTTTTTCTAATTCTCCAATAAGTTTGTTTAAATAATCTTTTTCTTTCATCTTTTTTTGCTTTTTAAATATATTTATTCAATACCATATTTCTCTTTGGGGTTATAGTTGTCATATTTCTTCTTCAACTTCTCATATTGAGCATACTCATAAAGTTCATGTAACTTTTCTTTTTCAAGAATCTTTTCTTTAAGAATATTCTCGTCTAATGGCTTAACAACACCAATATCAATCAATTGTTTGAAATATTTTCTATAATGAAATTCTCCGTTTGAAATGTATCCGACAGCATCCGCATCATAGTACATAAGCCCAGTTATGTATTCATCAAGATAGTAATCACTATCGTATTCTATAACAATACTGATATAAGTTCCATCTGTAAATGTAATCACCAAATGGTTTTGATCAGAATTGTCCCTATTAACACAAAATGATGTCTTTTCAATAGTTTTTCCTTTAAGTTTATCTGATATACCTTCTGGTATTAATATATGCTCCATATCATTTTCTATATCATTTGCGAAACAATGTATCATTTTTTGTTCTTGTTTTGTTGGTTCAATAAAACTCATACTTAACTAAAAATTTCTTTACAGTAATCTCTTCCTAATCTTGACAGATGAACATGTCCAATACTATTAACATGTGTATATGATATAAAACTCATCATAACTAATTCGCTATAATATGTTTCTCCAACTTTTTCTTTAAATGTTTTCCAATGGATAGCAGAATCTACATCTCTACAGTTTTCCCACATCCATTTAAGCATTTCCAAACGAGTCATAATTTTACTTATTTTGTATTAGACGATATACGGCAAATTTAACCCAATAACCCTCGTGTTCTTGTTTAGGTTCTGTTTCAAACTCAATATCCCAGTAATCATCACCTGTATCAATACCATCTTCATTGATATACGAACCATTTTTATAATATTTGTCATAGTCCATATTCATAAGACTAACCTCAACAAAATATGGATCTGGATCATCAATATAGTCTTGAAGATATTTCTCAACTGCCGCCTCTGTATCAGCATATCCATAATCCAACAGTGATGCTCGATAATTCTCATACCCCTTGAATGCGAAGATATGACAATTAGCATTTCTTGGATGACATATGAGTTCATTATTACCATTAAGAGCAAACTGCTTATTCAAAAATTTAATGGCCTCTGCTCTATATTCCTCTGGCCAACTTTCTGCTGTAAATTCCAATTTAGGTATCATACTCTATTGATTAATCGTGTTTAATTATTCTTTCTGCTTCTCTAAAACCAACTTCATATCCTATTCTGAAAATGTTTTCATCTTCTGAATTATCATCATATCCTTCGGCACATGCGTTATAGATAGCCATACCATCAAGTTGTTCTTCAGTTATCTGTGGACACTCTTTGACTTCAACAGTACATTCATTAACTTCACAGAAATCTTCCAACGCATTTGCTATATCCCTTTGTGTTATATCCAAATCTGCTGGATATCCAACTCTTACTACAAATTCTTTAAACTTCATTAGTCTCATACATTTTTGTGATCAATTCTATATATATCAAGTGAAACATTTTTTCCGCTTCTCCACGACACTTCCATATCGCCGTGAAGCAAATCTTCCATAGCAAGTTTGCAATCTTCATCCGAATAATAGTCATATATGCCGAATACCAGATTATCCATACCCCTAACATTGCGATCAAAATCTATGATTGTATAGATTACTGTATTTGGTCGTAGATTAAACGGTTGTGTGCAAATTGCAAATCTTTCGTTGCATTCTCTGACTTTAAATGACTTCTTGCTTGCTGCAAACCAGACGCTATCTCCTTTTTTTAATCCAAATCTATTTTCTTTCACTTCCATTTTTCAATCCGTTTTTCAAATCCTCAATGAATCTTTCTACATTAAAAGTAATATTGTCAACTCCACAAAATAAAAATGTTGATGATGAATATTTTTGTAAATCGAGGTTCTCATCTATCCATTTTGTAACTTCATCGATATGTATGTAATTCTCATCTTCAACAAACTCAAGATTTGTCAAAGGGATATGATATTCAATATGTTCGTCGTTGAAATACAAACTCCCTATTGGCTCGATAATCTGCCCAGTAGATTTGATTTTTATCTTTTTGATATCCATAACTATTCTTGTTCTATCTGTTTCTTAAATTCATTATACTCCTTTTCACCACCAGAGATTATTACTGATGTGTGTTCCTTTTCGTCAAAGTATTTACACGCCAACATGTTATTCATCTTTCCGACACGAGATAGTTTGCATCTATTACAAACATCTTCTTGTATGCAGAATCCCTGTGTTACAATTCCATTCACAGTACCACGCCAAGTTGAGTTCCAATCTGGCTCCCAGTGCTTACATACCGAACAAGTTGCTAAATATTCTCCCATATTATTCTTCCGTTATCGCTGACATCTCCACCTGACCAATATCCGAATTGATATATATTTCAACATCTTTCAGATTAGGATATATGTCATTGTCGTCTGCAATGTTTATACACAAATTATATTTTTCAAATTCTGGATATATTGAACTATAATAATTCAATACTCTTATTAAATCCCCAACAGTTTTCATTAAAACAATTCTTCTAATTTTTCAATACAAGTGTTTGTATATTCCTCATCAATTGAGATGAAGTTATATATATCATTGTTCCTGATTTTATCCATAAGTACCAATGGAGAGTGTGATATGATGATCACCTGAACTCCAGTTTTTCTGACAAACTCTGGAAGCACATTGGCATATAGATTATATACATTTAATATATCAAGACTTTTATCTAACTCATCAAAGAGAAATGTTCCTGGTAGGTTCTCGCAAGAATTAGGAAATCCCATATAGTAGTCCAACTGAACATTATAGGCGTTCTCCCAAGTGTCATTCACTCTCATCTTCTTGCGTGTTCCATCCTCATTCACATACTGCTTGAAAATATCCTTGAACGATAGATGACTTTGTGCAATACCAAACAATTTATTGATGAGAAATATTGATTGCTGTCCCATAGAGGATTTATTTTTTCCCATTATCCACTGTACCTCTGACATTATATCATCACCAAGAACGGATCCACACAAATCTCCAATAGAACCATAAGTTTTTCTGTTGGCGAAATTGTCATAATAAACTGGAACGCCATCCCACTCAATATCTGCAGAGTTTCTCATACTCTTGTTGCGTGCTCTCTTGAAAGTTTCCGCAGATGCTTTCTCGCCAAAATCGTGAATATCAAGAGGACTAAGTAGTTGAGGATATCCATCTTCACATCCAGCGTTGCCTGCTATTGCTCGAAGCATCGTTGTCTTTCCAGAAGCGTTTGGTCCGAAAATGATATTGATTTTACCAGCTTCAAATTCAAACTTTCTGTTCAGGAGATTTTTGACCAGATGTGGATTTGCATAGTCGTCCTTGTGCTTCTCCCACTCGGCGTGTTCTTTTTTCCACTTTTCAAATCTCTCTTTCTCCTTTTCGGACATATCTCTATAGAACCAACTTGATGTTTTCTCTCCGTTATATCCTCTAACTGGACACATCGGTTCCTTAATTTTCTCGTTGATATACCCAAACTCTCCTGTAAATGTCAATGACTTTATCATACTTCATTAAATTTAAATACCATCAATCCAGACATAGCTTTCGCTTATTGTTTCGCCGTCAAATGATATCTTTGTTTTTATATAAAATTGCTCAAACTCCCCGTCCCAACCTGTTGATGTTGAAACTTTCAAGTTATCTTTCAGTAATTTCTTTAATTCCTCTTTATTCATATTAAGCCTCCAGTTCTTCACACACTTTATCTATATCTCTTTTAGAAAAATACAGGGTGACATAATCGTCGTAATGATAGAACTCATACGATGTCTTTGGATCAATTGACTGCTTAACCACATTGATGATATGCCCATTGAACTCAACAGTTCCTTCACAAAGATAGATAGTTGAACCACGATATCCAAATTTGAAATTATCTACAACGACTCTCTTGCTCTTATATGTTTTCATTAGTCTTTCCTTAATGAAATTCATAGGTGAAATACAATAATACTGGTCATCGTTGAGAACCATCTTGTATGCTCTAACGATCTCATTTCGTCTTGATTTTGATACCATGTTGCTCTCAAGTTCTTCCATCATATTTGGAATGTGGAAGTGTGTAAGTAGTTCTTTATCTGTATAAGTGTGCATAGTTAAATATTTTTAAAAGTAAATGTTTAAACCTGTTGCGTCTATAGCCAATCCTTTTTCGATTAGCCCTCTGTAATCAATGTGATTTTTGTTATAGAAATCAATCACATCTGATAGCACCGTACTGCTACTGTTTGCAATTAAATCAATGGCATTCTTCTGCTCTTTCGTCATACTTGAAATTGGAAACAAATATGGCTTAACCTCCGAAACATAAGTTTCAATGACCTTGTTTGTAAAATTACACATACCAAAATATAGTAGTGTATTAACATTGTCATACTGAATACCTTTCAGAGTCTTGTTGCCCCAGTCTGTCTTAAACACCACCCCGTGTGGTATTCTTCCAGATATGTCATCTATAATAAGATATTTTTCTTCTCTATTCATGCTTTTCGTAGTTTACTGGTTTGCCATTAACTTTTTTTACATTTACCTGATACACCTGTCTGAATGTCTCTTTCTTTTTAGGTGTTCCATCTTTCTTGACTTCCATACACACATATATCAAAGATGGATACTTATCAAATGCAGCGAATGTCTCTCTCATTGACAACACACGACCACATCCGATATGGTCTTCTACAATATCATCAACTTCAACGGTATTGTTTTCGTGTGCATACTGTGAATAGAGAACTTTCTTCTCCTGCTCATATTTGGCGTTGATTTCCGCCAGTTTGGTTCTAAAATCTTCCTGTGTCATAATCTTTTTGTAGTTTTAATTTCTTATTACAAAGATAGTTATTTTTATCTTTATTTCCAAATAATAATTATTATTCTTCAACAAAATTCAAAATAACTGTTGAATATCGAGAGTGATCGTTGATCATTTTCTCACATCTCTCAATATATTCATCTTTCTTACCACCCTCCATTATCTCACGGAAGTATTCCTTTGTCATAGCGTGTGAAAGTCCTATCTGATTAAGATAAGTGCTATAACTGATTTCTCCACGAACAAGAGAAAGTGTTATCTTATATCTGCTTACGATATCAGCATCCATATTAAGATACTGTGCACATGTCTTATACTGACCACAGGCAATGATACCAAGAAATTCTCCATCGTAAAGTCTTACAGCCACACATTCGTATGGGTATGACTTCTGTGATGTTCTTACCTGCTTACCATCCACCTTGTAGATGTACTTCTTTCCGTTGTGTGAAAATGTTGCTTTCATAGCGTTGTGTATTAAATCTTTAATTTCTTGATACAAAGATAACAATAAAAATTGAAACTACCAAATATAATTTAATGATTTTATACAAAATATTCGGATAAAAAATAATAATTATTTTTTCAAAAAATATACCGACAGCGATCGCTATCGGTTAAATTTTCTATTATTTTTCAAACATTTCGTACATCTCTTCTTCTGACAGCCCGATAAAATCCAGCACATCATCAAAATCAGGTATGCAGATATAGGAACCTTTCCAGTAGCACTCAATACCATCATCATTAAACAAAGACGGGTACTTCTGTCTAAACAGCTGTGAAAACTCTTCAAAATCCCAAAGGTTTATAAAAATATATAATGTGTCGCCTTTGGATCCTCTTTCGTTTTTATACCAATGATATTCATCTATCAAATCCAGTAGTTCTTTTTTCTCTTTAAATGTCAGACTCATGTTTTTATGTATTTTTATTTATTGTTATTAAAATTTTTTTAATTTTACTTTTATTTGAAAAACATCTTGAAAACTCTAAATGATTTAACTCATTTAAAGAAAGCCTATATCTGCTTTTAGACTTTTTTAAGAAATTATATATATTTACAAGGTCTTTGATTTCTCCAGGTATATTAAATTCTTCCAACGACTTAACATATCTATCATTAAAATCATTAACATCAGGTAAAATTATATTTTTTCTTTTATCTTTTGTTTTATCTATATATTGTGTTTTAAACTCATAGCATCTTCTGCTTATTTCAATAGACGCAAGTGTCATATCTGGTAGTTTCAAATCCCTAAATAAAAAGTTACCAACAAATGAACTATAATTGGGTTTCGTTAACATTACTCTAATTGAGTAAATATTACATCTTTTCTTAATGTTATTAACGAGTTTAGTTCTATTCCAAACATTATTAACTAACTTATTAAAATATTTACCTTTGTCTGTATCCTTACTTTTTATATTAAGTTCTTCTAAACCAAATACTTCACATTTATAATATATCGCAGTATTAACTAATAACTTACTAATTTCATAGGTTTCAAATGTTCTTTTATTATTGATATAAATTCTTTCTTTTGATTCGTTTGATTTACCCTTTAATCCAAAGTCAATATCATTTATATCTTTTATACTAATAACTCCACTTTTAACAATTTCAAACTTACTGCTACTTTTCCAATCTACCACAGACCAACCAACATAATTTGGATTTAAGTCAATAGCAAACATCCTGTTTTTAATTGGTTTATAATCAACAAATTGGTTTAATAATGTTTCATCGTAAGTTAAATAAATATATTCATTGTCTAACTTGTAAGTAATAGATATTTGTTTATCTTGTTGGAGATGATATAATTTATTCAATAATGTTTTATATCTTTTATATATACCATCAATAGATAAAACAATTTTATCTTTTATAGTTGGTTTAAAAGTAAAAGATAATAAATCATCATTTATAACCACCATTCTATTACCATGTTGGTTTGATTCACCAATAATGAATAATTTACTTAATCTCTTATTTAAAAACTCATCTTTAGTTATTTTACCTTTACAACGAGCAATGAAATTCTTCTTACCACCAAATATCTGTTGTTTTTTGTCTCCATCTTTTATTAGTTGTGTAGCATTTTTAACAGCACAGCGTTTAAGATATGACTTAATAAGTGGGATATTATTCAATAAACTTATTTGATGTTCTATATTTTTTTCACTAACACCTTCATATCGCCTATTATAAGCATAGTGTAACACAGAGGAGTATTGTTTTCTATACTCCTTAATTAAATTTAAACCATCTTCTGTGGTCGTATATTTAATCTTCAGTGTTATCATCTGTTTTTAGTGCCTTTGCTGCATCGTTTAATTTTCTTCTATATGAATAGGACTTCATAGAATAATAATGTATAATTGACAATAAATCGTCTGTTAGTTCCTGTTCGTAGGTTTTATTAGTTTCATCATCTGAAATTATAATAATATTAGTTCCATATTTTTCAAACAACATTTTTACCAATTCAAATCCAAATCTAACAAGTCTATCTTTATGCTCAATGATTACATTTTTAACTTCATAATTAGTTACTTTTTTTAGTAATTTAACAAATCCCTTTCTATCTTCAAAAGACATACCACTTTTAACATCTTCTATCTGCTCTTTTATTAGATAACCATTTGAAGTAGCAAAATCATACAATCTTTTTGTTTGTGTTTTCAAATCATTTTTTTGTTTAGGTAGTGAAACACGAGAGTATGTAATATTATATCGTTTTTTTTTCTTACCCAAAATTGAAAACACTTCTTCTGGATCATATTCATAATGGTTAGTGTTAATTTTTATAGGATTAAGTAATCCTTTTTTTACATAAGTTCCTAATGTTCTATGTCCTATGTTAAGAATATTTAATACTTCTTTTGCTTTCATCTATAGTATTTATGTAAATTATTTTTCAAAAATTATGAAAAAATGCATAAGTTTTGATAAGATTTAGTTACATCTTAAATCATAATTTCTATTTGTTTTATAGGTTTTTTATCTTTTTTGGTTTCCACACGATCTGCATATGCCAATACCAGAATGAAAACTTAATCTGTTTGGTTGTTGTGTAATCCAAGAAAGTTATTGTTGGTAATATGTATATTGCAAAGCCTTTTGATTTATGAAAATCTATATCCATATCTTATTGCTTACCAAAATTTTTATCAATGAATCTGTATGAAACCCAAGTGTAATAACTATGTTTTGTGGATGGACAGCAATATCCTCTACCACCCTGCGAGTCATCGTCAAAATGTTCAAGTTTTTCTCCACAAATAGGACAAATTCCATTATTAAATTCTCGTTTTTCGCTTATAATAGCACACGACAATCCTATTCCCACAAATAATCCTAATGCTACAAAAAATATCAACGCAAAAATTTCACTTCCAGTCATAATTTATTCCTCCATTATTTTAAGTTAATCTCTATTTCTCTTGGTGAGTTTTCGAATGTGACATCTGAAAAATAGTAATTGGGTAAAAAACCAAACTCAAATGCATTTTCAGTAACCCATTCTTGAAGAAATTCATCATATATGGGTTTTTCATGGAACAACCACAAATCGCCATTTTTTTCGCGTGCTATCCACATTTTTTCCATAACTATTCCTCCATTTCACTTCGCAACACCATTAGCAAATCTTCAACTGTTGAAAATCTACAATGACATTGAACTATTGTATAACTGAAACCATTGCCAGTATGCTGATCAATCGCTGCGGTAAAAAGATGCTTCTTCAAAACTTCACAAGCCTTATCCATAGCATCCTGATAGCCCTGTGCGTATGCAGTTCTTCGCATTGATACCTCATATCCCTCATCAACTTCTCTTGGGTGTCCGATATATTCGTTTGCTTTATCAATTACGCTCATAACTATTCATCCATTTCTATCAGAGCAGCCATCATACCATCTACAAACCCTTCATATAGAAGTGATTTTGACAAACCATCAAGTTCTGTTTTAGAATTAATGTAAACTTCTGCTTTCTTTTTTACAACTTCTTTAATTTCCTTAAAACTTGGTTGTGTTTCACACAATTCATTTTCTAAACTTCTACCTTGGATACCATCATCATATCGTACAATATAAAGACCAGTCTCTATGTCAAACTCTATAATATTTACCCATTTACGAGTCACTTTATTAAATACCCTGTCTCCTGCCTTAAACTTTAAATCCAAGTCTTCATCTTCAATATTATTGTTAATATCCCAAGCCACAGTACCAACAGGTCTTAAAGTACCACATTTAGGACAAGATATTATATCCTTATATCCTCTTTTAACCTTAATTGAATCTTTTTCGTAAAATTTTTCGCCACAATTTTTACAAGTAAATAACGCTTTATTCATATTCTCTATATTTTTATTAGTTTAAATTATATTAGTTTAAATTATAGTAAAATTCCTATTATTAAAAATACTCCTGTCAATAATTCAATAATTCCTATTGTAAAACAATAATCACCTCGTTTTACGCATTTTTTATGTTCAGAACAGGGTAAATCTGCTTTTGCTTCCTGATACCAACCACTACCCCTCCAAATCGTAAGTATTCCCACAATGATACCTATAACGCCCATTACTATCATATCTCTATTCCTCCATTAATTGTAAATGTAAATCATTAAATGCTCGATTTCTTTCGTTCTCATCTATATAATAGCAACGCAATGTTGTGCTACTGTCAATATCTATTACAATTACATATGGATGGTCATTTTTAATATCATAATCATAATCCTTATAGATATAAGTGATGTATTTTGTATTTACAATATTACCACCAAATTTTATAAATTTCATATTCTCTATTCCTCCAATCTTTTTCTGAATTCATTTTCCCATTCCTTTGCTGCTCCA
>Ga0233386_1000457_pt1 | contig 11213 bp, 13 predicted proteins | sample ElkDunMinimDraft_17_FD_191544 | JGI IMG/M metagenome (GOLD analysis project Ga0233386, IMG submission 191544) | Fecal eukaryotic communites from dung pellets of Tule Elk in California, USA - Elk Dung G4 | ecosystem: Host-associated > Mammals > Digestive system > Large intestine > Fecal | place...
CCAGTATTAAGGGCATCTAGGAAAGGAACGCCTAGCTTGTCTACTGCCGCCGCCCTAATAACGTATTCGCCATTAGAAAGCATCGCTGGTATGCTATCGCTTGTTGCAGTTCCTGCTCCGTAAATTGCACCACCACTTGCAGCCTTTACCAAGCCACCTTTTGCAAAGAAACCAAAACCACCAGCACCCGCCATTGCGCTTAAAGCAAGAGAAGCTTCTAGTGCCGCGCCAGCTAAAATCCCAAGGGCAGAAGTGGTGGCTACAGTTGCAGTTGCTTCTGCTGGTTTGGTCGTACCAGTAATAACACCTTGTATCAAACTGTAAGCTTGCATTCCACTTGTTAATGCGCTTGTTGCCCCTGTTGCAACCCCTAAACCTTTGGTTAAGCTATCTAGGGAGATTGCCGTTTTGTCTGCTGCTGTTGCAGTTTTATTTTCTTTTTCCTCGCCGCCACCGCCAAGCCAACCAAGTAAGCCACTTGTAATGCTTGCAGAAGCTGCGCCTGTCACTTGACTTAGTACGCTATTGCCAATGTTGCTCAGCAAAGAACCGAAGCTTTCACTAAAGCTACTGCCATAGCTAAGTACATCTGTGAAGAAGGTGTTTAAACTGTCCTTGGTTTCAAGAATGGAACTTGCAACACGTTGCTTCAAGGTTTCGTGTGCTTCCATGTAGTTATCGTAGTAACCTTGGGTAATGGTTTTGGCTTCCTCTAAGGTAGTAAGCCTTGCCACGTTTTCTTCACTCAACACTTGTTGGAGCATTGCCAAATTGCCTTGTGCAAGCGCTCTGTCAATATCCTTCTTAATGTCAGCACATTCTCTGTAGCTATCCAATCGCTTACGATTGTATTCTTGTTCGATTGCCAGCTTTTCAGCTTCAATCTGTTTGGTGAAGTTTAACTCATTATTAGCGTTCATTTCATAGGCAATACCTCTTTGCTCTAACGCCGCCAAGTAGGTAGCCTTTTCTTGTTCCGTCATACTAATAAAGTTGTTTTGTTGTTCCCACCATTTATTGTTCACAGCTTCGATTGCCTTTTCGTAGTCTAATCGCATCTGCTCGATTTCTTGTTTGCCTACGGAATCATACAAGGATAAGTTCGTTGCTTTGCTATCAAAAGAGAGGTTTGCTACATCGTCTTGAATTTTACGAGTAGCTTCTGCTTCTTCCTTCAATGCATTAAGTCTTTTTTGAACGTAAAGTTCTTCAAGTCTTTGCTTATCTGTGAGGTAATTGATGTTTTCGCTTGCAGATTTATCTAAAGCATCTTTTTCTTCCGTGTACCAACGGTCTACGGATTCAACACGCTTTTTAAATAGCTTGTTCCATTCATCGTTGATGGATTTGCTAATTCTTTTTGCCGCCGCCAATACCGCAGGACCTGCCATATCGCCTTTATCAGCAGTTTTTGGTTTTACTTCTTCTTTAGGAAAAGCACCATAAAGGTCAAAGCCACTAGAAACTGTGTCGTGATCAGCAGAACTGTATTTGCTGTATTGGCTTACGTCGTTAAGCCCTGCCTGTTCTGCTTCAAACTCTTTTCTTGCTTCTGCGACTTCTTCCATACCCTTAGCAATTAAATGTGCTACGCCGCCAATGACCGCACCAATAGCAACAAATTTTGCAAAAGGTATCATTGCTGCTATCAATGCACCTTTTAACCCCAAAAGTGCAGGTGTCATACTGCCGGCAATAGCGCCAGCCACACCAATTAAGGCACTTTGCAGTTCAGTAGGGACTAGCCTTTCCCACGCTTCTGCAATACCGCTTTGTGCAATTTCATCGGAGAACTTCGCCAAGGTTAAACCAAAACCACGCAAGTTTCCAGCTACATCAAAGGTTTTATCTATTTGCAAGCCAGTTTGTGCAAGCACACGTTGTACACCGTCCATTGCCACTTGCCAACCACCTTCAATGGTCTTGGCTTGCTTTTCCATCATGCCGCCGTACTTGCCTGCCATACCTTCAGTTAAAGCTTCAATACCTACCTTTGCAGATACAGAACGCTTCTCAACCATTTTCATAGCAGTAGCTACGTCAACGCCAAGTTTTTTAGCAAGCATATCCCAAGCAGGAATACCGTTTTCTGCTAATTGGCGCATTTCTTCGGCTTGCACTGTGCCTTTAGCTTTAATTTGACCAAGTGCAAGAGAGATACGGCTAATGCCTTCTGTGCCTTTACCAATGCCTGCTGCAGCATCACCGATTGCTCGCAAGGTAGTTAAGGCTTCTTCGCCCTCATAACCCATTGCCATTAAGCGTTGTGCGCCCATAGACAATTCTTCAAAGCTGAACGGAGATTCATTGGCAAAGTTATATAATTTTCTGATGTATTCATCAGCTTTTTGCGCACTACCTAAGAGGTTGGTAAATGCAACTTGCACTTTTTGCAATTTGCTTGCTTCTGCTAAGGCTTTAACGCCCATCGCACCCATTGTAGTACCTGCCGCCGCCATACCTTTGACAAGCCCTTTGGAAAAAGCCATGCCTTTAGTACCAAAAGCACTATTCAGTTGTCGTTGTGCAGCGTTTATTTCCTTGCGTAAGCCGGAAGTATCGCCTGCAATTCTAACCACTAACCCTGCTATCGTTGCCATCTTCCATTACCTCCTTTCTTTGTTTGTAAAAATCTTCAAAGAAGTTTTCACATTCTTCTTTTGTCCTTGTTACTTCTTTCTTGGGAAGGAAAGGTTTAACCAAGCTATTAACGCTTACTTTGCCCTTGCCTAAGTGCGGGCTTATCATATTGCATACCCAATAAGCCATTTCCCAACGTCTTTCGGTTTCTGCCTGCTCGTGAGCGGTACGCATATCCTCAAAGTCGTTTAAATCCATTTCGTAAAACTCATTAGGCTTTAATTTTAAGTGTCCGTAAGCAATAGGCTTTGCCATTTCCAACCATTCCCAAAAGTTTAGGGTTTTACCCCTACTTACTTTTTTGTCTCTGCAAGTTTTTTATTGGTTTCTTCAGTCAATTCTTCCGGGAAGAAAGCGTAATAAATTTCTTTACCCATAATGCCACTTGCAGCCAACGCCTTATATACAGGCTCACTGATTTCTTCCATTTGCATACCATTATCAAGCAGTTCTTGAATTTTATCCAGATACCACGCAGGAGTTCTTTTTTGATGATGGCTTAAACCTACGGAAAGAAGCACCGCCAAATGGTTAAGGTTTAAGTAATTTTGGCTGATAATTTCGCCAATAGGGCATTTGCCCACATTCTCAACCATAGCCAAGCGACCAATGTTAAAGTAAATGTCTTGTCCGTCACCAAATACTTCGTAGTTTACTGTTTTCATAATTTATCCCTTTCAAGTGCAAAGGCTGATACTTTTTAGTACCAGCCTTATTTTGTTTTGCGTTATTTATTTAATTATGCGCTTTGCAGTTCGCTCAAAGGACCATTGCCATTGATTGTACCGCTAATGCTTGCCACATCATCGTGGGGAGTAGACAAGCTAAAGTCAGTAATGCTGCCCCAACCGGTAACATAAGATTTGTCCGGATATTCCATTTTAAGATGTACTTCTTTGCCTGCAAGAAACGCTGCTTCAAGGAATTTAGCACCCGCATCACCATTCAAGTAGATTGCGGACAAGTCCATGTTCCAGCTACGCAAGCCGGGCAAAGTAGATGCCCAGCCACCAGAGGTCTTATGAGAAGCATCAATTTGTTCTGCGGTTCTATTTAAGGTGGAATCACGTTGACCGCCAACCAAAGTCCAAGTAGGAGTTGCTTCGGTAGCACCGGTGTTGACGTATACAAGATAGTCCTTGCCGGCAGTTGCAGTAGTGGTCTCATCAGTTCTAGTCGGAAAAGTAATTTCTGCCATGTTTCACACTCCTTGTCTAAATTTCTTCTGCGGTAGCTCGCATATTGTTAGCCCATACCACAAAGTTGATAACGGCATTGTAGCCAGTTGCATCTTCTGGATAAGCTTCGTAGGTTGTAACCTTTTGGCGATACACTTGAAAGCCGTCAACAGTACAATCTAGATAGCCATCTTCGCTTGTAATGAGGTTAATAATGCGCTCCGCAATGTTATTGATTTGATACTTGCCTTTGTATTCGCTCCAAATATTGATTTGAATTTCAATTTTGGTATCATCTTGGGTTTTATTGCCAATATCCTCGGTAATAGTGTTTCCTAGTGTTATGAAAGGCAAGCTTGCATTGTCTGGCACAAAGTCATAAGTTGGTGCGCCTATTTCTTTTTCATAAGCTTTTAATTTTTGGTAAAGCGCTTTTTGAATTGCGTTGTTTGGTAGTCTAAGCATTTTGCAATCCTTTCTTCACGTCAGCTACGATATTATCTTTTTCATCGTTGAAAGCAGGTAACATAAAAGGTTTTGCTTTTCTTTTTGGTATGTCTACTTTTTTCAGATACAAATATTTTTTATCACCCTTGTATCTAGTCAAATCATCAGTGGGAATCTGTAAGTATTTGGCTTTTTTAGGGCGAACATTATCAACAGGCTTTGCACCAAATTCCACAAGATGTGCGTGTGGCTGTTTGGCTCTTGCGTAGCCTACAAGTGTAGTGGTCTTGAAGGAAGAGGTAATGCTTCTTTTCAAGTTGCCACTTTTGGAGGGAACACGTCTGCGCGCTCCCCTTGCCAAACGTTTAGTACCTCGCCTTAGAGCATCTTCTACGGCAAGCCTGCATCTTGCGTTGTATTTATCTATATCTCTTAAACATTCAGAAAGGCCTTCCGTTCTAAATGTAGTGACAAATACTGCCATGATTATTCTCCCGGATTGTATAGCTGCGCTACCATTAACGTTCTTTCTCGGTAGGTATTGTCAGCAGAGGTTAAAACGTAGGTTTCGCCCTCCCATTCAATTTGCCAGCCACGCTTTACAGCTTTGTCAGCTGGCCTAATTTCTACCGTGATAGTTTCACGTGTTACCGGTGCGCCCCTTGCCAGCTGTTCTTTAAAAGACGGCGGTAACACTTGCGCCCAACGCTCACTATGTACTTCATAGCTTGTGTTTAAACCTCCGTAGCCATCTTCCGAGGTTACAGGGCGTTTAATTTTGATTCTATGTTGTCTGTCAGTTGCACCGTTAATCATCAGACAAACTCCTGTGATGTAGTGATATGCGCCAGTATAACCTTAAAGGAGTAGTCAATTTCAGCGACATTTTTAAAATTGCCACTCAAATATTGCGTCCCTCTATGGTCGTACCAATGGGTAACTAATTGTTTGACAGCAAGCTTTACCAATACACTATCGGTAAGTTCGCCGCCACCTCTTAGCCCCGTCTTCCCACTGGCGCTTTTAATGTATTCGATTGCGGCATCAATTAAACTGGAAATCAGCTCATCTTCCAGTGTGCCGTCAACACGCAAGTACAGCTTTACTTCTTCCAGCATAACCGCACCGCCTTATGCCTTACGCAGTTTTAAATACTACAAGAGAAGAAGCATCTACAACTTTGCCGTCAACCAGCATAATTGCTTTCATTACTTGGTCGTCAGTTTCGTTGTCTTCGTATTTTTTCAAGCCCATTTTGTAGTTGGTGTTCAGTACATAGTCTTTCATATTGAACAAGAAGCCTACTACGGTGCCTGCGCCAGTAGAATCATTCAATGCCGGCAAGTAATCGGTCAAAATTACACGTCTACCTAAAATAGTGCGTTCCAAGCGACCGGTAACGCCTTGGTCTACACGTGCAATGGGTTGGCCAGTTTGGTCAACTTGACCAGCAAATGCAGTAAAGGTTTTCTTAGCCATTACATAAACTGCACCTGCTTCATAAGCCAAGGGCAATGCGCCTTCTGCATTGATAACGTCAGCATAGGTCAAAGCACCATCTACAGTAATGGTTTCTGCCGGAGTTTCGGTTACAATGCCTTTGGGTTTGCCGTTGCCATCACCGCTAACAATAGCTTGTTCTACTGCTTTCAGCATAGCTTCTGCAATGTTAGCAACGATGAGGTTTTCAAACGCAGAGATTGCCATTACGTCCACTTCGAGGGTAACAGCTACTGCGCAACGCAGTTTGTGGTAAGCAAAGGTAATGCTGCCAACAGGTTGTTTTTGTTTGTCAGAACCAGCACCTTCTGCCACCCAAGTTGCTACCGGTTTAACGGTAGATACAGGATAGGTTACGCCACCACGGAGTGCAGTACGGGTAACTTCTGCCAAAATCATACCAGTAGCTTCCAGTTTCTTGATGATGGCATTGATAACAGTAGTCGGAATTACTGCGCCTACGTCAGTGGTCATGGTTACTTGGTCAGCACGATATTCAAGAGCTTTTTTGTTCTTGCCTGCGGAAAGCACATAATCCATAAACGCTTTGCGATATTCCATGGTATCGTATTTATCTACTTCTTCGGTAACTTTGCCCGGAGCAGGTGCAGGAGTGCCAGCACCTTTGCTAACTTCTTCAAGGTAAGCAGCACGTTCTGCAATGAATTTTTCTTTTTTGTCCAGCTCTTCCATTTCAGCTTTCAACGCTGCCAATTCTTCTTCGTTTTGACAGGTCGCAATTTTGCCACGTACAATTTCTTTTTGTTCAAGCAGTTCTTTGAGTTCTTTAGACATGTTCTCTACCTCCTAATCTTAATAACTGGCAAGCAGTTTCGCTTTTTCCAGTTCAAAATTTTTTCTATCTTCGCCAATTCCAAAGGCACTACGCATTTCAGCACTTACTTCTGTTGCTTCATACGCCGGGAAAGTAACCGCCGCCACATCATAAAAGCGCTCGAAACGTAAAATGGTGCGTGTGTGGGTTTCCCTGTCAAAGCTATCTTCACGAATAATTGCCGCAAAGCTACTACCATACAAATCGCCACGTTGGGCAAGCTCGTAGGTTTCCCTGCCTAGTTCGGTGTCTGGAACGTCAGCTTCGTAACGTAAGCCTTCTTCCGTAACATTAAGGCGAAGTGTGCCGCTACGTGTGCGCGCAAGCAGTTTGCCTTCCATATCGTGACCACGGTCAAGCACTACGTCGCTTAAATCGCAGCCATCTAGGGCATTGGGTGAAATAATTTCTTTGTATTCAATATCGCCGCATCTGAAAAGTACAGTCGGCGTATTAAAACGCAAGGCAAGTCCGGTAATAACCTTTTTGCCCTCGTCTGTATCTAATGCTCTTACTTCGCAATCAGACGGAGCGCGAGAGTAATACAGTTTACTCTTGTTCACCTTCTTCTCCTCCTTTCCCATCATCTTTTTGTTTATTAGGTTCAGCTTTTCCTATGCCGCCAAGTTGGTACTCGTCAGCTGTATCATAATTGACGAAGTTGAGGGATTGAAGTCTACGTTTGCCTTTGCCTTCTGGCAACGGTGCCATATTGAATACTTCTCTAGCCTCGTCCACGTCAAAAATGCCTAGGGGCATTGTTTCTTTGAGCAGATTTACCTTTGATGTGCTGCTCATATACTGTAAGCGGTTAGCTTCAAAAACAATTCTGTTACCAAAAGCAAGTTCATGCTTGGTAAAGATTTTGCGTGTCATTTCTAAACCCAAGCGAATAGCGATAGGCTCAATTACACTTTCGTAAAAAGCGTTCCACTCGTCTTCGGAGTATTTAGAAAGCAAGATGTTTTCGCTGATATGGAAGTATTGCATTACATCATTACGCAAAACTTTCATCTGCTCATTGTCTGCCACAGTAGAATTGTTTTTTAGCTCAATGTAGTCCATTCGGCTATCCAACGCCGCCACACCGCCACTGTTAGAAATGGTCATGTAATCCTTAACAAATTGCTCTTGGTTTGCCTTAATATCCTCTTGCTTTAAGTTCAAATTCATTTTCAAGATGCCTTTGAGCCTATTATTGGCATTCACTGCCGTTGCAAGTCCCTTGTTGACAATGTTAATCAAGCCAACTTGTTGTTTTAAGGTTTCCTCGTTGCTTTCGCCAAACAAATCATTAGGTCCGAAGAATCTACGCATGTGACAAAGGTCTGTGTATGCCACCGTCATTCTAAAGCCTGTCATAAAGGTAAATCGTACATACAATTCGCCGTGATACTCTACAAACTCACAGTTGGAGTAATTTACAGGGTATAAGCCTTCAATTTCGCCACTGTCTTTATTGCGTTTAATAAAGATAAAGGCGTTGTTATCCGTTGCCCAGCAAGTAACCACCTTATACAAAAATTCAAAGGCGTTCATATATTCGTTAGGACTAATCTCTAACAGCCTTTGCAGTTTTTCGTCACCAGTTTTTCCCTTGTATAGCACTTTGGGTTTCAGCTTCGCTGCGTTTTCTGCAATAGAATCTATGCACACACGCACGAACAATGACTTATAGTTAGTTTCATCTGCCGCCTGCAAAAGATTTACGCTTTGGTTAAGGCTGACAAAATGATTTACCTCGATAGGTTCATTGCTTACCGCAGGATTGCGCCCAAATAGTTTTTTAAACATGTTTCTTAATTCCAATTCATCACCTCACAGACTCAAATCGTGGTATTCGTTTAGGTGGCGCTCATAAGTAACGTAAGCATTCAATAGTGAAGCTGTTCCGTCTATGCGCCTTAATTGATTGGCCTTGTCTGGTTTTATGTTGCCGTTTGAATCTGTAACTACAGCAGTGTTGGTCAGGCACCATTTAAGCAATGGGTTATTGTTGTAAATAATGTTTTTCGCCGCCAAGTCTGCGCCCATATTTTTCATAGGACTACTCAATGTTTGACAACCTTGTGCAACTGCTTCCATTGCTTCCTTGCCAAAATACATCATCATTTCTTCAACCCAATATGTAGCCGACCACCTATCGTAACCACACCAAAGCAAATTCATATTGTACTTTTCGCCCACTTCTATAAACCACTTGGTAACATCGGAGTAATGCACCCTGTTACCTTGGCTTACCCTCATTAAGCCTTGCTCTACCCATACGTCATAGCGAATTTTGTCTTCTGATGCACGTTGTTCAAGCAAGGTTTCCGGCAACCAGTACATTTGTTCAACGTAAATGGGGCTTGTAGGCGATTTCTTGAATATTGCCGTTGCGCACGTCAAGTCCGTTGTACTGGACAAGTCAGCACCGCCAATGAAGTAGCGTGGAGCAAGTGCGCTATAATCAATTTTCGTTTCGTTGTTAATGGCTTCAAAGGTGAGCCAAGCAGCATTAGAGGTTTCACGGATATTGAAGTCCTTGCAAAGCAAGTTCTTCACAAGCGTAGCATCATGCTGCGCCTTTTTTACTTTTACCGCCAACTGCTCGGTCTGTTTGATTACGCCTAAACCAGGATTAGCTTTAATCCAACAGCTTTCGTCTTGCCACTCGTCCCTGTTATCCAGTTCATAGATAACAAAGAGAACACCTTCGTCAACGTATAAACCATCATCGTAGCCGTTAATAACGTCTTGTGCTTCGGAATACTTCAAATCGAAAATACCTTCACGTACAGTACCAGCCGTGCTGATAATGAAACACAAGGGTTGTTCACGTGCGCTCATACCATCGACAATAACGTCATATAGGTTTTTATCTGCGATAGCGTGCAATTCGTCAATGAACGCTCCGTGAATGTTCAAGCCGTCTAGCGTGTTACTGTCGCTAGAAAGCGGAGCAAAACTTCCGTCATTAAAGCTGGTAACAATATCTGCTACACGGCATTTTGCCCTTTTGTTCAATGAGGGCGATTTGCGAATCATATTGCGTGCTTCTTTCCAAACGATTTTTGCTTGGTCTTTTTTGGTCGCAACGCTTACGATTTCCGGTCCTTTTTCTTTGTCGGCAAAGAGCAGGTAATTGCCAATACCACTACCAAGAGTGGATTTGCCGTTTTTGCGTGCCACTATTAAGCATGCTTCCCTGTACTTACGAAAACCTGTCTCTTTGTTGATAAAGCCAAACACCGCCGCCAAGAAAGCCTTTTGCCAAAGCTGCAGCTTTAATGTCTTACCGCCACTTTTACCTTTGGATTGCTTGCAATAGGTTTCCAAGAAGGCAAGCACTTTATCTGCTTTCGCCTTATCGTAATACCACAGGCTCGTTTCTTCTGCTTGTAAGTCAGCAACAAGCTTTTCGTATACTCTCCTAACTTTTTTGCAAACCTTGATATTTCCGCTTTCTATTTCTGCCCAATACTCTAAAATTGGGTTTCCGTAGTCAGTAGTTTTATGAGTTGACGAAATCGTCAAAGCCATCGTCCTTTTCTACTGTATTGTCGGAGCGGTCCACAAAATCTGCCAACTGCTTCATCAAGGTTTGATAGTTTTTATTTAAGGAGTTGTAGAGCCTTGCGGTGGGTCGTTCCCTTTCGTAAGGTTCTGTTTTGTCAGATTGGCTGAACATTTCCACAAAGCCATTAACATTGAGGTCTTTTTCCATATCATCAAGCTGGCACTTCATGAACGCTGCCCTTCTGATTAGACCGGCAAGCAGTTCCTTTTCGTTATCGTTCTTGGCTAAGAAGATTTTGTTAAGCCTTGTAATTTCCTTGCGTATGCGTGAGTTAATGGGTGGCTCTCGTTCCGCATTGCTTGGTTTTGTGGTTTTAGGCTTCGCCTTTTTGCGTGCCACCATAGCCTTACCTCCATTTCTACACTATGCCATTATTGGCTCTATCGTTTATCTGTACTAACTGCCCATCAGCAGTGAAGATTAAACCGTCTCTTGTTTCGGCACTATTACATCTATGCTCCCTGTTGTGACAATCTTGGCAAAGATACTCCAAGTTATCAAAGTTTAAGCAAATTGCAGGTTCGTTTATGTTTTCCGGCGTTAAGTGGATTTTGTGATGCACTATTTTGCCTGGTCTGTGACAGCGTTCGCATAATCCAAAGGCTCTGTCAATGTAAGCCTTGCGCGTTTTAAGCCACGCCTTGGATTTGTAAAACGCTTCTGCAAATGGTTTCATTGTGTCCTCTCCTTTGATACTTTTATGCTATCCTAATTTGCTCAAAATTGTTAGTGGCAATATAGTGAACAGTTTTTAATCGCCAAAAATGGCTCTGTGACTAGCTTTGCGGGTATTTCGTCACATATTTTTTGCACCTAAAAATGTCTACCCCATAAAATCGCACAGTAAATGTATGTGAAAAATGGAGTTTTCTTCTAATAAAGGCGAACATTTTTCGACCTTTTGATATATTGCCCAAATGATTCTTTATTTCCCAATATCTTTACGCCGCCCAAACCCACTCTGTGAGCCAGTTTTGTGGTGGTGGCTTATGACTATTGCCCCCAAATTTTTGGAGGGGGGCTTCGCATACCCCTGCGTGTTTTAGAAAGG
>Ga0233386_1000466_pt1 | contig 11103 bp, 9 predicted proteins | sample ElkDunMinimDraft_17_FD_191544 | JGI IMG/M metagenome (GOLD analysis project Ga0233386, IMG submission 191544) | Fecal eukaryotic communites from dung pellets of Tule Elk in California, USA - Elk Dung G4 | ecosystem: Host-associated > Mammals > Digestive system > Large intestine > Fecal | place...
TGTAGAAATTCAAACAAAGGTCCAAGTTCAGCCAGAAGAAAAAAACGATATAGAAGAATATGTTGATCCTCGTGATTTGGAATACGAAGGTTTACCAACGATTGTAATTGCCGGTAGACCAAATGTTGGAAAATCAACTTTGTTTAATAGATTTTTGCACAAACGTATTGCAATCACAAATCCAACTCCCGGTGTAACACGCGACCCTGTAGAAGCAACTGCAATTTTGAATGGAAATCCTGTTCATCTTGTAGATACTGGTGGTTATAAACTTCAACGTGATATTGGAACAATTGAAGCGGAATTGGATGAATACGTTGTTGAAAAATCATTGGAACAAATTGAAAAAGCCGATGTAATTCTTTTATTGTTGGAAGCTGGCGTTATTACTGGCGAAGATGAAGAATTCATCTTAAAAATGCGTCCTTATTGGAATAAAGTAATTGCTGCTGTAAATAAAACTGAAGGTGGCAAAAACGAAAGTGAAGCTTGGAATTACGCAAAATACGGTTTTAATGAATTGTTCTTTATTTCGGCAGAACACGGGGACAGAATTGGAGAACTTACAGATTCTTTGGTAAAGCGATGTGATTTTTCTAACGTAAAAGTTTTGAACGAAGATAGACCAATTAAAATTGCGATTCTTGGTAAACCAAATACGGGAAAATCAACTCTTTCAAATAGATTAACTCATTCTAACGCGTCTATTGTTTGTGATTACGCAGGGACAACACGTGACGTTGTAGAAGGTGAATTTTCTTACGGTGGAAAACATTTTAAAGTTTTGGACACTGCAGGAATCAGGCGGAAAGCAAAAGTTCACGAAGATGTTGAATATTATTCTGTAAATAGAGCAATAAAAACCTTGGATGAATGTGACATTGTTTTCTTGATGATTGATGCGCAAGAAGGTTTGGCAGAACAAGATAAAAAAATCTGTAGTCTTGCTTACGAAAAAGGACGTGGAATTATTTTTGTTTTGAATAAGTGGGACACACAAGACCAAGACAAAAAAACGTTTAAAAAAGAAAAAGAAAATATAAACATTATGTTTGCGCAAATGGATTATGCACCGATTTTGCCACTTTCGGCACTTGAAGGAAAAGGCATAAAAGATTTGTTGAATACGACAATCGATATTTACAATCAACTTACAAGAAAAATAGAAACAGCAAGTTTGAATGCAGCGCTAAAAGATTGGTTGGACAGATATCCGCCTCCAGCAAGTAAAACAGCGCATTTTAAAATTCGCTACATGGTTCAAACAGGAACAAATCCAATTAAATTCTTGATTTTTGCGACTCGCCCGGAAGTTGTTCCAGAAACTTATGTTACTTACCTAAAAAATCGAATTAGAGAAGATTTGGGTTACGATCAAATTCCTGTTATTTTGGAAATGAAAGGTAGCCGCAAAAAATGGGAAGAAAGAGAATAAGAGGATAAAATGGCGTCTTTTTCTATTAGCGAGGTTGAAGAATTAACAGGAATAAAAGCTCATGTTTTAAGATATTGGGAAGATGTTGTTCCGTCGTTTAAACCTCAAAAAGATGATGGAGGAAGACGTTTTTACACTCAAAGAGAAGTTGATTTAATTTTCAGATTAAAATATTTGATTTACGAAAAAAAATTTACAGCAGAAGGCGCTGGTCAACAAATTATGGAAGAAGCGGGCGTTGCGCAAGATAATTTTGAATTGATAAAATTGATTCATCAAACACGTGCGGATATTTCTAATTTGTATTTAAAAGTAAAAAACAAACGTAAAGATTCAACAAACGGAAACGAAGATGAAAACTGAAAGAAAACCGAATAAAAAAGAATTTAAAAACGACAAACCAAAAATTCAGAGTAATTCATATAAAAAAATTTCAGAATTATTTTGTGTAGACAGAATTCCAGAAGATGCCAAAAACGTGTTGGAAAATTTTGATAAAATCATTCAAAGTATAAAACCGCTGAATTCAAAACAACTTCAACAATTACCAGAAAATATTCGTGAACTTTCACACCAAATGACAGATAATCGTGCGAGCCGACGTTTGGGTTATATGAACGAAAATATTCAACTTAGCGCGTATGTAAGATATTTTGTTTGGTGGAATTTGGTTCGTTTAACAAGACTTTTTTCAAATTTGGAAGAAAAATCTTTTCCACAAGAAGAATGTTTTTGTTTGGATTTGGGAAGTGGCCCGCTAACTGTTGTAAGTGCGTTGTGGCTTAGTAGACCAGAATTAAGAAATAAAAATCTAACTTGGTATTGTTTGGATGTTTCTCAAAATTCATTGTCGCTTGGTGAAGATATTTATTTGTCCATTGCTTCAAAAACTCCACCAACACAAGAAGGTGCAAATCCTCATTGGAAAATAATTCGTGTAAAAGATAGTTTTGGTGCTTTTATAAAACAAAAATGCGGATTTATCACTTGTGCAAATATGTTTAATGAATTGGACCAAGCAAGTGATATGCCACCAGAATTTAGGGTAAAAAAATATTTTGACCAATTAAAAACTTATTCAGAAGAAAATGCACGTTATTTATTGATAGAACCGGGTGTTCCAAAATCAGCAAGAACATTGTGTTTGTTCAGAGATAGATTTTTAAAGGCAAATTATGATGTAACTTCACCTTGTCCACACGCTGATATTTGTTCGATGGATGGATTTAAAGCTTACACAGGAAGTAAAAACAAGTGGTGTAATTTTTCTTTTAATACAGAAGACGCGCCTAAAAAATTGCAGCGACTTTCAGAATTGGCAAAATTACCAAAAGAAAGAGCTGTTTTATCTTTTGTAAGCGCTGTGCCAAAATCACCAGAAAACGAAAGCGATGAATTTTTATTAAGAATTGTTTCTGATTGTTTTAAATTGCCAAAAAATAAAAATGGGTTTTACGCTTGTAGCAAAATTGGAACTGTTGTTATTTCTACAGAAAAACAGAATGAATTTAAAAGCGGTGATTTAATCAGTGTTAAAATAAAAAAGCCGGTAGAAAATCTACCGACTGATTATAAAACAGGTTATAAAATTATTTCTTTGTAACCCAGCCGACAATTCCAAGAATCCAACCAGCTAGAATCATGTAGAAACCGATATAAGCGTGTTTTAAGAAACCTTTTGCAACAGCTTTGTAAACTGCATTATCATTAAAACCGATGATAAGAACTATTCCACCAACGATAGAAAGAACAACTGCAAGAAGTTTTAAAAAATTTGGATTTTTGATTTTTACAAAGCAGAAAACTAATCCAAGAATTGCACCAACAAGAATTAATATTGCACCAAGAGTTACAAAATCAAAGTTTTGAAAGTTGATATAATCAAACCCGTTTGAAGTTCCACCTAAAAGTTTTCCTTTGAACATTGGACAACAAAAACCAACAGCAACTAATGCCATTCCGATAAAATAAAAAAGAGACCATTTACTTCCTTTTTTAGCCATGAAAATTCTCCCTTAAAAAGTAATAACAAAGTTTGCACCGCAAATTCTTTACACAATCTTAACACAACTTTTTAAATTTTTAAATAAAAATAGTATTTGTATCTTTACACAAATGTTGAACAGCCAATCTTCCTGTGTAACCAGCGATTGGAAGTCCGCCTGGCATTTGAAGACGTTGACCTGCAAAATAACATCCTTGTATTTCTGGTAATTTATGTGGATATTTCATTTTTGGAGTTCCTTTACACCAAACACTCATCCAAGAACCATGATACGAAGAACAATATCGTTCATAAGTACAAGGAGTTGCAACATCGATTACTTCAACGTTGTCTTTTATTTCTGGAACAAAGGCTTCTAATTCTTTAATGAATCTTTGGGCAACTTCATCTTTTTTTGCTTTGTAAGTTCCGTCTTCTTTTGCCGCTTTCCAATAATCGTACGATTCACCAATCAAAATGGATGTAAGTGATGTACAACCTTCTGGTGCGGCTTCTTTATTTCTAGAATAATTGTTTACTCTTAAATGTGTATAAAAATTGTTTGCACATTCAAAAGGTTTTTCCAAAGGGAAAATACAAGTGTGAGGAAGATGAGACAAATCTGCTTTTACACCCAAACAAATAAAAGTATTTTCTTCTGGAACAAGATTTTTCTTCATTGTTTGAACGAATTTTGAAGTGATTGGAACATCAAATAAAGTATCAACGGCTTGTCTAAAATCTTGCGAAACAATTACTGCATCAGCTGGCAAAAATCCATCTTTTGTTTGAACGCCAGTTGCAATTCCATTTTTTACAACGACTTTTTCAACAGTTGTTTTATATTGAATTTCACCGCCAAGGCTTTCAAAAGTATCAACCATATTTTTTACAAATTGAATTGAACCGCCTTTTGGGAATCCTGAATCGCCACAAGCAAAAGAAGCCATAGTGTACAAAAATGAAGTTGCATTATATTGATTGCTTGTAACGCCTTTTAATAATTCTCTTAAATCTTTGTTTTTGAATCGATTGATATAATCTAAAAAGGATGTGTTTGAAAGTTGGAGAGTTCGAATTCCAGCTGGAATCATTGCAAGAAGTTCTTTTATAGATGGATGCATTGGAACCATAGATTTTAAGCCAGGTAAATCAGCAACAGGAAGATGAACTTTTGTATATTTTTTTACATCGTTGTACAAAGTGTTTATAACGTTTTTATCTTCTGGAGAATATTGTATGAATTCTTGACGTGTTTTTTCGATGTCGCGCCAAAGATTTATTTGTTTTCCGTTTTTATCTACAAAAGAATAAAGGATTTCTTTATTTTCTACAGGATTGTTTTCTTGAAGAGCGCCTAGTTGCTTCCAAACTTTATTTAATGGTTGGTCTTCTCCTGAACCAGTGAGCCAATGCATTCCTCCTTCAAAGAAATAACCTTTTCGGCTCCAACTAGTAGAAAGTCCACCAAAAGTAAAATGTTGTTCTAAGATTGTTACATCAAAACCACAACGAGCGGCGTAAATTCCAGCCGAAAGACCAGAAACGCCTGCTCCAATAACGTATACCTTTTTTCGCATAAAAACTCCTTAATAAAAAGCATACGTTATGTTGTATATTAAGAAAGATTTTTAGAATTTTCCGCTACCAAAATCAAAAACAAGTTTTATAGAAGTTGAAAGGTTATCTTCTTTCCAATCAAAATATGGACCACAACTAATGCTAAATTCGTTTATTGGATTATATTTTAACATGACAGAAGCAATTCCTGCAACTTTATTAAAGTTCATCATCGCGAAAATTTGTGAAGAAAAAGAATCTGTACCGATTTTTCCAAAGTTACACATTATTGCGGCGTTGTGTCCGTGTGTAGAAAAACTTGCGTTAGCAGCATCTTCTTGTTGATTATAATAATATTGCGAAGCTACCGTGATATTTTGGTCTTTCCAGAAGCGCATAATTCCAGCTGTTGTTTGGAAAATAGGTTTTTTATCTTCTGTGGAATTTTTTAGCCAAGCAGAATCTTTTCCAAAAGCAAGAACGCCTTCTGCAAAAATGCTGTAGTTTCTAAAAATTGTTCCAGAAAATGTAAGCATTGCGCGTGGTGAATTTTGATATTTGTACCAACCACCAATTCCAAATTCATTTGGTCCAATTACAATGTCGCCTTTTGCTGCAAAAGCTGTATTTTTTGCGTAAGAAATTGCACCTTGTCCTTCAACATAGAGCACAGGATTTTCTGGAATAACGTAAGTCCAAATTGCGTGCTGGGTTCCTGGGAAAACAACTTGTGTTCTTAAAGCAAGCGGACCTTCAACTTGTGCTGTTGGATTTTCTGGGTCAATTGCTGTTAGATTAATAACATCGGCAGGACTAAAGAAATATCCAACGCCCCAAGTTACAGTTTGTTTACCAAATCTAAAAGCAACGTTTGGACCAATGTTGAAATCGCCAAAGAGTTCTTTTACGTAGAACATATTTTTAAAATCAAAAGTTGTAGGTTTTTGTTGAAAAGGTGAAGTTACAATAGTTGCTTTTGATTCTGTTACGTAAGGATAATTAATTCCTGATTTTAAATAAAAGCGCAAATTTTCAGAAGGACGTGCATCTACAATAATTTGTGCGTCTGCGGCAGGAATTAAAATTGTATTTTCAAAAGAATCTTTTGTTTCTGTGTCTTTATTAAAAGTTGTGTAAGTTGTAAGCGATAAATCAAAATTTCCGCTGATTTCTACAGAACCAGTTTGAAACAAAACGCCTTTGCTCAAATCAACAGCTTCATCTGTTGTTTTTGTTTCTACAAATTCTTCAATTCCATCGTCAAAGAAAAAATCATCGTCGGCAGAACCAAAAAGTTCTTCTTCTGTTTGAGCAAAAAGTAAGGAACAAGCAAAAAAACTACAAAGCAAAAATATTTTTTTCATAAAATGTCCTTTTATAAAATTAGTTTAAACTTTCCAAATATGCTTTTGTGAAAATTTTATCTGGAAGTGTGTCAAATGTTAAATCAGAAACAACTTGCTGAGTATTTTCACCTTTGTTTAATTCATCACGAAGTAACATTTGTGTTGGAACGTAGCCAGCAGGAACTTTTGTATATTTTGGAATTAAAATTGTTCTCATCAATCTTCCTGAACCAGAAAAATCTTCTTCTTTTAAAGTAAGAGGAACGTCTTTTCTGATGAAATATTTAACTTTTGAATAAGAAGGTTTTGTTGTTTTTGCATCCAAAGTGATGATATAAACAGGGAATTTTCCAAGAGTTCCTTCTTCAAATCCAGAAACTGTATAATTATCGCGCCAATGAGTTTCGCTTTGATTAATATCGTCGATTTTTACGTCAGATTCACCGAGCGCTTCTTTTAAAGAAGTGTGAGTGAATTTTCGGCTGATTGGATCATAAGACCAAATATTTTCTCCGTCGCGCAAAAATCCGTTTCCTTTATCTGCTTCTGGAAAAAGTTGAACGATTGTCATTAATTCTGAATCTGTGCGTTCAAAAATTTTGTATTGAAGGCTTTCTTTTGGTTTTCCAGGTTTTTCTATAACAAGAGAAATTGTTGCCGAATAATCACCGTGATACGCCAAAACGTCGTCAGTTGATTCCATGATTTTAAATGCTTGTTCAGATTGTTCGTCAGAAACTTGAGCAAAACAAACAAAACAAGAAGCTAAAAAAATTGATAAAATTAAAAGTGATTTTTTCATATTAACCTCAAAATTATTTTATTGTTCTTAAAGCAACTGCTGGACTCATTGCCGCAGCTTTTTTTGCACTTCCTTTTACAGCAAAGAATGTTAATAAAATTAACAAGAAATATTGCACAATAATCGAGCCAAACGAAAGTTTGAATGTGAAATGACCTTTGTGTAAGAAGAAAGAAAGACTTTCTATATTAATAGGAATTAAATGAATACAACCCATCACGATAACAGAAAGAATTAAACCAGAAATAGCACCGATTAAACAAAGAATTAAAGCTTCTGTTGTAAAAATCTTTCCAGTATCTTTTCCGTTCATTCCAAGGGCGCGCATAGTTCCAATTTCGCGGATTCGTTCGTATAAAACCATTCTGTAAGTATTTGAAACTCCAACCATAACAATTAACAAAATTACAATTAAAATTGTTGTTGTTACAGTGTGAACAACAGAAAGAACAGTTTTTATTGCAGGAATTTCATCGTTCAAAGAAACAACGCCGTATTTTGTTCCTTCCCATTGAAATTCTTCTTTTGTAAATTGTTTATCAATTCCGCGTCCAGGATTTGCTGGATTTGTTTTAAGAGCTTCTAATCTGCTAGAAACATTTACACCGTCGGCACGAATCAAATTTTCAATTTGTTGAGCGACTTTTGTTTGTTGGTTTTTATCGTTCAAATAAATTGTAAATGTGTTATATCCACCTTCTGGCATATTTACAAGCGCGTTGATTGTATCGATATTTGCGTAAGATTGCATTGAATTAATAAAATTGTTTGATTTTATGATTGCTGCAATTGTAAAATCAGCAACGTTATTCTGGCCATAAATTGTTGTTGTTGTGTAAATCAATTGGTCGCCAACTTGAATATTTAGCGATTCAGCCATTTTATCACTGATAATTAACGCTTGTGGGTCAGAAAGATTGTCTACCGAACCGTCAATTATTTGTAAATTATCCAAAAAATCCTTATCTAGAATGTTTCGTCCGTAGATTGTTGCCATAGATTTTTTTCCGTTGAAAATTACTTGTCCAGCAGAAAGTGTAAAAGAAGAAAAGTATTTATAATCAAAATTATTTTCTTCCACAATATTTTTAATGTAATCTTTATCGCGAATAATATTTACAAGTTGTGATTTTTCACCTTCTTGAGTTGCAGGAATTTTTTCATAACCAGAAATTAAAACAGTTCCGCCTGTTAATTCTGTAATACAATCTTCCAAATTTCCAACCATTCCAGAAATTAATCCGTCGATAGTTGTAACAACAAAAAATCCAAATGCAATTGCGATTGCCAAAATTACGTTTCTTCGTTTTTGTCTTGTTAGATTTCTTAATGCAAGTTTGAATATTTTACCCATAATTTACCTCGATTAATCAGAACCTTTGGAAAGAGCTTTTAACGGTGTAATTTTTAACGCAGATGAAATTGGATAAAGATTACTTAAAATGCTTCCAAGAATTGCTACAAAGAAAGTTGCAACGATGATTTTTACAGTTGGACTAAAATGAAGAAGACCGCCGCCCAAAATCATTTTTGCAATACTATTTGTAATTGTAATTTCCAAACTATTAAAGATTGCCATTGCAATAAAAGCGATTATAAATCCTATAATAGATGAAACAACTGTCAAAAAGAGAGTTTCAGTAAAGAACAATTTTTTTACAAAACTTTTTTCTGCACCAATTGCGCGCATAGTTCCAATTTCGCCAGTTCTTTCTATTACAGAAACAACCATTGTGTTCATAATGATGATGAAAACAACAACTGCAAGAATGATAATCAACAAATTAAAAATGAAGCCGATTCCTTCCACTGTTCCTGAATAAGAATAAGCGCCGGCTTTCCAATCCATAACTTGAACGTTTAAGTTTGCATCGGCAAATTTTGTTTTTAATTCTTCAATTACCTTTTTTGTTTGAGAAGGATTTTGAACTTTTGCTAAAATAAAGTTCCAAGCACCTTCATCAGTTTTGTTTAATTCATCACGAAGTGTTGTGTCGCCCAAAATATCAGAAAAATCAGTTGTATCTTGGCGAAGAATTTCATCAGATTCTTCTATTAAATCACCAAATAAATCGTCGTCGGAACTTCCAAACAAATCATCTTCCGAAAGTTCAGAAATTGAAAAATCAACATATGAAGGAAGTTCAGATTCAAAATTTGCTGCGTAAGTTAAATCTGCAAAAGCACGTGCCAAATCTGGATCACAATAAACAATTTGGAACATTGCAGAATTTTCGTTTGGTGGATCAAAAATACCAACAAGTTTTCCTTCTCGAATAACTCCGTTTGTATTTGCACCAAGCATCAAAATATCATCACCAACGTTCAGTGGTTTTTTATAAAGACTTTCAAACGCATTTTTTACGCGAGTATCAATCATAACTTCGTTTGTGTCTTTTTGTGGATAACGACCTTCTACAAGATTAACTTTTGGAAACAAATCCCAATAAGATTCTTCAACACCAAAAAGCATAGAAATAGGCAAATCGTCAAAGCCCAAATCATCGTTTTCTATGAAGTCGGACATATCCATTTCTTTTCCTTTAGCAATCAAAATCTGTGCAGAAATTTGTTTAGTTGTTCCTTTTATTTCTTCTTGCGCATGAACAATTTCTTCAACGTTTTTTAAATCAGGAATTGCAGGAACTTGAGGAATTTCTCCACCGATATTTGCTGTAGCAGCAACGCCAAAAATATCTAAAATTGTGCCTTTTTCTGGCTGAATCGAAATTACCAAATCACCAGTGTAATTTTGACGAAAATCTTTTTCTAAACCTCTGTTTATAGATTCAAGGAAAGAGTTTCCAAGAACAACAATCGCCATTCCAAAAACTAAAAATAAAGAAATGATGATTGTTTTAGATTTATGTTCAGAAAGATTTCGTAAAGCTAGTCGAAAAATTTCTTTCATTATTTACCTACCTTATAAACGTCGCTACCAACTTTGTGTTCATCTTTTACAACAAGTCCGTCCAAAATATGAATAACGTGGTCACACATATCTACAATTCTAGAATCGTGAGTTGAGAAAATAAAAGTTGTTTGTAAATCTTTGTCATTATTCAACGATTTCATCAAAGACAAAATTTGTTCTGAGTTTTTGGAATCGAGGTTTGCAGTTGGTTCATCGGCAAGAATAACAGGAGCTTTTGTAACTAAAGCACGTGCGATTGCAACACGTTGTCTTTGACCGCCAGAAAGTTCATTTGCTTTGTGTTTTTTCCAGTCAGAAAGACCAACTTTTTCTATTAAATAGTTAATCCATTCTTGTTTTTGTGCTTTTGAAAAATCATCAACTGGACTTTTAGAAGCAGGATTTTTAGATTCCAACATAAGTGGAAATTCGATGTTTTCGTAAACATTTAAAACAGGAATTAAATTGAATGTTTGAAAAATAAAACCGATGTGAGAGCGACGCAAAGCAGTAATTCTTTTATCTAATTTTGCAGGAATTGCAGTTTTTAAAATGTTAGAATCTTCTTTTAAATTTACGCCTTCATAAACATTTGTACCGCCAATATTAATTTCACCATCAGAAGGAACGTCAATTAAACCAATCATATTTAAAAGAGTTGATTTTCCAGAACCAGAAGGGCCAGAAATTGCTGCAAATTCTCCTTTTTCAATTTGAAAAGAAACACCTTTTACAGCTTCTACGAATTGTTTTCCCATTGGATAAATTTTGTGAACATCTTTTAGAGTAACAACAGACATCTTTTACCTTACCTAAATATTAAGATTTAAAAATATAAAAAATTATATATAAAAATAATAATAATTACAAAAAGAGTAAAGCAAAATGAAAATAAAAAATTTTTATAAATTTGAAAAAAATTACTTGAAAAAACTAAAAAAAAACATTATGGGGGGGGGGTGATTTTTTATTGTGAACTGACCCCAAATTTTAGGACAGTTTAAGCAGCTATCTCGTTTGGAGTTTTCCAGCCAAGATTTTTTTGAATACGTTCATTATTGT
>Ga0233386_1000467_pt1 | contig 11045 bp, 12 predicted proteins | sample ElkDunMinimDraft_17_FD_191544 | JGI IMG/M metagenome (GOLD analysis project Ga0233386, IMG submission 191544) | Fecal eukaryotic communites from dung pellets of Tule Elk in California, USA - Elk Dung G4 | ecosystem: Host-associated > Mammals > Digestive system > Large intestine > Fecal | place...
AAGTATGCAGATTTTATTACATGGAAAAGATATTTCTCCTATTAATTTTGTTGCATTTGCAAATTATTCAACTTTGAATACTTCTGATTGGGAACCAATTATGTATGATCAAAAAACATTTAATACGATTGATTCTTACAACAATACGGCTCTCTGTATAAATTGGATTCCTAAAACAATGGAAAATGGAAGTTCATTTGAGGAAGTTTTCTACTTAGCTTTTGCTGATAAAGATGTTACTCCAAATGGTATGGCTTATATTGGTCCATTATCAGTAGAAGATATGATGCAAGTGGATGATGATTTGGAATATGTTCAAAAAATGGAAGCTGATGATGATATTGATTCGCAAGTGGATTACGATATTAAATCTTTACGGAAAATTCAATTGACAACAGAATACATTCGAGATCTTATAAATGAAATTGTTAATTTAGAAAATTCTGATACAGCTGTAAACAGAACTGAATTATTGCAACTTAATGCTGAATTGGATGCTATTTTGTCTGTTTTGAGGCAATAAATGACACAAGATAGTTTAACTCTTGCATGGAAATACATGCGCAGAAGAAAATTTTATACCGCGATAAAACTCTTGGAAAACAAGCGTGATATTTATGAAGAAAATTTTGAATATTATCTTTTGCTTGGTATTTCATGTTTGTACGTTGGTGATATTGGAACTGCTTCTTCGTATTTTCAAAAAGCACGTCATATAAAATTGACAGATGTTAGACTTCTTTTGGGGCAAGCGGCAATTTTTTTAAGACGGGGAGACACAGAGCGAGCTCTACAATATTACGTTGATATAAAAAATATGGCTCCAAATAATCAGGTTGCCCTAGATGCTATAGAATTTATTAGAACTCGTGGTGATTATGATACAATTTGTAGATGGGTTGATTCGGGGCGTATTGAACAATTTTATCCGCCTTTGGGTGTAAATCCACAGAAAGTTGCAAGAATTCTTATTCCTCTTTGTGCTGGGGTTTTGGGGTGCGTTCTAACATTAATTCTTTTGCCTAAAAATAATTACGCAACTGGCGAGCGTGGTGATTTGTCTTCACTTGTTTTAAATTCAGAAGAAAAAAGCAATGCTCAAGAAACAGATTTGTCTTCACAATCGATGAAATATATTTTATCTAATTCAGAAATTACAAAAAGTTATTCTGATGCGCTAAAATATTATCAGGTTCATCGAGATAATGCAGTTCAAGTTGAAATAAATAGAATTTTAAATTCAAATGCGGCTTTGTCTATTAAACAAAAAGCTCAAATTCTGATGAATTATTTGACAGTTCCAACTTTTGATACAATTTCTGATGTTCCGTTATTTTCAGAAGTAGAAAAAGAATCTTCTTTATATTTGGATTGTTGGGTTGTTTGGTCAGGAAGAATTTCTGATGCAATTCAAAATGAAGATGGTTCATATTCATGTAGACTTTTAGTTGGGTATGATTCAATGGTAAAAGTGGATGGAATTATTGATGTAAAATTTGCAGAAAATCCAAACATTGTTCCAGAACAACCATTGAAAATCTTGGGACAAATAAAAGCTGAAGATAACAAAATTTATTTAAAAGGTCGTGCAGTCTATCAAAGTGTGCATGATAGTTTAAAATAGACTTGTCTACACTTAAAAATACTGATATACTATACAATTATACAGATTAATTAAGAGTTTTTGCTGTTTTTGTTAAAAAAAATGAATTTTTTTTTGCGAACAGTGGTCCGAAAAAATCAAAATCAGCCATATTATATATAGGGAGGAATGGCTAAATGGCAAATTCTACTTCGATGGATACGTCGGAAAAAATGAAAGCACTTGAAGCTGCTAGGCTTCAGATTGAAAAACAGTTTGGACAAGGTTCTTTGATGAAACTTGGAGATAAGGCAAATGCTTCTGGAATAGAAGTGATTCCTTCGGGATCGATTTTACTTGATGAAGCGCTAGGTATTGGTGGTTATCCAAAAGGTCGTGTAATTGAAATGTATGGACCTGAAAGTTCTGGTAAAACAACTTTGGCTTTGCACGCTATTGCTGAAGCACAAAAATTAGGCGGTGTTGCAGCGTTTGTTGATGCTGAACATGCTTTGGATCCTGTTTATGCTAAAAATCTTGGTGTAAATATTGATGAACTTTGGGTTTCTCAACCAGATACTGGAGAACAAGCTTTAGAAATTACAGAAAATCTTGTTAGAAGTGGTGCGGTTGATATTATTGTTGTGGACTCTGTTGCTGCTTTGACACCTCAAGCTGAAATTGAAGGAGATATGGGAGATTCTCATATGGGACTTCAGGCTAGATTGATGAGTCAGGCTTTGAGAAAATTAACTGCGATTATTGGAAAATCTAATTGTATTGTTGTGTTTATCAATCAGATTCGTATGAAAATAGGTGTTATGTTTGGTAATCCAGAAACTACAACTGGTGGAAACGCATTGAAATTTTATTCTTCAGTTCGTCTTGAAATTCGTAGAATTGAATCTATTGATTCTAAAGGTGATGAAGATGCAGTTGGAAATAGAGTTCGTGTAAAAGTTGTAAAAAATAAAGTTGCACCTCCTTTTAGAAAATGTGAATTAGATATTTACTTTGGAAAAGGAATTTCTGCAAAAGCTAGTTTGTTGGATTCGGCTGTAAAACACGGAATTATTGATAAACGTGGTGCTTGGTATACAATGGGTGAAATAAAAGTTGGTCAAGGTAAAGAAAACGCTTTAATGTTTATTGAGCAACATCCGGAACTTGCAATTGAAATTGAACAGAAAATTCGTGCAGAGGTTTTTCCTGGACAAGTATTAAAAACTAAAGATGGAAAACCTGTTGCTTCAAAGAGCGAATCTGTAAAAAAACAAGATTCTAGTATTGAAAAGGTTTCTGATTCATCAGCAAAACCTAATTCACCAACTCCAGAATCTTTGGCAGAAGGATTGTTCTAGTTTTGAAAAGAGTTTTATTGGGATTAGGTTCGAACAAAAGTTTTAATCAAATGTCGCCTATGGAGATATTGAAAAATGCTTGCTTTGAATTGAATTCCATTTTAGCCAATTCTATTTTTTCATCAGTTTACAAAACCAAAGCTATGTATGTGGAAAATCAAGATGATTTTTACAATATGGTTGCTTATGGTTTTGTTGCTGATGATTTGAATGCTTTTGATTTATTAGAAAAAATCCATACAATTGAAAATAAGTATGGAAGAAATAGAGAAAAAGAAATCAGATTTGGACCTCGTTCCTTGGATATTGATATTGAATTATTTGGAGCCGAGGTCATAAATCATCCCGATTTACAAATTCCACATATCAGAATAAAAGAAAGACCATTTGTTTTAATTCCTGCTATTGAGATTTTGCAAAAAACTACCGATGTTAATATTGCACAAGAATATATTAATTTTTTAGAAAACTTGAAGTACGATGATGTTGAAAAATATATGTTATCTTCTGAATTGTTTTCTTTGAATGGTGGTTTTTATGGAACAAGAAGTAAAAATTGAAAATGAGTCTAATGTTACTTGCAAAGAAAAAATAAAAAAGATATATCAAGTTGGTGAATTTGAAGGTCCATTAGATTTGCTTTGGACATTAATTCACGAAAGTAAAATTAATATATACGACATTCCTATTGCGCAAATTACAGAACAATATTTGGAATATTTGGATTACGCGGTAGAGACTGATTTAGCAAACCTTTCTGAATTCTATAGCTGGGCTGCAAAATTAATTTACATAAAAAGTAGAATGCTTCTTCCTATTGAAGTTGAATTTGATGGTGAGGAAATAGAAGACCCTCGTCAAGAATTGGTAGATAAATTGATTGAATATCAGAAATTTAAGAAATTATCTTCTTTAATGGAAGAACAGGAAGATGATTCTGAATGGAACTTTGAACGTAAGAAAATTCAGCGTGTATTACCATTTGATGAAACTGATAGCATGTGGGAAAAAGTTGATACATGGGAACTTCTTCAACAGATGCAGTCTGTTTTTAAATCGATGATGAGCAAATATTCAAATGAAAAAATTTTGAATATGTATGAAGAAATTTCTGTAAATGAAAAAATTACGCTGATGAACGAATTGCTTGATAATAAAAAAGAATGTATGTTCACTGATTTATTGACAAGACCGGGAAATGCAATGGATATTATTTGTGCATTTATGGCAATTCTTGAAGCTGTAAAATTTAGAATGATAACTATCTTCCAAAATAAACTTTTTGGTGATATAAAGATATGTTGTAACAATGAATCGGATGGGTATATTCCTTCCGAAGAAGAATTAACAACAAATTAATTAATGTGGTGAAAAAATGGATTTTGAAAAAGAAACCGCACTTGTGGAAACTGTTTTATTTCTTGAAAGTGAACCTGTAACTGTAAAAACAATATCAAATAGAGCTGAATTATCGGAAGAAGTTGTAGAAAAAGTTCTTGAAAACCTTAAAGAAAAATATGCTGAAGAATCATCTGGTATTGAATTATCAATGATAACTGGTGGTTGGTGTTTAGTTCCTAAAAAAGAGTTTTGGAATGTTTTAAAAGAACAATATGGTTCAAAGCGAGAAGGGCGTTTGTCTCGTTCTGCAATGGAAACTCTTTCTATTATCGCATATTCTCAGCCAATTACACGTGCAGAAATTGAATCGATTCGTGGTGTTGGTGTAGATAATATGATTAGATTACTTGTTGAACGTAATTTAATAAAAGAAGTTGGAAGAAAAGAAGTTCCAGGAAGACCTATTCAATTTGGTACAACAAAAGAATTTTTAAAATTGTTTAGATTGAATAGTATTGCTGATTTACCAAAACTTGATGAAGACGAGGCACAGAGATTTGAACTTGCAAGATAATTCAGAAAAAATCCGTTTACAAGTTTTCTTGGCTCATTGTGGTGTTGCAAGTCGTCGTGCATCAGAAAAAATCATTTTAGATGGCAGAGTAAGTGTAAATGGGCAAATTGTAACAGAAATGGGAATAAAAGTTGGCGACGACGATGAAATTCTTGTTGATGGAAAAAAAATCTTTTTAGAAAATAAAAAAAGATATGTTTTGTTAAATAAACCAGCGGGATTTGTTTGCTCTATGTCTGATGAACAAGGACGACCTGTTGCCGCAGATTTGTTAAAAGAAAAATATTCTGAACGACTTTATAATGTTGGTCGACTTGATATGTATAGCAAAGGATTGATTATTTTTACAAATGATGGTGATTTTGCAGCAACTTTATCTCATCCTTCTGCTGAATTAGAAAAAGAATATATAGTAGAAACAAGTCAAAATATTCCTGCAGAATTTCCAGAAAATTTTAAAAGAGGAATAAGAGCAAACGGTGTTTTTTATAAATGTCGAGATGCCCAAATCTTAAAAGATAGAAAAATCAGAATTGTTCTTATAGAAGGAAAAAATCGTGAAATTCGAAACGTTTTAGATTCAATTAATATTGGGACAAAATCATTAACTCGTGTAAGAATTGGAAACGTTAGTATTCAAGATATGAAACCCGGTGAATTTAGAGATTTGTCGCAAAATGAAGTTTCTGAATTATTATCATTAACAACAAAACAAAAAGAGGTATATTGATGATTATTGCAATTGATGGTCCAGCTGGAACTGGAAAAAGTACAATCGCTTCAATTTTGGCAGAAAAATTGAATATTACTTTTTTGAATAGTGGTGGATTTTACAGAACTTTGACTTATGCAATTATGAATGCAAAAATTGATTATTCTGATGAAGAAAAAACATTAGATTTTTGTAAAAAACAACAAATTATTTATGATAATGCACATTTTATTTTGAACGGGGAAGATATAACTCATCATCTTCACGACGATTTTGTAAGCGAAAATGCAGCTCAAGTAAGTGCAATTGTTCCAATCAGACATCTTGTAAATGATTTGATGAGAGAAACAACAAAATCTTTGAGTATCGTTTGTGAAGGTCGTGATATGACGACGGTTGTTTTTCCAAACGCTGAAGTAAAAATTTATCTTGATGCCTCTGTTGAAGTTAGAGCAAAACGTCGCTTTGACCAAGGTGTAAGTGATATGACTTATGAACAAATAAAAGAATCTATTGCCAAACGTGATGAAATTGATAAAAACAAAAAAGAAGGTGCTCTTAAAGTGGCTCCTGACGCTTTGTATATCGATACTTCTGACTTGACGATAGATAATGTTTGTGACATAATATTAAGACAAATTAATAAATAAGGGTTTAAAATGGAAGAAATGGAAGTGGAAAAGGAAGCATCCCAGAGCTCCAAAGGGACTTTCCAAACACAGTTAGAGGAATCTCTCAAGGAGTTTAGTGCACCACAAGCTGGTCAATTAGTAGAAGGAACAGTAGTTCAAATTACAAATGATTATGTTTATGTGGACATTGGAGACAAATCAGAGGGATTAATCCCTACAATTGAGTTTGCAGAAGGACTGCCAAAAGAAGGGGATAAGGTTCATGCATTGTTGACAGGTCATAATTCAAATGGTCCTGTTCTATCTAAAAAGAAAGCTGATTCAAAACGCTTGCTCAAAGAAGTAAATCAAGCTTATAAGGATAAAACTCCTGTAAGTGGTGTTATTTCTAAAGTAGTAAAAAGTGGATACGAAGTTAATCTTGGTATTGATAGAGCTGCTTTCTTGCCAATTAGTCAAGCTGATAGTGAAAAGGTTGAAAAACCAGAATCATTGCTTGGTTTAAAATCTAAATTTTATATTGAACGTCTTTATTCAGATAACAAACTTAATCCTGTTGTTAATCGCAGAAAGTATCTTGAAGAAGAGATTGATTCAAAAAGAGATAATTTCTTTAATACAGTAAATATTGGTGACTCTGTAAAAGGTTCTGTAAAAAGCTTTACAAGTTTTGGTGCATTCATTGACCTTGGTGGTTTTGATGGTCTTCTTCATATCAATGATATGAGTTGGGGACACGTTGCTAGACCAAAAGATTTTGTAAAAAAAGGACAGGAAATTGAATTAAAAGTTATTCGTCTTGATCCTGCTGATAAGAGAATTAATCTTTCTCTTAAACACTTTACAGAAGATCCTTGGGTTCACTTTGAAGAAAAATATCATGTAAATGATGTTGTTAAAGGAAAAGTTACTAAACTTACAGAATTTGGTGCTTTTGTTGAATTAGAAAAAGGAATTGAAGGTTTAGTTCACATCAGTGAATTCTCTTGGACAAAAAAAGTAAGCAAACCTTCTGATATGGTTAATGTTGGTCAAGATGTAGAAGCAATGATTCTTGGATATGATATTCAAGCTGGTCGTGTTTCTCTTGGTTTAAAACAAACAACAGACAATCCTTGGGATTCAATTGAAGAAAAATATGCTGTTGGAACAAAAGTAACTGGAAAAATCGTAAAAATTACAAATGCAGGTGCTTTCGTTTCTTTGGAAGAAGGAATTGACGGTTTCTTGCATGCAGAAGATATTTCTTGGACAAAGAAAATTAAACACCCTGGTAGTGAACTTTCTGTAGACCAAGAAGTTGAAGTTTGTGTAATTGAATGTGATGTTGAAGCTCGCAAAATTAAAGTGGGAATTAAACAACTTACAGATGATCCTTGGGTTCAATTTGCTCAAGAATACAAAGTAGGTTCAACACTTGAAGGTGAAATTACTTCTATTACTGATTTTGGTGTGTTTGTAAAAGCTCCATACGGTATTGAAGGACTTATTAACAAAGCAAACTTAAGTGATGATCGTGAAGTTCCTTATGAAGAAGCAATTACAAAATATGCTGTTGGTGACAAAATCAACGTATATGTTGTAGATGTTAATACAAATAAGGAAAAAGTTGCTTTCTCTGTTCGTGAATACAAGAGAAAACAACAACGTGATGAAATCTCTCAATACATGTCAAGTGCAAATGATGATGATGACGGAGCATTCACACTTGGTGATTTGTTAAAAACAAAAAATGAAGAATAATATTTGTTAAAAATATAATTTTTGTTTTCTTAATAGACGCATTGTTAGTTCATTTGTTTTTGAGCTACAATGCGTTTTGTTATGTAAAGATATTTGCTATTTGAATTTAAAGTTAAATAGGGGAATCTAATCTTATGAATAATCATTTTGTAGGAAAAAGTGCATTTGCTAAAGAAATGAATTCATTGGTAGACAAAGTTTCTCTATTGGATGTTTGTGTTTTATTGATTGGTGAAACGGGTGTTGGTAAAAAACATTTTGCAAAATCTGTTCATAAACATTTATATGGAAGTGAAAGAGATTTTTTTATCATCAATTGTAAAAATCTAACTGAAAATAGCCTTGAAAATTTACAAGGCAACATCAGTAAGTTGGAAAATTCAAATACAAATAAAAAAGTTGTGACATATTGTTTTAATAATGTGGATTTGTTGTCTTTGGATTTGCAAAATTCATTGTTAGAAATTATTAAATATGCCAGAACTGTAAAAATAAAGCATAGATTTTTCTTCTTATCTAACAATAATTTGGAAGAAAAGGTCGAAAATCTATCTTTTAATGCTGATTTGTATTATTGCATAAGCGCAATTCCTGTGAATTTTGTTCCTTTACGTCAGCGTAAAGAAGATATTGGGGAATTTGCTAATTATTTTGTAAGAGAATTCAATTTTTTACAAAGTACAAATTTTTTAGGATTTTCGGAAGAAGCTTTGCTGATTTTGGAAAATCATTTTTGGAAATTCAATATTCTTGAATTAAAAAATGTTGTTCAACAAGCATTGATTTTTGCGAAAGGTGATATTGTAACTTCAAGCGATATTGTTTTTAGAGATTTTGTTGATGTTCCAATCAAATTGGATGATTCAGAAGAAGATAAAACATTAAAGCATGCAATTGATTCTTTTAAAAAAGAGTATCTGACAAAAATGCTAGAAAAAAATGGTTGGAATCAAACAAAAACTGCAAAGATACTTGGAATTCAACGTACTTATGTGATAAAATTAATCAACGAATTAGGTATAAGAATTAATAAAAAATAGAGGTTTATTATGGCTGAAACAGAAGTTAAAAAATCAGCAGGAACAAAATTAAACGCTTTTTTAGAAAAAAATAGAAAAGCTGTACTTGTTTCTTTCTTAGTAATTATTATTGCACTTATCGCTTTTATTAGCATTAGTGTTATTTCTTCAAAAAATGCAGAAAAAGATATTGCAAGAATCGATGAAATATCATTTTCAATGACAAATAATTCTGCAACTCTTGAACAAACTGAATTAGATACAAGAGCAACAACTGCTTTAGAAGCTTTAAAACCATTCTTAAAGAAAAATGGAATTGCTGGTGTTAGAGCAAATATGTTGGCTGCAGAAATTGCTTTCTTGCAAAAAGATTATGAATCTGCAATTAATTATTGGGATGCAACTTTTGCAAAAGGTAAGAAAGTTTACACAGCTCCTCTTGCACTTTACAATAAAGCTGTTTGTTTAGAACAATTGGGTAAAACAGAAGATGCTGCAAAATTATACAAAGATGCAGCAGATTGTGAAGGCTTTGTTTTAGCATCACACGCTTTATTTAATCATGCACGTATTTTAGAAACACTTGGAAATTACACAGAAGCAGTTGTTGCATACAAAGAAGTAAGTGACAAATATCCTTCTGATAAATGGGCTAATTTGGCAAAAACAAGAGTAATCGCTCTTCAAGTTGAAAATAAAGCTGAATAATTATATAAAATTTTATAAAATTAAAGGGTAGATATGAAAAACAGAGGTAAATTCATCAAGTTTTTTTGTTTTTCAATCTGCCTTTTTTTTTCGTGCGGATTAGATACTTTTTATGTACTTCCTGAACCAAATGCTGTTTTTAGACCAGAAGTTTATGATGAAGTTTTTAATATAGATTTTACAAAACGCTATTTTGATTTTCAAACAAATGAGGAAGACTTTAATGAAGAAGAAAATAGTGGTTTTAGATTTATGGGAACTTCTGTATATTACAAAATCTATAACAATTTTAATACAATGATTAGTGAACGAAGTTATTTGGAAAATTTAGCGTACGATGATGAAACAAGTTCCAAAGCACCAACACAATTAATTGAATCTTATAAATATTGTTTATTGAACAATAAAGAACCTCTGGTTTCGTATAATGGTATGAATAAAAACGTGTTAATTCGTCTTACTGATTATCAAGTTGAAAATTATGACCAAGCGTTGCAAACCGGAGAAGAAGATAATGCTGCTAGAATAATGATTGCCGGTGAATACATGGGGAAAGCCCCTGTTAGAGTTGATGGTAAATCAACTTTTAATTTTGGTCGTGATGGTGAAAATGATAACGTCCCACAGGATGGCGATAATGATGTGAAATATAGTTCTACGACAACAGAAGAAGGTTTTTGGTATGTAACTATGTTTGCTGTCGCTGTTGGAATGGATACGACTTTTACAAAAACATACAGTAATATTGAGTATTTAGGTACTGTTGCAATTGATGCAAATTCTTATGATAACTAGAAAAAAACTTGAATTACTTGTAGTTTTTTTTTAATTCAGTTAATCTTATAAATATGGATACAAAAGAACTTTATAGAGAAATTTTAAACGAACATAATATAAATCCTTCGCATAAAGAACCTATTAATAATGCGACTTTATCTTTAAATGGTGTAAATCCTTCTTGTGGCGATAATATTACTTTGCACTTAAAACTTGAAAACGATGTTATTGTAGACGCTGGTTTTGAAGGTGATGGATGTGCTATTTCTCAAGCATCTGTTGATATGATGATTGATTTATTAATTGGAAAAACAAAAGCAGAAGCTTTAGCTCTAGCAGAAATCTTTGATAACATGATAAAAGGTGCTGTTACTGAAGAACAATTAGAACAATTAGATGAAGCTGCCGCTTTGCAAGATATTAGCCACATGCCAGCTAGAGTAAAATGTGCAATGCTTGGTTGGCGTACAATGAAAGAAATGTTTGGATTAAAAAATTAATCTTCTATTTCTTCGGTTTGTTCTGTTTCCATTCCGTATTCTTGAAGTTTTCTGTGAAGAGTTTTTCTTCCAATGCCTAAAATTTGGGCGACTTTT
>Ga0233386_1000470_pt1 | contig 10952 bp, 9 predicted proteins | sample ElkDunMinimDraft_17_FD_191544 | JGI IMG/M metagenome (GOLD analysis project Ga0233386, IMG submission 191544) | Fecal eukaryotic communites from dung pellets of Tule Elk in California, USA - Elk Dung G4 | ecosystem: Host-associated > Mammals > Digestive system > Large intestine > Fecal | place...
TCCTGTTACGGCAGTGATTGCAATTTTGAGTGCTACGTCTGAAGAATCAACTTCGATTATTGAGAGACAGATTTTTTCTGTAAAAACGGATGTAAAAAATGGAATTAATGCTGTAATAAGAAGCATTGTTTTTTTTGAAGTCCAAATTGTTGCAAAATTAGAAATTCCTGCTAAAAACAAAAATAACGGAATTAAAATGCTTGAAAATCCGTAAACAGAAAACAGCATATCTCCCAAATAATAGAGAATATTGTTTCGCCCAGGGCCTGTCACACCAAAATCGAGGGCTTGAAGAGTCAAACTGATTGTAAAAATGGCTGAAATAATTAATAAAACAGCCCCAAATAAATAATTTGTTTTATTCGAAGATTTCATAATGTGAGTATCGGAATAAAAAAAGATAAGTTTAGAATTATTCTTTTAAGAAAAAAAGTATAATTTCAAAAGTTGACATAGCCAAAAAAGATGATAAACTGAAAAATATGAGTGTATTAAAAGATAAAATGAAGAAAAAAAATTTTTCTAAAGATAACAAAACAAAGAAAAAAATTGTTTTTGGAATCTCAGCAAAACTATCTTTGATGATTACTTTTGCTATAATTATATTTACTTTAGCAATTGTTTTATTTTCAAAATCATTTATAGAATCTTCTATAACCAATTACTTTTATGATCAGTTGTACAAAAAGGAAACCTTACTTAAATCTCTTGTAGAACAAGAAAAAACAAAACTTACGATGAACAATCGTCTTGTTATGGCAGAAACAATTGACTTGTCAAATAAGGGAAAATTGGATGTTTTATCCAGAGTTGTTTCAAGCCAATATAATATTGCAGATGGTGTTGTTGCTTACACAGAAGATGGAGAAAAACTTAATAATGGAATTGATATTCCAGAACATATGATAGAAAAAATTGCGGAAAATGCGTCCTTCTTGGATTTTTGTACAAGTGGAGGAGAAACTTATGTCGTAATGGCAACTCCTATTGAGGCAAAAACAGAAGATGAAATAAGTGGAGCAATCTTCGTTTATAAATCAATTTCTAGTGTAGATTTTATTACTCAATTAAGTACTTCAATGGATTGTGCGATAGGAGAGATTTCAAATTCTACATGGAATGCAATTTCAATAGTTGGTCTTAGAGGCAAAAAAATTGAAAAAGAAGAAATGCTCAAAACTGTTGAAGAAACAAAAAAATCTTTTTCCGAAGTTGAATTTGTAGGAAAAAGAGAATATTTCTGTTTATATACACCTTTGTTAAATGAACAGAATGAAAATATTGGACTTTATTTTATTGGATTGGAAACGGTTTTAAGAGATATGGTTGTTGAAACAACTATTAAAAATATTTTTATTATTGCAATTGTCGCTTTAGTTTTAATTATTTTTATTATTAATATGTTTGTTTTAAGATCGTTGTTGAACAAACCTCTAAAAAGTTTAATTAAAGCTGTAGAAAATCTTTCATCTGGTGAAGCAGATTTGTCTTATAGAATGCCTATCAAAGGAAATGGCGAATTGACCAAAATTTCTGCGCATATAAACAATTTTGTTGCAAAATTACAAAGAATTATTTCTGAGCTAAGAACAGCCCAAGAATCTCTTTCTATCATTGGCGAAGGATTAGGAACAAGTTCCGAAGAATCTGCAAGTGCAACAGCACAAATTATGGCAAATATTCAAGGAATAAAAAATCAAAGTGAACATCAGGCTGAAAGTGTAGAAAGAACTTCATCTATTTTGTTAAGTTCAAACAATTCTTTTGGTGTTCTTGCAAATTTGATTGATGAACAAGTTGAATCTATTTCTGAATCAGCGGCTTCTATTCAAGAAATGATAAACAATATTTCTGCGGTAAATTCATCTGTTGATTCAATGACAAAGAGTTTTAATGATTTGACGATAACTGTTTCGGATGGACAAAAAAAATTGGTTACAGTGGATGAAAATGTAAAGGAAATTTCTGAACTATCAAAAAAATTAGTTGATGCAAACAATATTATTTCAAAAATCAGTAAACAAACAAATCTTCTTGCTATGAATGCTGCAATAGAAGCATCTCACGCAGGTGAAGCGGGAAAAGGTTTTAGTGTTGTAGCAGATGAAATTAGAAAACTTGCAGAAACTTCGGCTGAACAAACAAGAAGAATTTCTGCTGAATTGGAAGAAATTACAGATTCAATTGAAGCGGTTGTAGTTTCTTCTAGTGAATCAAACGAAGCATTCAATGATATTGTTAGAAGTATTGGAGATACAAATCTTCTTATCCAAAAAATTCAGGATGCAATGGAACTTCAAAACGAAGCATCAAAACAAGTTCTTGAATCTTTAAATGGAATGCAGAATCAAACAACACAAGTTGATGAAAAATCAAAAACTCTTGTTGAAAACTTAGAGCAAGTTAATTTGGAAATGGACAACGTTACACAAATTTCTTCTACAATCTTTGGAAGTATGGATGAAATGGCACATGGTTCTACAGAAATTAACACGGCGGCTCAAAAAGTTTCGGAAATGGCAATTCAAACAAGAGAAAATATTGAATCTATGACAAATTTGTTGGGGCAATTTAAAATTTAATTTTTAAAACGAAAAAATATGCAAACTCTCATAAATATTCAAAAATGTAGAATTCAGAATGACAAGGAAATTTTTATAAAAGAATTTTCTTGTCAAATTAAAGCAACAGAAAATTGGCTTGTAATCGGACCAAATGGTGGCGGAAAAGCCGATTTTCTGAATGCGCTATCAGGAAACTTAAAATTCATTAAAAATCAAAACGACTCAATTTTGCAAATTCCACAACCAAATGATTTGGAACTCGTTTCTTTGGAAAAAGCCGCCCGAATTATTCAAGAAGAACGTGAAAATGATGAAAGTGAATATTTGGAAGGTGGCGTTGATATTGGCCGAACAGGAAAAGTTTTTATTGCGCAAAGTCTAAAAAATCCTGATGAAATAAACCAAATTGCAAATCTTCCCGAAATTCAACTTTGTGGAATTCAGCACATTTTGGAACGCGGGTTAAAATATATGTCTACAGGTGAAATTCGCCGAACGTTGCTAGCTAAAGCGTTAATTTCCAAAAAGAAACTTTTGATTTTGAGCGACCCTTTTGCCGGAATTGACGTGGAAAGTAGAAAAATTCTGCTTGATTTTTTTACACAGATGACAAATCCACACGCAGAAAATCACCAAGGAACTCAAATCATTCTTTGTATGGAACGTTGGAACGAAATTCCGCAAACGATTACGCACGTAATAGAATTTTCAAATAAAGAAGTTTCATTTTGTGGCGAACGAAAAGATTATGAAATCATTTTGCAAAAACGAAAAGCCGAATCGGAAAATCAAATTGAAAAACAAAAACAGGATTTTGAAAAAGAACTAAATCAAACTTTGCAAGAAACTTTTGTTTTGCAAAACGAAAAATCAGATTCAGAAGATGAAGAAATCCTTGTAGAAATGAAAAACGTGAATGTTGGTTGGGACGGTCGTTTGGTTTTAGAAAATCTAAACTGGACGCTCAAAAAACACGAACATTGGCTAATTCGCGGGCCAAACGGATGTGGAAAAACAACTTTTTTGGAATTAATCACGGGCGACAACAAACAAGTTTACAGCAACGACATTTGGATTTTTGGAATCAAACGCGGAAGTGGCGAATCAATTTGGGACATAAAAAAACGCTTAGGAATAGTTTCGTACCGATTGCACGTAGAATACAGAATGATTGGCGGAATAAGTTTGCAAAACGTAATAATTTCTGGATTTAGAGATTCCATTGGTTTGTACGGAGAAGCAACTGACGTAGAAAAAGACGCTGCAAAAAAATGGCTCAAATTGGGTGGATTTATTAATCGCGAAAATGAATTGTTCAGCAATTTGAGTTATGGAGAACAACGCGCAATTTTAATTTTACGAGCCGCAGTAAAGTGCCCGGAAATTCTGATTTTGGATGAACCTTGTCACGGCTTGGACGAAGAAAACCGAAGAATGATTTTGCATTTATTAGATTTGATTGCAGAAAATAAAACTTCCACATTATTACACGTAACCCACGACATGAACGAAGTCCTAAAATGCGAAAAACACATTTTAGAAATGGAAAAAAATAATTTTATTTAGAAAATGATGAAAAGAAAATTAATTTTTTTATTACTAATCTTATTCTCCGCAAAAGTTTTTGCGTTTGATTTTGAAAATAGAATTTCTACGGGAATAAGTCTCTATTTTGACAATGAAAATATAAATTCCAGTGAGAAATATAAATTTTTTTTATTGGATTTGTCTTGTGAGTTTTTATTTTCGCCATTTAAATATTGTAATTTATCTGCTGAAACAAATTTTGAAATAAATCCATTTTCAAATAATTATTCTATTTCATTAAATATAAAAGAATATCTAAATGATGATTTTTCGGGATCTTTCATAGGATTTTCTCCAATTAGTAAAATTAATTTTGGGAATTTATTTTCAGGTGATAAATATTTAAATTATGGATTAGGATTTTCTTTTGGATTCAACAAAGAAATAAATGAAAAATTTAATTTTGAAACAGAAGGAATAATCTCATTTTGCTTATTTGATAAAAGAAATAAAATGAAGGTTGATTTATCTACAAGCGTAAAATATTTTCTATATTAAAAAAAATAATTCAAAAACTCATTTTAAATGACAAAAACACAAATATTGACATAATCAAATTTTATATCATTGAAGAGAGTGAATGAATTTGATATAGTAATAATATGAGTGAAAATAAAGATTTATGCCCTTGCGGTTCAGGGAAAAAGTATGGCGAATGTTGTGAACCGATTATTAAAGGAAAATCAAAAGCATTAACAGCAGAAGCTTTGATGAGAGCTCGTTACACTTCTTATGTAAAACAAGAAATTGATTTTATTTTGACTTCTTGTGAAGAAGGCGACGGAATTGCAGAAATTGACAAAAAAGCAACTGAAGATTGGAGCCGTGAATCAACATGGAACGGACTTCAGATTCTTCGTACAGAACAAGGTGGCGAAAACGACGAAGAAGGTGTTGTTGAATTTATTGCAGATTACACTTTCCATCAGATGAAAGATAAACATCACGAAATCGCTGGATTCAAAAAAATTAACGGTGAATGGAAATACGTTGCAGGAAACATCATTACTACAACTGTAAAACGTGATGGAAGAAAAATTGGTCGTAACGAACCATGTCCTTGTGGAAGTGGTAAAAAATATAAACAGTGTTGTGGTCGCTAAAAAGTGAATATTCAAATAGGTTTTCATTCCATAGAAGAAAAGGTTCTCAGTCTAGAAAAATCAAAAGATATTAAAAAATATCATATTTATTATAGCAAAGTAGGGCCTCGTGTAAAAAAAATTCTTGCTTCGGCAAATAAAATTGGATTGGAAGCAACACTTGTAGACGAAAAACAACTAGATTCTTATGTTCAAAATCTTCCTGAATCAATGAAAGAACATCGTGGAATTGTGATGATTTATTCGGGAGAAGAAGTTCAGCAAAATAATCAAGTTGAATTTGACGATTGGATTAAAGAATCAAAAAATCTAGAAAATGCAACTGTTGTAATTTTGGACAGAGTAACAGATCCGCACAATGTTGGCGCAATTTTAAGAAGTTGTGATCAATTTGGTGTGGATTTGGTTATTATGCCAGAACGAAAAAGTGCAAATAACATTGAAGACAACGAAGTAATTGCTCGTTCAAGCGCTGGTTCTTCAACTTGGGTGCCTTATTCTGTTGTTACAAATTTAGTTCGTGCGGCAGAAAAATTAAAAGACGCAGGTTTTTGGTTGTATGGAGCAGATGCTGGTGGCGAAAATTGTTGTTCTACAAATTTTGCACAAAAATCTGTTTTAATAATGGGTAGCGAAGGAACAGGAATTTCTAAATTGTTGGAAGAAAAATGCGATTTTATTGTTTCAATTCCAACTTGCGGAAAAATCGATAGTTTAAATGTTTCTGTAGCAACCGGTGTTTTACTTTACGAATTATACAGAAGAAAAATTCAATAGAAGGTGGTGTTTATGTCTAGAAAAGATATGATTGCACAAAAAGCAAGAAGAAAATCAACTTTAAAATCTTTAAAACAAAAGAAACGCTCTAGACTTCGTCAGTTAAAAAATGACTATGAAGAATCTATTAGAACAATTAATATTCAATATTCAGAAGATCCAGAAAGATTAAAAGCAAAATATGCTGCCGAAGATTACGCAAAATCTGAAAAAGCAAAAAAACGTGCAGCAAACAGAATTTCTCGTGTAAGAGAAATGATTGAAATTGAAAAAGCTTCAAGAAAACTTTCTGCAAGTGAAGAAATTGGAAGTTCAATCGTTCAAGGTCTTGGGGCATGTATCTTTATTGCGGCAACTGCTATTTTAGATACAATCGCTTTGAATTACGCAAAAAACTTTTTTACTGTAACAGCTGTTTTTTATTCACTTTTTGGTGGCTCGATGATTTTAATGTATTTATTCTCACTTTTGCAGCACGCACTTGTAAATTTAACTGCAAAAAGAGTTTTTAATAGATTAAGTCACGTTTGGGCATTTTTAAACATTGGTTTTGGTTATTCTGCATATACAATTACAAAAATCCAAGGTGTACAAGGTTGGGTTATTTTTGGAATTGTATGGGCAATTGCATTTACTGGAATTATGTTCTTTTCTATTTCTGGAAAACGCTTTGAAAAATTAAACATTGTTTTTTATGTGATTTCTGGATTTACAGGAATTTTTGCATGTAAAACATTGTACGAAGTTCTTTCTACAAAAAGTTTTACAATGTTGGTTTTAGGAGGAGTTTTCTATTTGGTAGGACTTATCTTCTACAATTTGAAAAAAGTTAAATACATGCATTTAATTGGAAATATTCTTATGTTATTTGCAAGTATTTATGTATTCTTCTCTTTATTCTTTATTAATGCATAATAAATCTTAATAAAAACAAATTTTGAAAATAATGAAAAAGCGTGATAATTTACAAAGTTATCACGCTTTTTTAGTTTTATACAAATCATAAAAAATCTAAGATAAGATTTTAAGTGACGCAAAATTATTTGGTTTCTGCGGTCCAAACGCCTTGCCAGTTTTCTGGTGGATTTAGGATGTAGAAATTGCATTTTTCCAAATAGATTTGACTTGGAACGTCTGTTTTTGCTGTTTTTTCAAAAATTGAGTATGAAGTTTTAAAATCACCATTTGTAAAAAATTCTAAACCTTTTTCAAAATTTTCTATGATTTCTTTTTTCTGATTATATTCGTTTGTTTCAAAAGGTTCGTATACAATTACTGGTTCGGATTTTCCAACAACAGCGACATTTGCGAGTTTTCGGAATTTTAAATTGTTGCTGAACTTTTTGTATTGTTCCATGGTTGCAGCTGAACACATTGTGTAAGTTCCAAATTGCTTGTTCAATCCTTCTAAACGTGAAGCCAAATTTACTGAATCTCCAAGCATTGTGTAATCAAATCTACTTTGCGAACCCATATTTCCAACGACAGCAAAACCTGTATTCAAGCCAATTCGTTGATAGATTTTTTTTCCACACATTTGTTCCAGTTCATCACGAATTTCGTGTAATTTTTGCTGACAACGAATTGCGGCTGTTAGAGCGCGTTCTGCGTGATTTTCTTGAGATAAAGGCGCATTCCAAAAAGCTATAATGGCGTCACCTTCGTATTTGTCAATTGTTCCGCCAGTTTCCAAGATAATTTCTGTCATGCTAGACAAATATTTGTTCAAAACTTCCGACAGTTTTTCTGGAGTTTCTGCGAGTTTTTCGCTAATAGTTGTAAATCCTTGCACATCAGAAAAATAAATGCTGATTTCGCGTCGTTCACCACCAAGTTTTAGTTGATTTGGTTCGGAAATCAATGTTTCAATGACAGTTGGACTCAAATATTGGCTAAAAGCGGATTTTATAAATCGACGTTGTTTTCCTTCTATTGAATAATTGAATGCTAATGTAAAAATGAATGAAATAAAAAATCCGACTAATGGAGCAACGCACGGAAGCCAAAATCCTGGAATAAAAACAAGGTAAGGAACAAAAAATCCAAACGAAGCAAAAATAAACAAACTTAAAATTACAAAAGTTAAATGCTGACTTTGTTTTTTGATTTTTTGTGCAATTGTTACAATAAAAGAACCTGCAAGCGCCAAAATCAAAAACCACAACAAAGAGATGAACGTAGGCATTTTTTTTACAAAACAATCATTTAAATAATTATCCAAACTTGTAATATGAACACCAACTCCCGGATAAACTTGCGAAACTGAAGTTGAACAAATATCAAACAAGCCTGGTGCATATAAAGCAAAAAAAACGTATCCATCTTCAAAATCTTCAGGAACAAGAGGCGAATCTTTGCCTTGTTTCCAATTATCGTAACTTTGAAGAATTTGTTTCATGCTGTAAGGTTGGTAGTCATTTATTGATTTTTTGTATCTTAACAAAATAGTTTCATCTTTTTGAAGAGGTAACTTTGATTTATCAAAATCTTCATTCCAAACAGGCAAAAATCCCAATGCCGGATATTCTGTACCATTAAATTTGTATGAAATTCTAGCGCGACGAATTATATCATCATCATCTTTACAACTTGTAATATTTCCTAATGCTGCGGCAGAATTTTTTATGGAATCTATTGGAAGAACTACTTTTTCTTTGCCATTTTCTGTATAAACAAAAATTGTTTGAAAAACATTTTGCGCATTTTCCATCGCTCTAGCAAAAATCAAATCATCTTTTTCGCCGTAAATGGAAGGTTCAGAATAAATCATATCAAAAGCGATTGATTTTACTTTGCCGGCACTTAAAAATTCCACCATTTGCGCATACGATTCTCTTGGCCACGGCCACGACCAACCTTTTTCTTGTTTTGCCCAATCCAAACTTTCCTGGTCGATTATTATAAAATAAATGTCCGAAGAAGAAGGGACGGTGTCTGCCGTGAGCAACATTCGATTGTCGTACGTTTTACTTTCGGTAAAATCAAAAACATTACAAAAAAAAGAGATAATTGCTATCAAAAAAGAAAAAAAACTTATCAGCCAAAATCTGTACCATTTGTTTCTTAATATCTCTTTTTTCATGAAGCAACTCCAAAATTTAATTAGAATAATTCAGCGTAAGTTTGAAATCTTGAAATTCTATCTTCTTGTGTTTTTGATTTTGAATATTTTTTCAGTTCATTTTGTATCTTTTTTATTCTTTTCTTTGGTTCTGGGTGAGTTTTTACAAATCCTCTTTTGTGATTAGCCTGATTTTGTTCAAGTGTTTTTAGCATATTTACAATTGAATGAGGATTATAACCCGCATTGTTCAATAATTCCAAAGCATAAGAATCTGCTTCAAATTCTTGCTCTTGTGAAAATCCGTTTAAAACTAAAGAAGAAACAACATCATCTACAGAATCTCCAAAGACAGACATCATTTGTTTGGCTTCATCATTATCTGATTCATTTATAGCAAGAGAAGCAACATTTAAAGACAAATCTTTAAATCTGCTTGTTTTTATAGCAGAAATGCTGTGTTGCTTTTGAATATGTGCAATTTCATGAGCGATGACGCTAGCTAATTCTTCTTCATTTGAAGTACATTTTAACAACCCTCTTGTAATAAGAATGTGTCCTCCGGGAGTTGCCATTGCATTTATTTCGTCCGAATCCAAAACAGCAACATAATATCCGTTATACAAATCTGGTTTTTCAGAATTGATTGTTATCGCGCCGCAAATTTTGTTTAAATATTTTGTTAAATTTGGTTCGTTATATAAAGTGTAATCATTTAAAATAATTGCGGCAGTTGCTCGTCCAATGTAATATTCATTTTCAGGAGTAATTTGTTCTGTAACTTTGTAAACAGATTCTGTTGTAGAAACAATCAAATCTGCCGTTCTTGGATCCATATCACCAGCTGCAACCGCAATATTCATTGTGGTTGTTACTATCTGTTGAACAGTAGTACAAGCTGTTATAAAAAGTGTTGAAATTAAACAAAGTATATATATTTTTTTCATCTTACGTCCTTAATCATTTAGGTTGCCTTCTTCCAAAAAAGAGACAATTTCTTCTGTAGAAACTTTGTTTTCTTCTACCAAATCAACTTTTTGCAAAATTTCTGTAGAATCTTCAAAATATTTTGCTTCGATTGCTTTGTTAAATCCTTTTCCTGCCAATGCCAATTCTTCTGCATCAGCTGTTACAGTGGAATTTGGAATAAGTCTGCGTTTTGATAAAGAAGCAAGTGGAATCCAACCTTTGATTTCATCATCTGAAATAGCACAAATATAAGCCCAAGATTTTTTTTCTTCCAAAATTTTTACTTTTTCTGCGTAATTTAAAGTGAATTCTGTTCTAGCTGTTTTTTTATTAGAAGATTTTAATTCTGCTTTTTGAACAGCGACGTACATAGTTTCATTTTGTTTTGCGAATAAAGGAGAGGAACATATTAAAATAAAAAATACAAAAAATGATTTCAAAAATAATTTTTCTCGTTTCATATTTGTATGTTATCATATGGATTTTTTTGTTTCAAATAAAATTTATTATTTTTTCCAAAAAGCTGGCAAGAAAAATATAATCATTGTGTAAATTTCAAGACGACCGGCTAACATTGCAAAACAATACCATAATTTTACAAAATTAGGCAAAAATCCGTAGTTGCAAGTTGGTCCTAATTGTCCAAAAGCGGGCCCAACGTTTCCAACCATAGATAATGCGCCTGTAAATGAAGAAAATAAGTCCAAATTTCCTGCACAACCAATAAAAGTTGTAATCATTATTAAAACAAAATAAACAATCATAAATGATGCAACGTTGAATACGACTGATTTATGACCAACGTTATCATTAAGCCGAACAGTAAAAATTCCTTGTGGATGAAGCATTTTTTCTACTTCGTTGTTCGATTGTTTGAACAAAATTACCCAT
>Ga0233386_1000478_pt1 | contig 10903 bp, 10 predicted proteins | sample ElkDunMinimDraft_17_FD_191544 | JGI IMG/M metagenome (GOLD analysis project Ga0233386, IMG submission 191544) | Fecal eukaryotic communites from dung pellets of Tule Elk in California, USA - Elk Dung G4 | ecosystem: Host-associated > Mammals > Digestive system > Large intestine > Fecal | place...
ACACTCTACAAAACACCTTGCCGTTTCCCTGTCCTAAAAGCAGCAGCCATCTTCTCAAGCCTCACAGGACTCCGAATCAGCGACATTCTCCAGCTTGAATGGAGCATGATCCAGGACTACCCAGATGGCGGTAAATGCGTCCGTATCCGTACCGAGAAGACTGAAACCGAAGCCACACTCCCAATAAGTGAGCAAGCCCTCGAACTCTGTGGAGAACCAGGCACCGGCCTTGTCTTCAAAGGACTCACACGCGGAATCGTGAACACTCACCTGAAAGAATGGATCGCCATTGCAGGTATCACTAAAAAAATCACCTTCCACTGCTTGAGACATAATAAATTGTCTTTCACGCTGAAAATAAATAATTTACAGAATTGAAATCTTGGACAGCTAACGATTTAGAAACAAGCGAAGTTCCCTTATCTGTCTTATTCTGCATTATTGAAAAGAACGCTTTTTCCGACTACAAAGGTAGTGATAATATTCAATAATCCCGAATGAATTCAAAAAAGCATGAACTTTCTATACTCATTCTAACCTCAAAAATAAATGCTGAAAGATAGTTTCCGGAAGATTCAACCCCAAAATGCAACTACTTTTGCGAATGTATAAAAAATGTCTGAACGGAGTTCCATTCCATTGTATGTTTTCATATCAATTTCCTAATTCAAGTTGGTTCTTAACTAAATTATAATATGTACCTTGCTTCTCAATTAGCGAAGCATGGTTTCCTATCCATTACCCGATAACGAGGTAAGTTTATAGGTCGTTGGAGTTTGTTTCTACTCTCTGCCACATTCTGCATAACAATGCACAACTCACTGATAACTAATTTTATAACCCAAAAGAATTGGATTATGCAAAGTACATTTAAGGTGCTGTTCTACGTGAACGGGAGCAAGGAGAAAAACGGTATTGTCCCTTTATGGGACGAGTTACATTCAATGGTTCGGTGGCTCAATTCAGTTGCAAACTGACCATTACAAAAACTTTGTGGGATGCCAAAGGCAACCGAGCTAAAGGCAAGAGCAAGGAAGCAAGGGAAATCAATCTTACTTTGGATAACATCAAGGCTGTAATGACACACGAGTTTGCGGATAAGAAGTTGGCTTATATCCGAGACCTGTTCGTGTTTGCAAGTTTTACAGCCTTGTCATTCGTAGATATTAAGGAACTGACCACTGATGATGTTGTAGAAATAAATGGTGAGAAGTGGATTCTATCCAAGCGACACAAAACAAAAGTGAATTTCCAAGTGAAGCTATTGGATATTCCATTACAGATAATCAAGCTTTACGAAAGGTTTCAAGAGAATAATTTGGTATTCCCTAATCTAAACTATTGGAACATCTGTAAACCATTGAAAAAGATGATAAAAGAGTGCGGAATTTCTAAGGACATTTCATTCCACACGCTTATTGGGCAACCCTCTAAAAATGGATATGATTGTTGCCATTGCTTTTCGCATCCACTCATACGATGCAGAGAAGATACGGGCAGAGGTATTAAAGAGAATATGCGGACGAAAAGAGAAAGTATGTTATCTCTTTTCACTCGCAAATTTACCGTTAGGTATGTCATAGTATAGCTGAAAGGTTTTACAGAGTGCTGCAAATAGATGCAACCCTCTGTAAAACCACAATTAAATATATGCCAGATACAAATCGCCTATTCAGCACCTCCACCCAAAGCATGATAGAGTGTTATGACGCTCTGTATCTCATCAAACCTATCTTGTGCAACAGATTGCTCTGCACCTAAAAGTGTCTGCTGTGCTGTCAGGACTTCCAGATAGTTAGTCGAAGAGTGTCGCATCAAAAGTTCCGTCTTTCGAACAGCCTCTTTCAATGTTACGACTTGACCATTATCAATATTCAGTTTCTTGCGTGCCGTCTGCCATGCGTTCAGGGCATCGTTTACTTCTGTTCCGGCATTAAGCAATGATTGTTGGAATGACAATGTAGCTACTTCTTGTTCCGCTTTGGCTATCTTCAGATTGGCGATATTTGCACCTTTATTGAACAGAGGTTGCGTGAGGGAGCCGATGGCGTTAAGCAACCATTGCGCAGGATTAAGTTCTACACCTCCTCCGTCATTTGTCCAACCTATACTTCCACCTAAATTAATGGAGGGGTAGAAAGCGGCACGAGCCGCATTGGTTGCATAAAAGGCTTGTGCCAACTGATGCTCTGCCATACGGACATCGGGACGATTGGCAAGTAATTGTACAGGGAGACCCACAGATAACGAATCTGGAAAATGCTGGTTAGCCAATTGTCCTCTTTCAATAGTGGTAGGAGACATAGCCAGCAATGCACAGATCATATTTTCGGTCTCACTGATACTTTTCTCTATGGAAAGCACTGCACTTTCCAATGCCATATAATTGGCCTTAGCTTGCAATACCGCCGCATCGGTAATGCCTCCACCCCCTCGTTTCAGCGATTCAAGCACCCTTACACTCTTCTCCCAATTGGTCAATGTCGCCTTGTTGATACGCAATTGCTCGTCAAGCATCAACAAAGTGTAATATCCCGTAGCAACAGATGCCACCACGCTTGTCTGTACTGCTTGCTGATATGCCTTGCTTGATTCAAGTGCCTCGCGAGCCCCACGTTTGGCATTTGTGACTCTACCGAATATATCCACTTCCCAATTTGCAGATGCTCCAAGCAAATAAGTTTTAGAGGCGGGCATACTGCCAAGTTTGCTCACTGTACCGTCTGCCGACAATCCGACAGCCGGTAAGTAAGAAAGACAAGTATTCTGCAATGTCGCTTCGGCTTGTGTCACCCTTAAATAAGCACTACGCAAATCGGTATTACGAACCAATGCCGAATCAATAAGACTTTGCAGATGCATATCTGTAAACAGTTCTCTCCACGAGAGAGAGGCCAGTGTCGTGGTATCTGTGGATACATACTCCTTACCGAACAAATCCTTATCCACCTCTTTTTCTTGGGGAAACTTGCGATAGACACTACAACTTGTCGTGAATATCGCAATCGTCATATATAAAATTGCTCTTTTCATTATTATTCAGTTTCTTCTAATTCCTTCTGTTGCTTAATCATAGCCACTCTTTCCAATTCTCTGGCTACAGCCGAGTCAGCCTCTTTGAACTCTATCGGTTTGATTCTTTCCTGAATGCTTTGGAAGAACATCCATATCACAGGCACAAGGAAAAGCAGCACCAATGTGCCAATCAACATACCTCCGACTGCACCTGTACCGAGAGCAGAATTGCCATTGGCTCCTACTCCCGATGCGAACATCAGCGGAAGCATACCGAATATCATAGTCAAGGCTGTCATCAGGATAGGACGGAGGCGATGCTTGGCTGCACCAATGGCCGCCTGCTTGATAGACATACCCGAACGACGGCGTTCTCCGGCAAAATCGGTGATGAGGATGGCTGTTTTGGCAAGCAGTCCGATAAGCATAATAAGTCCTGTCTGCAAATAGATATTGTTTTCCAGACCAAACATTTGTGCAAACAAGAAACTTCCCATCAAGCCGCAAGGTACTGACAGGATAATAGTAAATGGCAACACCAGACTTTCGTACATCGCACTCAGAATCAGATAGACAAGTACGATGCAAAGGACAAATATGATGGTTACATTATTTCCCGATGCGGCCTCCTCGCGTGAAATGCCGCCAAACTCATAACTGTAATTGCGAGGTAACACCTCATCGGCCACTTCATCTACAGCATTCAACGCATCTCCGGAACTATAACCGGATGCAGGTGTACAACTAATCGAGATGGCATTATAGAGATTGAAGCGATTGAGCGATTGAGGACCGTATGTTTTATTCAGTTTCACGAAATGTGACAATGGAGCCATTTCGCCCGAACCGGTACGGATGTAAAATCTGTTCAGCGATTCTGTGGTAGCTCTATCCTCGGCTGAAGCTTGAATCATGACACGATACAACTTGGAAAAACGATTGAAATTTGATATGTATCCGCCTCCATAATATCCCGACAATGTTTCCAACACCTCAGCCGTAGATATTCCTGCACGCTCACAAGCTGCTGCATCAATATCAACCCAATACTGAGGATAACGGGCGTCAAATGCAGAATAGGCCATATCTATTTCCGGACGTTCATTTAGTTTCGCAACGAATGTATCGCATATTTCCTGAAACTTGTTGATGTCTCCTGCCATTCTGTCTTGAAGGTAGAGTTCAAGTCCATTGCCCATACCATAACCGGGTATCATAGGCGGAGCCATCACAAAGATTTCGGCATCGGGTACTTTTGATGCAATTTCATAAACGCGATTGATTATATCGTCAGCAGACTGCCCTTTTTCGGTGCGTTCGTTCCAATCAGACAGTGTGAGGAAGTGCATACTCATATTTGGTCCGGAACCGGAGAACGACCATCCTCCAACAGAACCCACATAATCAACCTCAGGGAATTTCTCCATCTCGGCTGAGAGTTCCTGCATTACCTTCTCGTTCTCGACGGTAGAGGTTCCGGGCTTGGTGTTCATGCTGACAAATACCGTTGCCATATCCTCTTGGGGTACAAATCCTGTAGGTGTAATACGCATCAATACGATAAACAAAGCAAGACCACAGACGAGGATTGCCCATGCGATTTTAGGTCTTTTGATAAAGAATTTCACACCATTTTTGTAGCGTTCCATCAAAGCTCTGAAAGCGATATTGTACACTTTACGGAACTTCGCTGCAAAGTTCTTGCGTTCGTTTCCATTCTCATCAACGAAACTATCCAGCATCCAAGCACAAAGTGCCGGTGAGAGTGTCAACGCATTGATAGCAGAAAGACCTACTGCCGCTGCCATAGTCAGACCAAACTGTGCATAGAATGTACCTGATGTGCCTCCCATCATAGAAACGGGGATGAATACTGCCATAAAAATCAATGTCGATACAATAATGGCCGAAGATATGCCTCCCATTGCATCATGTGTGGCTTTCATTGAAGAACGATAGCCTGCTTCAAATCGGCTCTGAACAGCCTCTACCACGATAATGGCATTATCTACCACCGTACCGATGGCAAGTACCAAAGCAAACAGAGTCAGCAAGTTAATAGAGAATCCTGCCACTGCCATAAAAGCAAAAGTTCCGATGATGGAGACAAAGATGGAAATGGTCGGAATCAGCGTAGAACGCAAATCCTGCAAGAAGAGATACACGACCAAAACTACCAACAATATCGAAATGATGAGCGTGATTATAACTTCTTTGATAGAGGCTTTCAAGAAGCGGTTGGTATCGCTTAATGTGACAAATTCCAGACCTTTAGGCAAGTCTTCGCTCATTTCTTCCAATACGGCATCAATCTCCCCGATAATCTCCGATGCGTTGGAACCTGCCGTTTGATAGATGGAAAACATAGTGTTCGGATGTCCGTTCACTTGGTTGAAGAAATTATAATTCTCTGCACCTAATTCAACTTTGGCCACATCTTTCAATCGCAGAATATCACCGTTAGGCAGTGAGCGGATGACCAGATTCTCAAACTCTTCAGGCGTAGAAAGACGGCCACGATATTTCATCGTATATTGATAAGGATTATCGTGATTCTCTCCGAAGGAACCTGTTGCAGCCTCTATGTTCTGACGCGCCAACATGGCTGTAATATCCCCGGGTACCAACTTGTACTGAACCATCTTGTCGGGGTCCATCCAGATACGCATGGCATAATTGGCACCAAAGTGCATCACCTTACCCACACCGGCAATACGCTTCAATCTCGGCTCTATATTGATTTTGAAATAGTTGTCCAAGAAGTTTATGTCATAGGTGTCTGTCGGGTCATACAATCCGACAGTCTTCAGCTCCGCATTTTGTTGTTTGGATGTGGTTACACCAATCTGCACTACTTCTGCCGGTAACAACGAAAGAGCCGTAGAAACTCGGTTTTGCACATTTACTGCAGCCATATCGGCATTGGTTCCCTGTTTGAAATAAACCATCAGTTCAACATCTCCGTTATTTGATGCCGTGGAAGTGATATAGGTCATATTCTCTATACCGTTGATGGCTTCTTCCAATGGAACGACTACTGCTTTCTGTACGGTTTCGGCATTCGCTCCGGGATAATTGGTCCATACGGAAACTGTCGGAGGAGCAATGTCGGGATATTGTTCCACAGGTAAAGTCATTGCCGCTAATCCACCTATCAGCGTGATGACCACTGAAATCACAATAGAAAGGATAGGACGGTCGATAAATGTTTTCAAATTCATGCCTTACCCTCCTTATTCTTTGATAGAGACATCCATACCATCCTGTACAAGACCAACACCTTCGGAAATGATGCAGTCACCCACGGATAATCCTTTTCGTACTATATATCTTTTACCATCGTGCTGCTTGGCAACTTCAAGTTCCGTTACAAAGGCTTTACCATCTACCACCTTGTAAGCGAAGATTTTGTCCTGAATTTCAAAAGTAGCACTTTGTGGTATAACGATTACATCTGTCTCAGTTTGCATCAGCACCACATTTCCTATACCACCACTGAACAGCAGCCGTTTCTCGTTCGGGAAAACACAACGCACTGATGCTGTACCCGTTTGCGGATTGATGATACCGCTAATGGTCTCGATGCGTCCTTTCTGCTCATACATCGTTCCGTCATTCAGTTCGAGGGCAATGTCGGGCATCGACTTGATTGTTTCATCGGGTGAGCCGTATTGGCGAATCAGTCTGCGAATGTCATTCTCGGTCATAGAAAAATATACATACATCTGCTCTGTATCCGATACCGTTGTCAAAGGTTGGGGGATGGAGGGGCTTACCAATGCACCGGCACGATACGGCAGTGTACCGACTACACCATTGGTCGGACTCTTTACCTCCGTATAAGAGAGGTCATTCCGAGCATTGATTTCATAGGCTTTGGCCTGTTCCAATCCAGCCTTGGCAATGGCTAATGTATTTTTTGCCATCGAAAGGTCGTATTCCGAGATTACTTCTTCGTTGAAAAGTACCTGTTTGCTGTTGTAATCTAATTGAGCAGTTTCTACCTGTGCTTCTGCAGCCTGCACGTTGGCTGTCGCCGTGCGGAGTGCTGCCTGGTATGGCACTTGGTCTATGACAAAAAGGATTTGTCCTTTCTTGACTTTTTCGCCCTCTTTCACACAAAGCCGGGAAATGGTTCCTGACACTTGCGGATAGATTTCTACATCTTGCCGTCCCTGCATAGTAGCAGAATAAGATTGCGACAATTCAATACTACTTTTGGAAATGTCAATTACAGGATACGATGGGGACTGCATTTGTTCATCCTGTCCCCCTCCGCACGCTGTCATTGTCAGCGTACAGAGCATCATTGCGATACTTTTGGTCTTCATTATTTTCCTATTATCTATGATTTCTTTTTTTTGCGGGTGCAAAATTACCACAAGTTGAGTATATAGAATGGAGAAATATCACGATAGGAATGGTACTTTTTCGGATAAGTCGGTAAAGAATCCCATTTTATTTATAATTTTGCAAGGATTATGGCAGACTTCAAATTTAAATATTGGAAATTAGAAAAACATGCTATGTATGGTACAGCCAATCTGGCTGAGTGCTTGGGCAAACTCACTGAAACAAATGGCTGTACTGTCATACTATGTACAAGTGGTTATGCGATTGTGAGCATAAATCAGAAACGGTATAGGCTATCGGCCGGCAATTTTCTCTTTTTGCCCTTTGATATGGCTTTCATACCTATATCAACTTCGAAAAATTTCAATGTAAGGTACATTTCCGTATCAATGGAAATCATTGATGAAACTGTCTATACCATACCTACCGGTTTATGGGATTTCATTTATGCCAGACCTGTTTTGGAAACAACCGCGGTTCAACTGAAATCGCTGCAAAATTGGTTGGGGCAAACGGAATGGCTTATAGACAATTGCAATGAAGAGTTTATGGATGACACATTGAAGAATTGTTTTTTTAACTTGCTGGTTGGAACATTCTCAGAGATAAAGCGTTTGGGTAGTGATGAATGGGTATCATCCTATATAAAAAACCGCAGTTGGAAGCTGCTCAGTCAGTTTTATGCTCTACTGAACCGTTATCATTACAAGCATCGGAGTGTAAAATTCTATGCCGACAAGATGAGCATTACTTCGGACTACTTATATAAGTTGGTGTACAGAATGGATGGTATATCCCCTAAAGAAGTGATAGACAGACAGTTGATTGTAACCTTAAAGACTTATTTGCAATATACCGACCTTTCGATAAAGAATATTGCCAATGAATTGAATTTCGAAGATGCTTCCTATATGTGCCGATTCTTCCGAAAAATGACAGGACTTTCGCCAAACCAATTCAGAAATCAGAAAATTCATGAGTAAAACAAGAAGCTGTCTAACAAATTTGATTTTAACGATTTTACTCCCGTTAGAAGTGTGTCTGACGGAGGCAATCCCCATATTATAGGACTTGTTAGACAGCCTCTTCTGAATTACCTGATAATAGTTCGTTCTCTCCTTATTTTCATTTGTCGAAGGGCGAAACTTTACCTTGATACTTGCCATAGGCTCACGGTTTTGATTTTTTGTTTGGGTTATCCTTTGGCTGTTGCTTATCCTTAATGGACTTGGCTTTACTCTCCTGTTCCTTTGCAGCCTGCTCCTTGAGTCTTGCTTGCTCGGCAAGGGCGGCTTGTTTACGTACAGCCTCTTCATAGGTCTCCACATCTTCACGCATCTGCTCGATTGCTTCGGTGTTGCGGTTGAGTTCAAAGATCTCCTCCAATGTGGCTATCTGCTCAGCCGAAGCATCACCTTTCATCTTGATGTAGCGGTATTTTAGGTCGTTATCAATGCGGTCTTGGTTGGGCTTCTCTGATATTATTATCCAAGTAAATAGTCCCAAAATCAAAACTGTTTCTATTACAATAGTCCAACAGACAAACGGTGTTTCAAAACCCATTTTATGGTGTTTGAAATTGTGAACACCATCCTCAATGGTTGTTTTCAGCTTATGAACAAGAGCCTTAACCTCATCTGATTTTTGCTCTTGAATCTGCTTTAACTCAGCCAACGAGTTTAGGATTTCGCCTGATGATTGTGTCTTATTGATGATTGTTTTCACATCCCTAACACTCTCGCTAATGGCACTGAAATTTGAATTAAGAACCTTAGTCTGTTCATCAAGTTTGCGGTCAGTGTGGCGACAATTAAGTCCGGTGGCATTGCTGACAAGAGCTTTAATCTCCTCCACGAATGCTTCATTAGTCTCGTTATCAACCACCGAACTACTATCGCTCTGCTTTGCCTTCTGCAATTCGTTTATACTTGTTTCTATTCTTTCCAAGCATCCGTAGATGCCTTCCATAAACGACTCGTGGTCGTTGTTGTTGAAATTTTTATTCATGGTTTTTGAATTTATTGATTATACATTTGGTTATTTACAGCCCGATTCCTCGGCGTTTTTTCTTGTCTTTCTTTCTCTGTTTCTGCCAAGATGGTGGTTGTTCATCCTCCGGTGGAGCATCCGATGGAGTCAATAAGCCCAGTCCGTTGCTCTCAATAAGGCTATCCGTAACGCTGTAATTTTGCTTTACTTCTTGCCTTATCGGTTGCTGTTTAGGCTCAATTTCTCTCTGTGCTTGTGGCTTATCCCAGATCAATTGTGCTCTTAATTTCTCAAAAGAGAATTGACGACTGATTTGAGAAGCCTTAAATGTCAGACCATCTTTTTGGAATCGTATGCCTTGAACATCTTCAAAAGCACGAGTGCCCTTTCGCCTAAATACAAACTCCAAGAGAATACCTCTACGCTTCAACTCCGCATTGAACTCTCCCCAAGTCCGACTCCGTTTCAAAGCAGCCTTGACAGCATTATGAATCTCATACTTCACTCGTTCAGGATTGTGGAGTTTCTTCACATTGGTCTTGCTCTTATCCTCTGCGTAGGTCAATCCGTATTTGTCTTTCAGTTTCTTTGTAGCAATCTCATTTCGCTTAAAATCGTTCTGCGAAGAGATTACCTTACCATCATAGTTGATGCGATTATAGACCAAATGACAATGTGGATTGTCGGTGCTATGATGCCTTACCAAGATGAATTGGGTGTTCTTAATACCCATTAACTCCATATAATCCAATGCGATTTTAGCCATAAACTCATCGGTTAATCTTGGTGCATCTTCCGACTTAAAACTGAGTGCAATATGTCCTAACGGTTGCTTAATTTTCGGATTTAAGAGGCACTGACAGTTGAAGCTATCAATCATCTCCTTGTTTGTTCCGAGCAGCACACCGTCCGATGCTATGATTTCGGCATTGTCTTTACCCATCACATAGCGGATGCAACCACCAAAGGATTTTCCCTTCTTGATTTTCCCTATCATTTGCACCTCCTTTCTGTTGCCTTGTAGTCGTTTAACACCTCTTTTAACTTGGCAAGCAGTTCCATTACGACATTCTTCGTTCTATAGAATCCCGTCTGATGCGATAGCTTTGTTAGCTGATTGAGGTTGTTTGCCATTCCCGTAAGATTGCGGATTATGGCTGCATCTTCAGCCGAATGTTTGGCTACTATTCGAGCATCAAATGCCGAATCTCGTATATACTCGGCAAGCGTGCGATTGGCATTCTTGCTTCGGCGGCGTAGCTTCTCGTAGTCGGGCTTTGAGAACTTCACCGTTACCGATTTTGTGAGGCGTTTCAAGGTGCTTACCTGTGGTCTGCCTCTGGGTTTCTTTATTTTCTTATTGTTCATCATTGTACTTTTTACTTGATTTTTGATTCTTCAAATTGGCTTTTCACAATCTGCGACCATCGGGAGCGGATTGCCTCCACCCCAGGGTGGAGCGAGGTTTTTCGGGTGCAATTGCGGCTCGTCCGACATTTTTCGGCATCCCGAAAGATAACCTCGCTACACCCCAAGACTAAGGTCT
>Ga0233386_1000480_pt1 | contig 10864 bp, 21 predicted proteins | sample ElkDunMinimDraft_17_FD_191544 | JGI IMG/M metagenome (GOLD analysis project Ga0233386, IMG submission 191544) | Fecal eukaryotic communites from dung pellets of Tule Elk in California, USA - Elk Dung G4 | ecosystem: Host-associated > Mammals > Digestive system > Large intestine > Fecal | place...
CTCAGTAGTTTTAGTACGTGGTGGTCGTGTAAAAGATCTTCCTGGTGTACGTTATCATATTATTCGTGGTACAAAAGACGCACTTGGTGTAGAAGACAGAAAACGCGGTCGTTCTAAATATGGTGCTAAAAGACCAAAGGCATAATGGAGGCGTAAGATGGGAAGACATAAGAAATCAGTTGAACGTCCTTTGTTGCCGGATGTTAAATACAATAGCAAAGTTATTTCTAAGTTCGTATGTCGCATGATGTTGGACGGAAAGAAAGAAACTTGTGTAAAAATTGTTTATAAAGCTATGGACAATTTAAAAGCAAAAACAGATAAAGATCCTTTAGAAGTTTTGCTTAAAGCACTTGAAAATGTAAAACCAATGGTTGAAGTTAAATCTCGCCGTGTTGGTGGTGCTACATATCAAGTTCCAATGGAAATTCGTGAATCACGTCGTGAAGCACTTGCTATGAGATGGATCATCGATGCAGCTCGTAAAAGAAGTGGTCACGGAATGGCTGAAACATTAGCAGCTGAACTTTTGGATGCTTATAACAATACTGGTACAGCATTCAAAAAACGTGAAGATGTACATAAAATGGCAGAAGCAAACAAAGCTTTTGCTCACTACAGATGGTAGTATAATTTTAGGATGGGTGGTGTTTCTTAATGAAATGCCACCTATTTTTTTTCTAAAATAAATATTTAGACTATTGCAATTTATATGTAAAAATTGTATAAATATTAGGCTAGTCTTTTTTAAAAGGATTAGTGGGTTCTTTGAGAAACAGGCAGATTTTTATAAAAATCTGGTACAATCGTAAAGTTAATTGGTGATTTTATGCTAATTTTCAGATGTGTACGGCCCTTAACTTTGAAATTATTACCGTTGGTAATGATTATATAGACGATAGGTTGGGTGGTTTCTGTTGTGCCAAAAAGTGGCTTAACTCGAAATAAACCAGACCAGTTGTCAAAATAAGATTTGTGATAATGATTGGTGGTGTCGGGTTGTAACATTTCGTAAAAAGATGGAATGTTATATAAAGATTAAATTTATTTTCCGCACATCTCCTTTCTTTTCTCTAATCTATCAATTAATTGTGTCTGCGAATGTATTGCTGCCTTGTGGGGTGGTTTTACGTTCTGGCTTAAAGTGCAACACATAAAAATAAGTATGCTGGGCATAGGTTCCCGGCAAGGAGAAAAACATGGCTAAGGAGAAGTTCGTTAGAACTAAACCTCACATGAACGTTGGTACTATCGGTCACGTTGACCATGGTAAAACAACAACTTCAGCAGCTATCACAACATATTGTGGAAACAAATATGGTGATAAAGTTCTTAAATATGATGAAATCGATAATGCTCCTGAAGAAAAAGAACGTGGTATTACAATCAATACACGTCACCTTGAATATCAGTCAGACAAACGTCACTATGCACACATTGACTGTCCAGGACACGCTGACTATATCAAAAACATGATTACTGGTGCTGCTCAGATGGATGGTGCTATCCTCGTAGTAGCTGGTTCTGATGGTATCATGCCTCAGACACGTGAACACCTTTTGCTTGCTCGTCAGGTAGGTGTACCAAAAATCATCGTATTCTTGAACAAAGTTGATATTGCTGACCCAGAACTTCTTGAATTGATCGAAGAAGAAATGAGAGATACACTTAAAGAATATGGTTTCGAAGGTGATACTCCAATCGTAAAAGGTTCTGCATTTAAAGCTTTAAATGAACCAACTCCAGAAAATACTGCTTGTATCGAAGAATTGCTCGCAGCTATGGATACATGGTTTGATGATCCAGTTCGTGATGATCAAAAACCATTCTTGATGCCAATCGAAGATATCTTCACAATTTCAGGACGTGGTACTGTAGTAACAGGTAAAATTGAACGTGGTGTTGTAAATATGAACGATGCTGTTGAAATCGTTGGTATTAGAGAAACACAAGCTTCTACTGTAACAGGTATCGAAATGTTCCAAAAAACACTTGACCAAGGTATGGCTGGTGATAACGTAGGTATCCTTCTTCGTGGTATTGAAAAATCAAGTGTTGAACGCGGACAAGTTCTTGCTGCACCAAAAACAATTCAACCACACACAAAATTTGAAGCTCAAATTTACGTACTTTCTAAAGAAGAAGGTGGACGTCATAGCCCATTCTTCTCTGGATATCGTCCACAGTTCTACTTCAGAACTACAGATATTACAGGTACAATCGATTTGACAGATGGTGTTGATATGGTAAAACCAGGTGATAATACAAAAATCATCGGTACACTTATTCACCCAATCGCTATGGATGAAGGTCTTAAACTTGCTGTTCGTGAAGGCGGTCGTACAATCGCTTCAGGTCAGGTAACAAAAATTATTGAATAGTTTTTAGTTTTTGAAGGAGGGGATTTTTGATAGTCCCCTCTTCAAAATAGGAGTAAAAATAAAATGGCTAATGGAAAGATTCGTGTCAGACTTCGTGCATTTGATGTAGAACTGATCGACCAGAGTGCTAAAGCCATCGTGCAGACTGTTCAGAAGGCAGGTGCAAAGGTTTCAGGACCTATCCCGCTTCCGACAAGAATTAATAAGATTACTGTATTGCGTTCACCACACGTAAACAAAAAATCACGTGAACAATTTGAAATGCGTACTCATAAACGTCTTATTGATATTATGAATCCTTCACAAGATGTTATGGATTCTTTGATGAAACTTGAACTACCTGCCGGTGTTGATGTAGTAATCACACAATAGTAATTAAACCCTTGTGGGTTGAAATAAAAAAAGGTACGGTCCCTTTGGATCTGGGATGGCGGCCTATTGAATAGGAGCGTTTGTTTTAAGAGAAAACAATCGTCCTAATAAGGAGAATATCAGAATGAAAGGTCTGATTGCAAAAAAAATTGGCATGACACAGATATTCGACGAAAGCGGAAATTTGACTCCAGTCACCGTGATCCACGTTGAGCCAAATGTTGTCGTTGCTAAAAAAACAAAGGAAAATTGCGGTTATGATGCAGTTGTACTTGGTTTAGATGATATGAAAGAATCTAAAGTAAGTAAAGCATATGCCGGACAATTCCCAGAAAACATTACTCCAAAACGTAAGTTAAAAGAATTCCGTGATTTTGAAAAGGAAGTTAACGTTGGAGATGTTATTGGTCTTGAACTCTTTGAAAATTGCCGTTTCTTAGATGTAACAGCTACATCTAAAGGTAAAGGTTTTCAAGGTGTTATGAAGAGATGGGGCTTTCATGGTGGACGTGCTACACACGGTTCAAAATTCCATCGTGAAGCTGGTGGTACAGGAACAATTAATCCACAGCACACTTTTAAGAATATTAAAATGGCTGGTCGTATGGGATTCAGACGTGTTACAGTGCAGAATCTTAAAATAGTAAAAGTTGATCCTGAATTGAATGTAATTTTAGTTCGCGGAGCTGTTCCAGGTAATAAAAACTGTACACTCATCGTGAAGTCCGCAGTAAAGAAATAGGAGATAGAATATGGAAAAGAAAGTATATTCAACTTCTGGTAAAGAACTGCGTACAATCACTTTAGATGATAAAGTATTCGGTCTCCCAGTAAATGATGATGTTATTTATTATGCCATCACAAATGAATTAGCAAATAAACGTGTTGGTACTGCATGTACTAAAACTCGTTCTGAAGTTCACGGAAGTAACAACAAACCTTACAAACAAAAAGGTACTGGTAACGCTCGTCGTGGTGATAAAAAATCACCTATTACAGTTGGCGGTGGTACTATTTTTGGTCCAAAACCAAGAGATTTTAGCTACTCAATTCCTAAAAAAGAAAAGAGACTTGCTATGAAAACTATCTTAAGTATGCATGCTCAAGGTGAAAGACTTACAGTTGTTGAAGATTTTACAATCGAAAGTGGAAAAACAAAAGATTTAGTAACTATTCTTAACAATTTTGCTAAGGGTGAAAGAACTGTTCTTATTTTGAAAGATGATGATGAAAAAATCAAACAGGCTGGAAGAAATATTCCAAACCTTACATTCCTTTCGTACAATCGTCTTAATGCTCATGATTTGTTCTATGGAAGAAAAGTTATAGCTCTTGAAAGTGCAGTAAAAAATCTTTGTGATTTTTATGCAGAAGATAAGGAGGCAAAATAATGCGATATGAAGATATTCTTATTGAGCCTGTTGTTTCAGAAAAAGCAAGTGCTTTACGTGAACAAAATAAATATGTATTTATAGTTCATCCAGATGCAACTAAAACAGAAATTAAAGAAGCTGTAAAAACTTTATTTAATGTAAAAGTTGTTAGTTGTACAACAATGAATGTTCTTGGAAAAATGAAACGACTTCGTGGAAAACCTGGTCGTACATCTTCGTACAAAAAAGCAATCGTTCGTGTTGCTGATGGTGAGACAATCTCAGCATTTGAAGGTGTGTAAGTCCAAGTAGACTAAGGGGAATAAAATGGCTCTTAAAGTATATAAGCCAATGACAGCAGGTACACGTGGACGTGTTGACTTGCGCAGAGATGAACTGACAACCGATAGACCCGAGAAAACTTTGGTGTCAGGTAAAATGTCTCATGCTGGTCGCGGCGCTGGTGGACGTATTTCTGTACGTCATCAGGGTGGTGGACACAAGAGACGCTATCGTGAAATAGATTTCAAACGCAATAAGTATGGAATTCCTGGAACTGTAAAATCAATTGAATACGATCCAAACAGAAGTGCTAATATTGCTTTGATTTATTATGCAGACGGTGATAAACGTTATATCATCGCTCCAAAAGGATTGCAGGTTGGACAAAAAATTATGTCTGGCGAAAATGCAACTCCAACTGTTGGAAATGCACTTCCTCTAAATGCAATTCCAGTAGGTTTTACAATTCACAATATTGAACTTACATTAGGCTCGGGTGGACAATTAGTTCGTTCTGCTGGTGCGAGTGCAATGATTGCAGGTCGTGAAGGTGATTACGTTATCGTTCGTTTGCCTTCAAGTGAAATGAGAAAGATCAATGGTAAATGCTATGCAACAATCGGTGTTGTTGGAAACGAAGAACACATGAATGTTAAGCTTGGTAAAGCTGGTCACAGACGTTGGCTCGGTGTTAGACCAACTGTACGTGGTATGGCTATGAACCCTGTTGATCACCCACTTGGTGGTGGTGAAGGTGCTGGTAAAGGACGTAACCCTGTTACTCCTTGGGGACAGCCTTGTAAAGGTTACCAGACTCGCAACAAGAGAAAGAACTCTAGTAAGTTCATCGTTTCTCGTCGCAAGAAGTAGTTGCATAGGAGATAACTGTGTCAAGATCTGTTAAGAAAGGACCTTTTGTAGAAAAATCACTTTACAAAAAGGTTCAAGCAATGAATAAAGAAGCAGACAAGAAAATGATTAAAACATATTCTCGCTGCTCTACAATAATCCCAGAAATGGTTGGTAATACTATTTCTGTGTATAATGGTAAATCATGGATTCCAGTGTACATTACAGAAAACTTAGTTGGTCACAAACTTGGTGAGTTTGCTCCAACTCGTACATATCGCGGCCATGGTTCAGATAAAACAGCCGGAAAAGGCAAGAAATAGGTAGGTGGATATTATGGCTGAAAGAAAAGGTTATGTAGCCACTTCAAAATTCCTGATTGCATCTCCAACAAAGGTTCGTCCAGTTGCTCGTGTAATTAATCAGAAGTCCTATTCGGAAGCTATGGCTATTTTGGCTAACATGCCACAAAAAGGTGCAAAATTAATTAGTTCTACATTAAAATCTGCAGCAGCAAATGCCCTTAATTTGAATAGCAAGTTAGATGAAGATATGCTCTACGTAAAAGAAATTAGAATTGATGAAGGTCCAAGACTTAAAAGAGTTTGGTTCCGCGCACGTGGTCGTGCAGATCAACTTCTAAAACGTATGTGTCATATAACCGTCATCGTTGACGAGAAGGCGGGGGAATAAAGTGGGTCAGAAAGTTAATCCTATTGGTTTACGCTTAGGTGTAAACAAAACATGGCAATCACGCTGGTATGCAGATCCTCGTGAATATGCAGATTTAGTTCTTGAAGATATTAAAATCAGAAATTTAGTTTCTGAACTTCCAGAATGCAAAAATGCTGATATTGCTGAGATCGAAATTGTTCGTCATCCACAGCGTGTAACAATCGTAATTCACACTGCTCGCCCAGGTGTAATTATTGGTGTAAAAGGTGCATCTATTGAAAAAATAAGTGCAGATATTCAAAAGCAATTGACAAAAAAAGTTCAAATTAAGATCAAAGAAATTAAACGTGCTGATTTGAATGCTAGCTTGATTGCACAGAATATTGGTCGTCAGCTTGTTGGACGTGGTTCATTCAGAAAAGCAATGAAACAAGCTGTAAGTAATGCTATGAGAGCAGGTGCACAGGGTATTAAGGTTCGTCTAAGTGGTCGTCTTGGCGGTGCAGATATGTCCCGTACAGAAGAACATAAAGAAGGACGTGTTCCTCTTCACACTCTTCGTGCTGATATCGACTATGGAACATACGCAGCTCTTACTACATACGGAAAAATCGGTATTAAAGTATGGGTTTACAACGGTATGAACTATGGTGTTGAGCATAACGAAGATGCAGGACAACTTGTAAAGAAACCAAGACGTAATCGTCAAGGTGCTTCACAAGATAAGAACGAAGGTTCAGAACCTGCTAAAAAGGCAAGGAGTTAATGTATGCCACTCGCACCTAAAAGAGTTAAGCACCGTAAAGTGCAACGCGGTCGCGAAAAAGGTTTCGCAACTCGTGATAATAACATAGATTTCGGTGATATAGCACTTGTTGCTATGGAACCAACATGGTTGAATACAAGAATTATTGAAGCTGCCCGTGTTGCTATCAACCGTAAATTGGAAAGAAAAGGTGATGTTTGGATTCGTGTTTTCCCTGATAAACCGATTTCAAAGAAACCTGCCGAAGTTCGTATGGGTAAGGGAAAAGGAGCTCCAGATCATTGGGCTGCTGTTCTAAAACCTGGAATGATTTTGTTTGAAATTGGTGGTGTAGATTTGAAAGTAGCTCACAGAGCTCTTGAACTTGCTGCAAGTAAATTACCAGTTAAAACAAAAATAGCTTATAAGCCAACACAAGACTAGGAGGAATAAGATGGCTGATTCAAAAAAGAAAAATGATAAAGAATTATCTTATAAAGAACTAGTTGCTAAACGTGATGAGCTTAAAAGAGAATACATGGATCTCCGTTTTAAAATGGTGATTTCACATGTAGATAATCCAATGCAGAAACGTACAATGCGTAGAGAAATTGCACGTTTGAATACATTTATTCAGCAGAAAAAAAATGCTGAAGATAATAAGTAGGAGCTGAACCGTGGAAGAAAAAACTGTTCAGACTGTAAAGGCTGCAAAACGTTCATTTGTTGGTCTTGTAACTAGTGAAAAAATGGATAAAACTATTGTAGTAACTATTGCAACTAAAAAAATGGATCGCCTTTACAAGAAATATGTTACTAGAACTAAAAAATACATGGCTCATGATGAAAATAATGAAGCTCATGTAGGTGATACTGTACGAATCGTTGAATGCAGACCATTAAGCAAAAATAAATGCTGGCGTCTTGCAGAAATCGTTGAACGTGCTAAATAAGCGAGGAGTTGAATTATGATTCAAATGCAATCTTGTATGAATGTTGCTGATAACTCCGGAGCAAAAATTGTTCAGTGTATTAAAGTTATCGGCGGTTCACATCGTAGATACGCTGGTATTGGCGATATCGTGGTTGTAGCAGTAAAGGATGCAATCCCTACTTCTACTATTAAAAAAGGTTCAATAGCTAAAGCTGTAATTGTACGCCAAGCTAAAGAATATCGTCGTCCTGATGGAACTTATATTCGTTTTGATGATAACGCTTGTGTTATTGTTGATGACAATAAAAACCCAAAAGGAAAACGTATTTTTGGACCTGTAGCTCGTGAGCTTCGTGATATGGATTTTATGAAAATCATATCTTTGGCTCCAGAAGTTCTATAAGGAGTTATTGAATGTTAAAGAAATCAAAAATCCATAAGAACGATACTGTACAGGTAATAGCTGGAAAAGATAAGGGTAAAAGAGGCTCTGTAGTTTCTGTAAACCTTAAAAAAGAAACAGTTATTGTATCAGGTGTAAACATTGTTAAAAAAGCAATGAGAAAAAAGAGTCAGCAAGATCAAGGCGGTATCGCTGAAATCGAAGCTCCTCTTAATATTTCGAATGTTGCAATCGTATGTAAAAAATGCGGTCCAACAAAAATTGGTTATAAAATCGACGGCGACAAAAAAGTTCGCGTATGTCGTAAATGTGGAGATATCTTGTAATGGATAATTACGTACCTCGGCTTAAGAAAGTCTATAAAGACGAAATCGCACCAGCTCTTGTAAAAGAGTTTAATTACACAACTCCAATGCAGATTCCTGCAATTAAAAAGATTGTTGTAAGCATGGGTGTAGGTGAAGCTCTCACAAATAAGAAACTTCTTGATGCCGCAGTTGCTGACTTGACACAAATTACAGGTCAGAAAGCTGTTAAAACAAGAGCAAAGAAGAGTATAGCTAACTTCAAACTTCGTGAGGGTAATGAAGTGGGTGCAATGGTAACATTGCGCGGAACAATTATGTATGAATTCTTGGACCGCTTGATCAATGTTTCACTCCCACGTGTAAAGGACTTCCGTGGTATCAAAGCTACTGGTTTTGATGGTCATGGAAATTTTTCTCTTGGTGTTACAGAACAAATTATCTTCCCAGAAATCGATTTTGATAAAATCGTAAAAATTGCTGGTATGAATATTACAATTGTAACAAGTGCAAAGACAGATGCTGAAGCAAAATCTTTGTTGACCAAGTTTAACATGCCGTTCCGGAAATAGGGTGAGAAGTCATGGCTAAGAAATCAATGATTATTAAAGCAGCCCGCAAACAAAAGTATTCTGTAGGTGAAAAAGGAACAAAAGACTTTAAACCATCTACAAGAGAATACAATCGTTGTCAGATTTGCGGTCGTCCACGTGGATATTTACGTAAGTTCAAGATGTGTCGTCTTTGCTTCCGTAAATTAGCAAGTGAAGGCCTTCTTCCAGGCGTTACAAAATCAAGTTGGTAGGGTAGGAGTATAAAATGAGTGCATCAGATCCAGTAGCAGATATGCTAACAAAGGTTCGGAATGCGGCTATGGCCCGCCACGAGAAAGTAGATGTTCCAGCTTCTAAGTTGAAACTCGAAATCGTGAAGATTCTGAAAACTGAAGGTTATATTAAGAATTTTAAGAAAGTTCAAGAAGATGGACATAACACACTTCGTATTTTCTTAAAATATGATGATGAAAATAATCCGGTAATTCATGGTGTTAAGAAAATTTCTACACCAGGTCGCCGTGTTTATTCTGGTTATAAAGATTTACCACGTGTTTACAACGGTTATGGTACAATCATTGTTTCTACATCTTCTGGTGTTACAACTGGTAGAAAAGCTGCAGAAAAAATGGTTGGTGGTGAATTAATTTGCACAGTTTGGTAATAGGGGGCAGAAAGTATGTCTAAAGTAGGTAAACTTCCTGTTGCTATTCCAGCAGGTGTAACAGTAACTGTTGCTGATAATGTTGTTTCAATCAAAGGCCCAAAAGGTGAAATGAAACAAAATTTTAGCAACAATATCAAAATTGAAGTTCAAGGCAGTGAAGTTATTCTTACAACTTTAAACGATACAAAACAAGCTAATGCAGACCATGGTCTTTACAGAAGTCTTGTTGCAAATATGGTTAAAGGTGTTTCAGAAGGTTTCTCAAAAACATTGGTTATCAATGGGGTTGGATACCGTGCTGAAGTAAAAGGTAACGAACTTGTTATGAACCTTGGTTATTCTACTGACTATATTGCTATTATCCCAGAAGGTCTTACTGTTGTAGCAGATGCTGCAGGTAAAGTTACAATCTCTGGTATTGATAAACAAAAAGTTGGTGAATTCAGTGCTCAGCTTCGCAAATTGCGTAAACCAGAACCTTATAAAGGAAAAGGTATTCGCTATGAAACTGAAGTTATTAGACGCAAAGTCGGTAAGACAGGTGTAAAATAAGGTGAAGCTATGTTAAAGAAACTGAATGATAAAAATAGAAAACGCTTGCACAGAAAAATTCACATTCGTAAGTCAATCTACGGAACAGCAGAAAGACCAAGAATGACAGTTACTAGAAGTAACAAAAATCTTTCTGTACAAGTTATTAATGATGACGAAGGTAAAACTTTAGCTTCTATTTCAACATTAGAAAAAGAATTTGCAGATGTAAAACCTACAATTGAAGGTGCTGCAAAACTTGGTGAAGCTTTAGGTGCACGCCTTAAGGATAAAAACATCTCTAAAGTTGTTTTTGACAGAAATGGTTACTTGTACCATGGTGTTGTTAAAGCTCTCGCTGATGGTACCCGTAAAGCCGGGATTGATTTCTAGGAGTTATTATGGAACATCAGAAAAACTTTGATAAAGAACCAAGAGAAAAAGAGTTTGTTGAAAAACTCGTAACTCTCAACAGAACATGTAAGACTGTGAAAGGTGGACGTCGTATGTCTTTCTCTGCTCTTACTGTTGTTGGAGATCAAAAAGGACGCGTAGGATACGGACTTGGTAAAGCTAACGATGTATCTGAAGCAATTAAAAAGAGCATTGATCGTGCTAAAAGAAATCTTATCTATATCCCAATGAAAAATGGTACTTTACCACATGAAATCATTGGAAAATATAAGAGTTCTTCAGTACTTCTAAAACCTGCATGTTCGGGTACTGGTATTATTGCTGGTGGTACAGTTCGTGCTATCATGGATGCTGCTGGTGCAACAGACTTGCTTTCTAA
>Ga0233386_1000481_pt1 | contig 10796 bp, 11 predicted proteins | sample ElkDunMinimDraft_17_FD_191544 | JGI IMG/M metagenome (GOLD analysis project Ga0233386, IMG submission 191544) | Fecal eukaryotic communites from dung pellets of Tule Elk in California, USA - Elk Dung G4 | ecosystem: Host-associated > Mammals > Digestive system > Large intestine > Fecal | place...
TCAACAATACCCCACTCAGTTCCATCTACTGTAACTCGTAAAAAGTAATCAGATATATCTTTTGAAGGTAAATATAATTTATAAGATTGAATAGAAGTTGTATTATATGTTTTTGACTCATATCTACCTTGTACTAAGGTGAATTCAGTATCTACAACACCTCGTCTTATGACAATATCAGTTGGGTTGGTGAAGTGATATTTATTATTACTATTATTTTTTGAACTTGTAAACGAAGAAAATGCTGGAATAGTTATATCGAAATCATAAGCACTATCGAAGAACTTATTTGCATTAGCTGTTACTTTTGCTGTAGCTACTCCACATCTTTTCAAAGGTCTTTTATGACCTAATAACTCTAAATTAGAATAAACATTTCGTGCTTCAGTAGATTCCATTATTCTTAATTCGGAAACTTCTTTGTCTATATAGTAGTTTAACATAGAAGAAACTCCTGCTATAAAATCAATAAAAATCATACCTAAGTCTGACTCGGAGAAATCATTCCAATCTTGAGTGTATTTTGGTATATTATTAATTAATTCATCTTTTATAGAGTTGAAATCCCTCTTAGTATAATTAATCAAAAGATGCCACACTCCTTTTCTTTATTATTGCTATATCATCATAGTAACCTATAGATAAAATATAATAATGAATATCTATATTAAGGTATTCATTATAGACTTCAACTTGAATACTCTCAACTCGTATATCTTTTAAATAAGTTTCAATTTGAGAAGTTAAAAAACGTTCGACTGTATCTTTTAGGATAAAGTCATTAGGCTCAAATAATAAATTATCTAATCCTGAACCATAAGCTGGATTGAAGAATAGAGAACCTTTTGGAACAGTTAAAAGTGTAAGTACATTCTGTCTAATTTTATCAACACCTTCTGACACCGTTGTAGACCCATATTCAAAGTTTCCACTCGATAAACCTTTATATATGTTAAAACGTTTATTATAACCCGCTGTAAAGGAATCTTCGTAGTATGCCAATTATATCACCTCTATTCCTCAATTATTTGTTCATCTTCATCATCAACATATGGGTTTATATTTACATCTAAATTTAAAGGAACTGGATATTGTGCATTTGAATGAACCCATGTACCATAGACATTACCTCGTATTGTAGAACTAGACAATACTTGACCTTGAACCTTTAAATCCCCTTTTATATTAACATCAGAATCAATATCTATTTTATCCGTTTTTATGCTCACTTTATCTTCTTTTATTTCAATTAATGTTTTATCTTTATAGAATATTAATATTCTATTATCTTTTCCTATATCTACAGATATCCCTGCCTTATCCTCTTTGAATACAGTAGTGAATTCATTTTTAGTATAGCTAACTTCAGATACAAATCTTAAAAACGAACTTGATAATGATTTTAGAAGTAAAATTGCTTTCTTCTTAATTTCAGATTTCGTCTTAATTACTGAAAATAAACCTCTTTTAGTTAAACCATTTGCATTATCCTCAACACTCACAGGTGAGTACATAGTAAATACTTGACCTATCCTATCATAGATAGATAAATGCTCTTTATCATCTTCATCACTAAATTCAATGGAAGAACCTTTTCGTGTTTTAAATAAAATAAGTTTTCTAATTATAGAGCCTTTGTAAAGATTAGCTGGAGTATCATTTATATAGGCTCTTTTTATACGTTTACCTTCAGATGCTTGAAAAGATACAGAATCAATATTTCCAAATTCTAAAGCCTCAGTATGCTCGTAAGAAACTGAACTTCCTATATAAACGGGTTTATCAACTTTCCCACCCTCAAAGAATACAAAGACTGTAGCACCAACTTCTGGAACTATAAAACTTCCTGAATCGTAAGATGCATCCATCATACAAGGCATAGCAAAAGGTAAATCATCATCGTGTAAACCATTAGATTCATCTGACCCATGAATACAAGGTACTCTGACCTTTATCCTACAGATACATTTTGGGTCTTTATTTGATACAACCTTCGCTCTATAGATACAATTAAAATTTGCTTGTTCACTTATCATAAAATTACCTCCTATCTAGAAAATATAGAAGGATGATTATTAAAATCATCCTCTTAAATATGAACTGTTACCAATAAATCTTTTTATTTTTCCACCTTTAGCTGGATAATCATTCCAATAACGGTCAATGCTCGCATAAGTTATCGTCTTACCTGTACTAGGTGCATGAACTATATTATTTTGGTCAACTATCATTACAACGTGACCTTTTCCATTTTGTCTGTATACAATACAATCACCTGGTCGGATTTGACTTTTATCCCATGGAATAGTTTCACCCATATTAATAAATTCGGCTGTTGTTCCTGGTCGTTTATACCCCATATCATAAAGCATTTCAGATACAAATCCTGAACAATCATAGCCTTTTTGATTTGGTCCACGTCCACCCCAAATATAAGGTAATCCAATATATTTTTCGGCATACTTACGAATAGTATCAGAACTCGCAGAATTGACAACATTATTTGAAATATTTTCAGAACCATCATTTCCACTTCCTGGGTTGCTACCTTGGTCAGATGGATTACTTCCACCAAGTTGAGGGTCGGCAATGACACCTCCATTTACATCAAGTAAAGTTATATTTCCACTTTCATCTATCTGTATAGCTCTTTTAATCATATTTAATGTAGTAGTATACTCACCTAATTCAATATTGTGCTGAACCTCAAGTATTTGATATAAACCTGAACTATGATGAAATAATTTATCCTTCGTCATAACTATAAGTAAAACGAAATTTTTTGTATAAATATTTGCATCGCCTCGAAGTTCTAGTTGAGCTGTAGGCATAAGCACAGATGCCATTGTGAACATATAATCGGCAACTTTACAAAGTTCATTGGCATTATAAGAACTAGAACCAACATATCTTTTGAAAGTAGAGTCGGACTCATAAGGTTTTATTATAACATTAGACCATTCTTCTATTGAAGGTGCTAACAACCCTAAATCATATTTTGCTGCTTGAGATGCTGCTGATTGGAAGTTAGTATCCGTCATATAGTTAGTAGGTGGAGTAGTAGTTAATCCATCATCAGATGGAGTATTACTGAAACCACCTTTATCGTCATTTGTTACACCAAGATTTTCAACTGCAACATCGACTTTTCTTACCCAACCTTCCTTGCCTGAATAAGTTTTAACCTTGTACCAAGATGCTGTTTCGGCTTCAATTTCGGCATATTGCAATCTTGTTAAAGTAGTTACTTTATCACACTTCTTAGAATCGGTTCCAGTGTAAACATCTAAAGTTCCATCTTTAGGATAAACTTTGAGACCTAACACAACTGACATTATTTCGCCTTGAATTGGCTTATCTTTAGTACGTGAATAACTTGAAGTACTTGAAGTACTTGGAGTATTTTCAGTAGTTGTAGAAGTATCAGTTGTAGAAGTATCAGTTGTAGAACTTCCTGTACCAGTGACTAAAAAGTTTAATAAACCTTTATACTCTGGTTTGAAGGATATTATACTTTCGTGGTCTCTACCTATAACGAATTCATAAGTTGAGTATTCCTCTACATCATCTGCTAAAAGTGGCTCAAAGTATAAATATGTTTGTCCATCTTTATCAGTTGTATAGACAGTATAACCTGAAGTTCCTTTAGTGGACTGAGCATGAGGACAAAGTTCGGTTTCTATATATTTTAATAAGTCATAACCTGAAGTTTTGTAACCCTCTTCTTTAGCATTTGGGTCATCATTAGTTTCGACTATATTACCTACTTTATAACCTAAATCATCACATATTTGAGCAACAACATCAGAGATTTTACCCTGATATGCTTTAGGTTCTTCATGGTCGTTAGAATGGCCTGTAACTGGTAAAGTTCCATTAATACATTGTAATGTAAGCATCATACCTCCACCAGTGAACTCTATATCATAATCAGTTATATAACAAAATCGTATGGGAGATACATTGGTTTCGTCCATTCCAAATCTATATTGGACATTATTAAATCCTTTTTTAATCTCATATTCAACAAGTAGAGCAGACTCATCAAAGAGAGTGAAAACTGTCTCAATATGAGACTCATATGCAGACTCAGTTAGAGATAAACTAATAAGATGGTCAGATTGACGTGATTTTTCTCTTTCACCTTGTATAGTAGTAAATTCAGTATCACCAATCTTCAAATAAATAATTGGACTACTTGGGTTTACTTTTGCTTTGTTTACATAAGCCAAAATTTATCCTCCTTTCTTAAATATTTATTCCTCTAATTTTAAATAGAGTTGACATAGGTGGAACTCGTAATATTGTACCCTTCGGAATATTAAAAGGGTTACGAATATTGCTCGCTTGAGCAATTACCCACCATAAGCTCACATTATTATAATAATCAAATGCTACTTTATCAAGACGATTAATGTAATCGTCAGTTACTTTAACATAAATATCATTATCGCTAAAGGGTATATCGTTAAAATAATGTGTTTGTAAAACTGGCAAATCATAATGAGTACTGATTTTTTCGTAATACATATTAATTGCCCCCTTCGATGTATACTGCTGAAATTCCTTCTGCATAAGTTTCAGTCATAGATACTGTTACTGTTAATACAGAATATTCATTGTTGATAATAGGTGGGGATGCACTAACAGATACCTCGTTGACTACACCTTCAAGACGAATTGAACCACATCTGAAATATGCTTTCGGTGGTGCTATATAACTATTACCATAACGAGGATATGCTAATGCCTCTAATTTATTGGAGTAAGAAGTGAATGTTTCTCCAATAGACTTTAATATATCTATATGCACTGTGAACGAAAAATCTAAAGTTTTTGAAGTAGAATTTGAATAGCCTAAAAATGTAGCAGAACGACCCTTTGTTTCAGTTTCTGCAAAGTTATTTCCCTTACTCCAATTGAGTTCCTCTATAGTGACTGGAATACGAATTGTCGTCCCAGTGAGTAAGTTTTGTATATAAGCTGGAAATATTAATCCATCTAAATTAGCTTCACTTTCATTAAATGTAGCCTGTTTAGTAGCATTATCAGTTTCTTTAGTTTCGTTTGTATATAATGCAACAGAAGGTAAAGAATCAACAGTCTGCTTCATTTCAAATAGATAATATAAAGCTTCGTCAAATTCACCATTTACTTCAACACCAAGATACTCTTGTAATTTTTTTACTGCATTAAAGGTTGGAATACCATAAAAGTATTCCCTTTCCTTTAAGTAATTATTTTGTATTAAGAACGTATGCAAATCAAATAATTCTGCACTTTTATCACCTAACTGCATTTTTATCACCTACCTAACTTTCTATTTTGATAACGGTCATTAAGAGTTTCTAACTTACGTGCTGCTGTAGATTGTTGTACTATTTTTTCTTCACCATATTTTTTGCCCATAAATTCAAATCCCCATTGTAATACTTGAATTATAGTTTTTAAATCTTCTTTAATATCATCATTGGAAGTAGAAATTGTTTTTCCTGAATTCATAGGGTTTTGGTCTTTAGGTACAACCATTTCACCCTTGTGTAGTAAAGCTATTTGGTCAGTAGGAACATATGGAGTTCCTTGTTCGTAAGCTAATGCTGGTTGACTTACTAAAGCTAACATTTCTTGTAATTCTTGCTTCCAACGTTTAGTTGTTGGAACTGCTGCTCTATTTATACGATTTTGATATAATTGTGTTAAGAATTGAGTATCACTCATATTAGAACTTAGCCCTCTTAAATACTTTTTATAACCTGCTGGTCCATGTTGTGTAGCCATAGAATATGCAACCTCTTGGAATGCTCTATTCTTGTTAAAATCTATTCCATAATCTTTTAGAGAACCTGCAACCCATTTATCATATCCTGTAGAATAGTTGTATTTTAACTGAATTTTAGAGAACTCATAACCAAACTTCGCAAATGCATCTTTCCATCCTTGACCAAATGCTGCTGTTCCTGGAGTTTTCCCACCTAAATATTGATTATATTCTGGATAATTTTTTACAAGCCAATCTCGGAAGGATTTCGCAGAACCCTGCTTCGTTGAGTATTGAGGTATACCGTAAGAAATACCACCTTTAGGGTCATTTTTCCCTGAAGATACCATTCCACCACCATTAAGTCCTGCTGAACCTGTTTCATGTTTTACAGTATATGCACCTATAAAATCATCACCTATAATAGAAGGTCCTCCATTTACTGGGTTAATATTAGTCCCTGTATCAGTTGAAGTTTGTTGGGATGCTTTTAATCTATCATAAATAGCTTGAGCAGATTCCTTCGCTTTACCTAAAACCTCTTTGCTTTTTAATTTAGCAAGTACAGATAATGAACGTTGAGCAAAAGCTTCAGTTCTATTCATAGATTCGGCACTTTTTTTAAATACTTCTAAATCTTTTTCAGAATGTTTTAATATATTAGGGTTAGCTCTATAAGCTTGAGCCTCTTTTCGTGGAAGTACTGCCTCACCACTATGAAGAACTGCCTTGTATCCGTCAAAAGGTACTTCGTCTAGTCCATTTCTATGCATACCACTAATATCATCAACAGTAGTAAATGCACTAAACTGAGAAGTTGACTTTTGTTTAGTATTTCTATGACTATCTAGTGGGTCTACATATTCTTTAACCTTCTTATCAAGATATTTCTCTTGTTCCTCTGGTGTTTTCTTTTCCCATTCGGCTTGTAATTTTTTAGCATCAGAGAATCCTATTGCTCCAAGTATTAGTGGTATTGCCATCGCAACTATCCCTGTCACACCACCTATACTCGCTAATGCACTAGCTCCAAATTCTACTGCTTTTGAACCAAAAGTCTTTAACATAGAACCTGAAATATGATTGCCTATAACTTCACCTGCTACTTCACCTGCTACTTCACCTACTAAATTGGCTGTTGCACTAGCTCCACCACTTCCTGAACTTCTCTTGAACCATTTTAATAAATCAAATATATCATCGAGAGTATCAACACCTTCGGCAAGAGAGCCAATATCACTCCAATCTAAATTCCAATCATCTAAGAAATCGACAACCGTTAATCCCATAGAAGTTCCATATTTGTTGAATGTTTCTTCAAAAAGTTTTGGGTCATATGCATTAACTTTATCAGTAAGGGCTGTACTAAAATCCTCACTTAAAGCCTTGGAAGTATAAGCATCAAAATTTACCTGATTAAGGGCATTTGATTTAATTAAATCATCTGCAATATCACCAAGACCCATATACTCTAAAAATGGTCTAAAATGTTTTGATGATTTATTAGCTAATAGGACATTTCCAAAGTCAGTAAAATCTTTAATATTACCTCTTTCGTAAGCGTCATACATCAAGCTACCCATACCTTGATATTTATCATAAAAAGACATTCTATCCATTGTCTGCATATCCTGATACATCTCTGGTAACTTATTTACTAAGTCACCATAACCTGCATTATCTAATGTTGCATAAGCAACTGCAAAATCTTTAGTCATTGAAGAACGTTCTTCATCACTAAGATTAGCCATGTAAGGGAGTAATTCATTAACTGCTTGGTTTAATCCTTCTATATTATTAAATTGTTTTTCATTACCTAATGCATCAGTGGACTTATAACTTCCAATATAAGCTAAAGTATTTGCATAATCTTTGTAAAATTGTTCATTACCATAAGTGCCCAAGTTATCCATTGAGTTAACTCCCCAATCGAACTTTTCACCATAAGCAAATAAGTCATATACACCTTTAGATAATAATGCATCGGCATTAGTTATTCCTGCTTCTATTGCATTACTATAAACGGCTCTATTCTCAGACATTCCTAGAATAGCTTTACGAGTTTCTAAATCTTCTTTTCTATTTGCTCTTAATGCTTTATTAAGCTCATCTTGGGAAACACCTAAAGAATTGGCAATCTCTCTATTCGTCTTAGTCATCTCGTCTATTTCATCACTTTGGTCTAAGGATTTCATTAAACTTATATTTTTAACTGCATTTAATAAATTAGAGAAATTTTCTTTTAATGTTTTAGGCATATCTTCCAATGCCTCATTAATATCTTCAAGATGCTCCTCAGTGAGTTTATTGCCTTGTCTTAATTCTAGATTAAGCTCTTTTAAACGTTGTAACTCAACATTATTATCTTGTAATGCCATACGATAGAAATCAGATTGTTCCTCGTCTAATTTATCTTGAGCATTTTGTAAAGATTTTTCATACTTTTGATTTTCCCTTAGTAGTCTATCTATAGATGCATTATTTTTAAGAATTTCTTGATTAATAGCATCTTCATTTTTAGACGAGTTTTCTAATCTTCGTTCTAACTCCCTTTGAGCATTTAATAGAGTAGTTAATTGTTTTCGTAATTCTCTATTTTCTTTCTCCTGTTTCATTAAACGTTTTAATTGTAAATTTTCTAGTTTTTTACGTTTAGAAGAACGAGTATCACGTCCATTATCGTTAGGAGTATTATTTTCTGCCATTTAATCACCACCTCTATATGATTTAAAGTAATAAAAAAGAAGGCTCATAAGCCTTCATATATTATTTAACACCTTTATTTTCTTTTGCTTCCCTTTCTTCACGTTCTTTTACAACAACATCATACCAATGTTTTAAAACTGCTTCTAAATCAGATACATCTACAATAACCTCAAAAGAATCTTCAGTGTTAGGTATACCACAAATGAAAGATATTTTATCTTCATACATATGGTATATAGGGAACGTTGGTTCGTAAAATTCCTCAGTATTAATTACTGCCTCATTATCTTTTAATATTACTCTTCTCATATCTATACCTCCTTAATTATTTTCCTTTCATAGCTTCATTGTATTGAGTAATTCTATCTATAATATATTTTAGATGTAGACCACGTTCATATGGCGTCATATCTTTAATAGAACCTGCATCAAAATGACCTTCATAGACCATATAAGAAATTTCTTTCGTGATATTATTATACATATTAAACTTCATTTTATTAATAGCTTCGGTCATTTCTTGACTTCTAGGTTTTATTTTCGGATTAATTCCACTCAATGTCTCGAAAAGTGGGATTCAAGAATTCACTAGTCATTTCAAAAGGAACTAATATTTCTCTCTCACATGCTGGGCAAGTTATTTCTAGTACACCCTGATATCCTACTTTTATTGAGTTAAGAGCTGACTCTATATACTTAACATCTCTTACATGCATATCTCCATAATATTTTTCTGCTAAGAATGAATCAACTTTTTCTCCATTTATAGATTTTATTTGTTTTGCAAATCTCAACTTATGCTCTACTTGCCCAAACGGTAAGCTGAGCCTTTTGCTGACCTTCTGTGCACGTTCTTTAATAGCTTTATAGTCTTTTTCCGTAAGCACTTTTAATTCGATTACATCCTTACTCATCGGAAGTGTTAATTTTAAAGGTAATTTAATTTTATCTTCATCTAACTCGTCACAAGGTAATTGGTCAAGGTCTAAAATAGCTATACCTTCGTGATTACAGTATGGGCAATATATAGTTTGATTATAGTCTTGTCCATAAGATAATATTCTAAGTTTAAAAAGAATAAATGTCTTATCGGCTGGTATTAACTCATCTATAGGGAAATTTGCTGGTTCAACTATGCAATTGGATATTATTCTATCTATAGTTGCCTCAGTTATAGAACCATATAAAAGTTGTTCCTCATTAGTAGTTAAGCTTCGTATTACTAAAGAAGTTGGAAAATCATTTTCATAGAAAATACCGTTAGATGGTAAAGTTATTTGCTCTTGCATTAGTTATCCTCCTTTATATTTCTATTATATCATCTAATTTAACTTCAAGTTCTAGATTATCGTAGTCACTAAGTCCATTAATGCTAAAGGTTCTTATCAAGGCTGTAGGAGCTTTAACTTCGAGGACATAAGCTCCTACATATTCATCACCAATTAATATCATTGCATTATCACGTGGTTTTATCATACTATACCCTCCTATAAGTTTTGTTGTGTTTATATTTTATATAAAACCATTTATATTTCTTATATTTATGGTCGTTTTTGCCTTTACAACATTTACTAACTGCACTAGGGTCAAAATCTTTATCCCTAACATTGTTTACTGAATCAACTATAATAATAGAACCCTTAACTGTAGGAATTCCAATAATGGACTTCATTTTATTTTTACTAGCTTTTGCTCGAGCATCTTTTGTATGCAACTGAGAATACCCATCCCTATCAGCTCTATTTTTAGAGTTATCACTTCTAGTGGTTAAGGATAAATATTCAAAATAATAACCTATATGAGTTCCACCCTTGATATCTTTATCAATGCTCCATCCATGAGGATTTTCTTTAAAAAGGTCAAAATTTTCTAATTTTTGAAAATCATCTACATATTCTGAAAGGTACTTATATTTTGGTTGAATAGTCTTACCGAAATAATTAATATGAGTGTAAACCCTTTCCCACATACCTTTCCACATATCAAAAACAACTTCATGCCACTTTGGCTGACCCTTACCCTTCGCCCACCCTGGCATATCGTTTATATTTCCATATTTGTATACTTTTATAATAATCGGCCTCCTTAATTAGAATGTTATGATTTAAAACGAAAAAAGGAATGAGATTGAACTCATTCCTTTAAATATTATACTCTAGATGCTGAGTCATATTGAATTGTTAATGTTATTACTTTTAAATCTCCACTAGAGTAATCAAGTTCTCCACCTGCAAATGTAGATATCCAACAACCTTTTAATTTCCAAGTTCTAGAAACTTGACCATCACCTGAGTATTCTATAACTGTTATTTCTTTTTTATAATCAGTTGCA
>Ga0233386_1000491_pt1 | contig 10676 bp, 28 predicted proteins | sample ElkDunMinimDraft_17_FD_191544 | JGI IMG/M metagenome (GOLD analysis project Ga0233386, IMG submission 191544) | Fecal eukaryotic communites from dung pellets of Tule Elk in California, USA - Elk Dung G4 | ecosystem: Host-associated > Mammals > Digestive system > Large intestine > Fecal | place...
CCAAGATGGAGTAGCAGTTGTATCGACATCTTTCATAATAATAATTATTTTTTTGTTGATACTGATTGTTTTTTGATTTCATCCATTTTGATGTACTTGTTGCAGTGTGTGCAATATGCCTCTGCCATCCTGATGTGCACTATGGTGTTACAGTGAGTGCATCGGTGTTCTGTTGCTACCAGTCCCATTCGTTTAAAGATTTGATATCTATTTCGAAATTATCTGCCTTTGTGATTCCCTGTGTCTGATAAAACTCATTCAACTGCTGTCTTGCCTCTTCGAGTTCGCTTTCAGTGAGGTCGGTGTTCTCACGATAGTAATCTATGATGTGATCGACAGCGATCACCTTATGTGTGTAGATTCCTACGATGCCTTTTCTTGCTCCCCAATCATCGGAGGCATAAACGATGTAAACTGATGTCATTTCCATAATGTTGTTGTTTTATTTCTTGATACAAAGATAATACATTATTTTTTAATATGCAAATCTTTGTATCAAAAAATTCAACATTTTTTTAGTAAGCCCCTACGAAAGATGACTTCACGAATGAACGGAACGACTGCTTCTCCATATCGAAGTATACAAGTACATTCTCGTTGGTCTTGCGTGCTGGGGCATCGCTGTCTGCTTTCGGTGCAGGAAGATGATCTGCTACAAGTGTACCCTTTGCCTGACGAACTGTACCGTCCTTCTTTACGAACTCGAAGTCTACGATTCCGTTGCGGAGCATTTCGCTGAACTCCTGCAAGTCTGTTGTCTTAAATGTCTTTTCCATATCTTATTTGTTTTACATTACAAAGATAACTCTTTTTTATGAAACTTCCAAATTTATTTTCATCAGATTTCAGAAAATAATAATTATTTTTTTGTTTCAACATATATCGGTGGTTCTGCAAGTGTATTTGCAAATCTTATTGCATTTGATACATCACAAAATCTGTCGAGATACTTCCATCCCCATAAAAATCTCTTTTGATAAACAGCATACCATACATGATTATCGTATATCGCCTCAATTTTGAATAACTTTTTCATAATAATAATTATTTTTTTAGATTTCAGTTCTCATTTTCTTCATCTGCTCGATGGTCAGTGTGTCCTTCTGACAGATGATTGAATTTGTTCTTTCAATGTTCAATGTATAAGACTTGATGATCTCACGATATGTTTCGATGCTCTTCTTGAGTCTGCCAAGCTTTTCATTGGACTTGATGTTGTCATAGTCCTGCTTTGATGCGAACACAAACTCATTGTTCTCGGTCATGATCCTACCTGTCGCCTTGTTCTCAATGAGGATAATCCTGTCGCCGCCATCATCATCTGAGTAGTTGCTGTCAGTTAAGTGTCCAACCCTTCCATCATCAAACAAAATGGTTCCGATGATGCGGCAGGTACCCTCGTGCTCTACATAACAGAGATTCTCCGACTTCACCATCTCGCTGGTAAAATACTGAACCTTCATCCTCTTCATACCTGCCAACTGCGCCTCCGCCTCAACGATCTTCTGCTCGTTGTCAGCAATACTTCTATAATATGACTCGATAGCCCGCTCCATTCCCTCGACATAAGCGTCCTTCTTGGTTGCCCAATACTTCTCCAACTGGTGGAAGTAGATATACTCTTCTGCATTTGCGTTAAGAGCCTTCGAGAACTGATAGCAATCTCCTGATTCACACTTCACGACTTCGATTTCACACTTTGGACCATAGTGCTGGCAAGTGGTGTCGCGGAGATGAAGTATATCATCTACTCCAAACTCTCCCTTAAGGATTTCATATTCTGCTATACCTTGTGTGGTTCTATACTTATATATTGCGTTCATTTTGCTTCGTTTATATTAAATTTGACATATCGCTTTCCGTTGTATGAAACCCAGATGTCATTCAGATCGGTGTTGGGATGTGCTGTCAGATATGCTGTCAGGTCATCCAATGAAGTGAACCATCTGTTCCTTTTGAGTTTCCGAGAGTTCCATCCTGGATTCGGTGGGCAGTATTTAACTCTGTATGTGGTCATAAAAATAATTATTATTTTTCATTATAGACTTTAAGAAACTCATCTATGAAGTCTACCATTGCATCAGCACAGTCTGCCAAATCGGTATCGCTGTTTGCTTTGTCATAGAGTTCCTTGAGTTCCCCCGCCCATTCAACCATTCTTTTCTTTGACAGCAATATCTCTTCCTGTTTGCTGTCAGCGAGGTCGTGCAGGTAACTGCCATTCACCTCTCTGATTTCGAAGTTCATACCATCGATGCTAAATGATACAACTGTGTCATAGTATCCTAATCCACGATATGTTCCATCAGGACTGGTGTACTTTTCTGTGAAGTTCATCAACTCGCTGTTCTTATACTTCTTATAGAATGCTTCGATTTCATCGTTGTCCCATTCAAGAACAAGTTGATCGGCGATGTGATATACATCGATATCATTTTCGTCACCATCTGCTGTCCAAAGCAAGTAGTCGTAAAGTGTAATTTTCTTATCCATAATAATTATTATTATTTGTTATTCCCACTCTGTCCAATAAGTCACAGCAGCATCTGCTGTCTCCTCGTTGTCCAACAATGAAAGGTCTAACCTGAAAGCCAACTCATTGCCGCCGTAGAGTTTTATAGCACACTCTTCACTGCAGGCGTACTCATCTTCACCTACATAGTATCCTTCTGTGTGCCACTTTCCACAGACATCACAGATGCGTCCCCATCTGTCAACGCTGGTAGCAACCACCATCTCATCAGTAATCACTATACCACTTACTGTGAAATGCTCTCCGTCATTCAAGTCCCACTCGCAGTCAATATCACGAGCATATACCTTATAAGATTTGTCGCCCGCTGTCAGTGTGAATGCGTGGCAGCATTTTGCTTGGGTGTAAAAGGTGCTTATGCCTGATGCGATGCCCTGTATTGTAATTGTCTTGTCCATATTGTTGTTTTTCTTTGTTGATACAAAGATAATACTATTATTTCATATATGCAAGACTTTTCGCAAAAAATTTACGAAATAATAATTATTATTTTATTTTTCAAACCTATGTTCCCACTTCCGATAGCATTCAGTGATTTCGGTCGCTTCTTCATAAGGATAGTTCATATGCATCACGAGGAAGTTGGTGAATGTCATCTGTGATGGAATGCCAGTGCGTAGATATTCGTCCAATCGGGTTTCGGTGTATGCTGCCTTGAGAACCAAGTAAATGGTATTTGGGTTTCTCTTCTTCTTTCCCTTGTTCCTCTTCTTTTTCTTATAATTAGGTTTCATCTCTTCAAACTTCTTTTGATTTCATTACAAAACTCTTTCGCCGCTTTCCGCGTCGCCCTGTTGAATTCTACAGCAGCAGATTTCATCTCCTTGGTTGCCTCTTTTAACTCTTCACTACAGTTCTTGCCGAAAGCCACCGTAGACAAAGACAGCAATAACATTGCTATTGCTGTCAGTATGATAAATGTAATTACCATCTCAAAAAAATAATTATTATTTTAATTCGGTCGGTATTTTACAAATCAGTTTGTCTGCGAACTTCTTGGATTTGGATTTCCAGAACATTGTGCAAATAACCTCTTCACCATCTTTACTATGTATTGATGCACATCCATCATAATAATACCATCGATGCCAGACGATCGCCTTATAATTGTCCCAGACGAACTCGTATGAATTTTTATCACCCGCATATCGACCTACATACTCGAACTTCTCTACATTTCTGCTGAACTTCATCCAATGTCTCCACTCTCTATGTTCAATCAGAAACATATAGGCTCCATTTATCGGCAGCAAGAGAAATAGAGCGAACAGTATCGCTCCTATAATGGCTCCTAAAAGAATATATATCAGTACCATAAAAAAAATTATTATTTGTTTGTAATTCTACTATGAAGTATTTTCACTACCGCATGCTCCACATTGCTGATGTATATCTGATTATAAGCGAGGTCTTTGAGTTCCTCTGCTACATCTTCATAGATGCTGTCATTGATTTCATCTCTCATCTTGCTATTAAGAAAGATGCCCTCCAAAATATTATCAGCGAGGTTCTGGATTCTGATTTTTCTTGCGTAGTCCATAAAAATAATTATTATTTCTTCATCTGTCTGTGGATTTCATCATAAGCATCCTTTGCGAAAGAAGTGATCTGATGCTTTCCGTTTGCTATCAGAATCTTGTAGTCACCAAAGATGTTCTTCCTCACCGAGAATCTCTCGACAGCAATCTTATACACTCCGAAGTCAATGGTGTAGTCAGTGTCTGTCCTGATCTCTGCGTACATAATCACAGGCTCGTTGAGTCTGATGCTCTTCTTCTTTGAGTTGTTGATGTCCTCGATCAATTTCTCTGCGTAGTTTGTTGTTGCCATAGTGCTTATTGTTTTTATTTCTTGATACAAAGATACAACATTAATTTCATATATGCAAGATTTTTTGCAAAAATTTGTCGAAAAAATAATTATTTTTTACTAATCAACATAGTTGAGGTATGCTGTCAGTCTTTCGCCCTTAAACACTTTCCTACAGTGGTCATCAGCTTTACGCCAAAGTTCATCGTATTTCTGGGCGAGTTCAGGATTGTCTTTGTCGTGCTGCCAGATCTTCTGGTTGAGAGCGATCACCCACTCGCACATAAATTCGAGGCTATTACCCCAGTCACGCATAACCCTATTATAAGTGTCGGTCACTTCGCTCACACCAAAGCATTCTGCTATCGAAAGATCCGAGAATAAAGTTGTCTTGCGAGTTTTGCCTACCGATTCCAGAAACTGCTCGAAGCAAAATTCATTTACCGCTGCGTATTCAAAGATGGTCATAGTCGTTATTGATTTATTGGTTCCTTCTATTAATATATACTCCTGAAAGCAGAAAATGTTACACAGAAAATGAAAAAATAATTATTATTTTTCAAATAGAGTATTCAAAACTCCGATAGCACTCCACCCAAGTGTGAATACATTTTCCTCCTTACCGTGTTCTGGTTTATATTTGGCGTAGATGCCATACTCGTTGAATTCTACTGACCAAGTATCCCAGTATCCCCAAGTCAGAACTGCTCTCTGGAGAATGAAGTTGATAGCAGGTGTGTCGTTACCTTTCTCACCACCGTAAGAAAGTTTCATCTTGGCATTAGGATAATACTCTTCACCATCCTCCATCTTCTGATAGCCTTTGCACATCTGGTGAATGCTGTCGAGGATTTCCTTTATATCAGCGGCAGAATATCCTGTGAGTCTGTCTCTTGTTGGGATACCTGCTGCGTAAGCTGCCTTAATGCTGTCTACATCTATTGCCATAATTATGCTTTTTTAAGTTTATAGTATTTCACAAAATCTCTTGCTTTCTGTCTGTCCTTATCTGTCAAGACCTTATTTGTATGTCCGATATGATAGTATCCACAGTGACTACATTTATAAGCCACGAACTTATGGATTGTGCTTTCCTTTGCGTTCATATTCTTCGCTGCGGCGATAGCAAAATCGGAAGTTTCGTATTTCCTTTTATTGCGTTTTACTTCGGTTCCATCTTCCAGTTTATACCATACATAAGTACAAGAGTTGTCACTGTCAGCACATTTGTTCATATCTATAAGACTTTAATTATCATATTCATTAACACCGAGTTTGAAACCATCTTCTTCGTATTGGTTCAGGATTGTATCACATAGGTTAATTAGATCATCTGTTGATACTTGGCTATCGAACAAATAAGAATTATCATACTCGATATCGAAAACGATTCTATCATTTCTAATATAGAAGCAATTTACTACTGAATAACTCTCCTCGCATTCAAACACTGGATAGCCAACGCCAATCCATTGACAATAATTTTTAAATTTCGTCAGATCGATAATTCGATCATCTTTCCTGTTACAGATTTCGGTGAGTGTTTTGATGCACACTTCCCTAATTCTTTTCATTGCGTCGGCATATTCATTACACGCCTTATTGAAAGCCTGTGTCATATTGCTGTCAGTTAAAAAAATAATTATTATTATTATTCATCATCACCGTAGTCGACAACACCAAGTGTATATTCCTTTTCGTATTTAATGATCACTTCACACAGATCGATGATTTCATTTGTCATTACTTTGTCTTCATTGTAAGAAGGTGAGTCCTCAATTTCGAAAACTATCTTATTTCCTTCAAGGCGGAATCCATTAACTGTAGAGTATATATCCTCATAAGAAAATACTGGATAGCCCAGACCATAGTCGCGGCAATATTTCTTTAGTTTTTCAAGGTTGATTTCCTTGCTGTCAGTTCTATTGCATATATCTTTGAGTATATTAATACATGCTCTTTTGATAGCACGCTTTGATTCGATATACTTGTTATACTTGTCGATGAAGTTGTCTTCGAGAATAAGATTTATTGCCATAGTTGTTGTGTTTAAAGTGAAAAAATAATTATTATTTTCTGTGCATCCCCCAATTTAGCGAGGGATTGCACGAAGGGCTGTTGCATAGAGTTCCATCAGTTCGTCCAGTGTAGCGAAGTCGATGTGCTTCCAGTTGCCGTCGTGGACTTCATCTGTCAGACAGAAGCAAGTGTGGTCTTCGTCGTATTGCATCTGAAGGGTGTACTTTCTGCCGTGTGCTGTCTGGTTGATGCCGTAACCCTTGCTCTTGAGAGTTGCTACGATGCACTCTTTAAGTTCTCTTCTGATGTCGTTGAGGTCTTTCTCAATCTGTTCAAATGTTCTCATATCTTCTGTTATTTCTTGATACAAATATAGTGCTTTTATTTCAAACCACCAAATTTTTCTGACAGCAATATCAAAAAAATAATTATTATTTTATTGGGGAGAACTAATCTCCCCAGTAGTTTGAACCAGCATAAAATCTGTCGATAGCATCCGCCAACTTCTTTTCGTCGGCTTTCCATTCTGCCTGAAGTTCCTCCGACAGATGGAAGATGAACTCTGTTGAGAAGTCCTCAACGATACTCCAACCAGTACACTGGAGGAAGTATTTGTTCTTGATAGCCTCATCGTAAAGGTATCCGAACACATATTCGAGGTCTCTTTCGAGTTCAATGAGGTACGTTCCGTTCTCCCAAGGCTTCAAGTCCCATCTGATGCTTGTGAGGTCGTGACCGTGATGCCAGTATCCTCTTGTGATGGTCTTTGGTATCTTCGCCACTTCCTGCATTACCCAACGCTGTCGGTAGTATTCTCTCTTATACTTCTTATAGGAAGCATTGGTGATGTCCAGGATCTTCTGCTCTCGGCGTTCTGCGTGTCTCTCGCAGTCCTCCTTATATCTCTGCTCTGCCACTTCATCTGACCACTGGCGATGTGCTACTTTCGCCTTCTCTACATCTTCGATAGCCATCTTGATGAACTCTTCTCTTGTGATGTCCGCTGGGTTCTTTCCGAACTCTCTTGTAACAAATGTTGCTTTCATATCGTTGTTGTTCTTATTTCTTGATACAAAGATACAATATCTTTTTCAAACCACCAAATTTTTCTGCAACTTTTTTCAAAAATAATAATTATTTTTTGCATGAAAAGAATGGACAGCACCATCGCGGCGGTATCCATTTCCAATTCATTCATATGCGTAATATTAGGTATTCCTTATCTCTTCGACTTCTTCGCCATACGACGCTTTGCCTTCTTTTTCTTGTTCTCTTTCTTACTCACCTGTCGTCTTTCACCAACTCGCCTTGCTGCCCTGTATGCTCTCAACAAATCTGGATCCAACGGCATTCCGAAGTCGAAATTCATCGGCTCCTGTGTATTTGTCTCCTCGCTGACAGTACATGCTGTGCTGGTACCTTCAACTTCATTCGCCGCCTGATTCGCATCGTCTGTGCTGATGTCCCCGACGGTATTCACATTGCTGTCCATTTCTGACAGCGGTGTTTCAATTCTGTTCTCTTCCATATTTACAATTCATTTAGATATTCTTTCAACTCATATAGTGCATACACTGGTAGTGCCAACAGACCAAGAGCGATCGCTATCGGAAGTCCAACTCCAATAACCAGCACAACCAGAGCCAGACACACTACTGCAGATGCAATACCAAAAGGTATAGATAATACGGCTATTGCTATACTAAGCAAAAATTTCGCCAGTCCAATTAAAAAATCTCCCATAAAAAAATAATTATTATTTGTTAAATGCTGTCCCAAATGTCCCAGTTATCATATCTCTTCGTGTCCCTTCCGTGTACAGAAGTTTGACACATAGTGACACTGGCGAAAGTATGCTTCTCGTTATCTACCTTCTGCTTGAAAGCATTGAACTGTGCATACGCGTCCTTCTTATTGCTGAACGAGTAGAGGTCGTTATGTCCTCCCAAAGTAAAAATGATGTTATACATAAAAAATCTCCTATAATTAATTTTTTAGATTCTGTCCCAATTATCATAAGTCTGCTCTTCCTCACCGTAGATGGAAACACTGCTCATCGACACACTTGAATAGATGCTCTTTGCAGCATATTCATCAACCCTCTTCTTGAGAGCATTAAACTTCTTGTTTGCCTCTTTCTTTGAGTCGTAGTTGAACCACTCGTGTTCGCAACCGTATGTGAAAACAATCGAATACATATAATGTCCTCCTGATTTCAGTTCTACATCTTAACCACTGTCTTTTCAATAGACAAATGATACATTCTATTACTATAAAGGTGTGTTCTTGTATATGTCAGTGCAATCTTATCGTATGTGATGTCATATACGCCGTTGAGTGTCTCACTGCTACCTGATAGCAATCTCTCTACAAACTCCTCCTGCTCGTAGATGTCCATCTCTCTGTAGTCATTGAAGTTATGCAAATCATCAAGTATCTTACACTTCATCTCTGCAACTGCGTCAGCGTATTCTTTGAATGCCTGATTATTAACATCAAACTCTTGGGTGTTAGATACTGTCGTTGCTGTCAATAAAAATATCTCCATAACGAAAAAATAATTATTATTTTACCTCAACCACCTGCTCAATGGTAGGTGCGTCCCATACCACCTTGATAGCAAGTCGGAACAGTGTGTCCCAATAGAAGTCCCAAGTCTCCTTGATGTTGATAGCAAGATAGTCTATCTCCTCATCTGTGAGTTCCTCTTTCTTCCAGAGTCGGAACATTGTGTCCGCCACATCAGGATACTTCTCCCTCACGATGCTCTCAACTTCATCGGCAAGCTTCTGCATCTCGCTGTCAGAAACATTTTCCAGATTGATAGGCTGCTCAAAGCAATCCTCGAACATTTCCCTGTTGATGCCAGATGCACCAAATCGCTTTAACATAAAATCTTCCATAAAAATAATTATTATTTGGTTAGTCCATATCCTCATAATACTTCATACCGATATCTCCGACAGCAACCTTCTCAACCAGATCCCACCAGAGTTCCTCTACTCGGTCGCACTCGAAGTCCAGGAAGTCCTGCTCTTCATCTGTCAGTTCCTCTTCCTTCTTCCAGAGTTCAAACATCTTGTCTGCTACTTCTGGATAGCGATCCCTCACTTCCGCCTCAACGCTGTCAGCAAGTTCCTGCATCTGCTTATCGGTGATGCCGTCAGTGCAGATTGGTGAAGGAAGTCCCTCAAAAAGTTCTCTGGTAATAAGTGATTTACCGAAAGCCTTTGTCATATAGTTCTCTGTTCTCATATTGTATGTTCTTATTTCTTGATACAAATATAGTGCTTTTATTTCAAACCACCAAATTTTTTTGCAACTTTTTTCAAAAAATAATAATTATTATTTCAAGAAACAAGCAAAGTATGTCTTTGCTGCTGTGCTGCTCTTCATCTTCTTCAGACCGCCTGTTACGATCTGGCGAACTCTCTCCACAGTGTATCCCTCTGCCTCCGCGATTGCGTAGTAAGACTCCTCATTCACGATGTGGCGTGTAATGAAGTCTCTCTCCTTATCGTTGAGGACTTTCATCATTCTGCTGACAGAAACCTCCAACTCCTCTCTATCCATCTGGGCATTGAAGTCATTGTCAGATGCAGTCCTGACAGCGAACTCGCCACAAGACTCTGGAGTCATTCCGTCGTCATCAAGTTCTGCGTTGATGCTTCCCACCTTGACATCAAATACCTCACCAGCATAGAGGACATCAATGTTGCAGTTCTCTGAAAGGAAATCTACGATTTCCTCCTCTGTTGCCTCACGCATATTCTCCTGAAGGAATTTCTCCTGAAACTTCTTCGCCTTTGAGCCGATCTTAGCCTGATTGCTTCTCTGAACCATATTGAACTCACGGCAGAGTACAGACATCTTTGCCCTAACCCAATACGATGCGTATGAAGAGAATTTAGACTCTGCTGTCGGATCGTACTTCTCGAAAGCAATCATCAAGCCCTCGATACCTTCCTGATAGAAGTCCATCATCTTATCGCTGTGGTCATACTCCTTTGCGATATTCACCACAAGTCTGAGGTTGGCGTTGATGATGAGGTCTTTGAAAGTCTCTCTGTCCTCGAACATCTTTCTGATTACAGAATCCTCAAGTGGATTATACCTTGGGTTGTTGATGTCCTTAAAAAATCTCTGAACATTCTCTGTTCTCTGGATTGTAGAAGTAGATGGTTTCATCGTTCTATTGTTTTTGTTGTTAATACTATTTCTATTTCTTGATACAAAGATACAACATCTTTTTTATATATGCAAGAGTTTTGTGAAAAAAATAATTATTTTTTTTTTTTACTCTATATCCTGCTGT
>Ga0233386_1000492_pt1 | contig 10654 bp, 3 predicted proteins | sample ElkDunMinimDraft_17_FD_191544 | JGI IMG/M metagenome (GOLD analysis project Ga0233386, IMG submission 191544) | Fecal eukaryotic communites from dung pellets of Tule Elk in California, USA - Elk Dung G4 | ecosystem: Host-associated > Mammals > Digestive system > Large intestine > Fecal | place...
ATACTCTTTGCGTTCGTCGAGATAGTGACCAGAAATTAGTGACATTTAAAGGAACATGCGCAACGGTAAAAAGTAATTCAAGCGGAGTAACGCGTTTAGATAGCCTTTTAATAGACCCGCCGGTTCAAATTTTAACCAAAAGTGAAACTAGTGCAGCACAAATTTTAGGAGGCGTAAACTTTGAAGAAAACGGAGCTCAATTTATTCCACGCATAGGTTTAAGTGCAGCTCCTTATGAAGGATTTTTTGGCGTCCAGTATGGCGGCAAAGACCTTTATGGTGCCGCAGCTAAAGTTAAAACAAAGAATTCATTTACCCCGATGATAAAATATTCTGGGGACGGTTCTTGGGTAGAACTTTAGGAGGAAGTATGAGTTTTATCAAGAAAGAGCCAAGAGAGATGTCTATTAGTAAAGGTGCAAAAACAGCATCTAAATTAAAGCGTGGTTTTGGCATAGTAGAAGTGCTTGTAGCAGCAGCCGTTCTTGGATTTCTTTATGTAGCGGTTTTGAATCTTCAAAGCGGTAACCGTGAATCGCTACTTCGCATTCGTGGCAGAGACGGAGCTACAGAAGTCGCTCAGAATATCATTGACTCGTTAAAATCAATAGGTTTGGCTTCTTTATCAGATGAAAAACTTACAGATGGTTCGGGAGAAATTGCTCCTATCAAAATAAATGGAATTAAGCGAACCTGGAAAGCTCAACCAGGCACTATACAATATGATATGACTGTTTTGTATGATGCAGAAGTTACAGTTTCAAATGATTCTCTTTATAAAGTGCAAGTAGAATCTCAATACGATACAGTGACTCACATGTTTGCAAAACAGCTAGACGTGAAGGTTTCTTGGAAATTCAAAAATTCAATACAATCCATCAATGTCTCGGGGGTGATTCGATGAAAACGCAAACCTCTAAACGCGGTTTTACTTTGATGGAATTGATGGTTTATATAGCCATCTTGGGAATTGTTGTTTTAATTGCTGGTCAGGCGTTCACAGATTCCACGCGTTTCCGCATTCGTACGCAGAATATGTTGAAAGCGACTCAAGTTGCTGAAAATATTGGAACTTTGTTCAAATCAGATGTGGCTCAAATGGGAGCGAAAAGTTCAAAAGAACAAAATACTTCAGCTAATACAGACTCATTTTATGTAGATGCTATTCAAGATGTCTTTATTGACCCAGACAATTTAGATTTAACAAAAAGGGATTCTTCTTCTTATGTAATTACTCATGACAATGGTGGAACTGGGCTTGATTCTTTGACTCTGCTTCGTATGCGATATAAAGAAACAGGGGAATTTTTATCAGTTGAAAAAGTAGCTTGGTATGTGAATGGCACTACTTTGAAACGTTCCTGCCAAACGATAAAAGGAACGGCTTTGGCTGATGAATGCCCTAAAGACACGCCCCTTGAAGTTGAAATGGCTGAAAATATTCAAAAATTTGTAGTAACTCCAGCCACGCCTTCTGTTGTAAGCGATATGGCTCAAATTTTACCTTCAACTTCTTCAACCATTCAAGCGTTTAGATTGGTGCCAAGATATGGTGAAGAAAATCTTTCTTTTGTAACAACAATCCCGGCAGAAGGTGGAGAATCAGTTTCTTTGAATGGTTTTGCAACTAATTACGATTATGAAAATAATGAACCATTGTTAGATCAAAAAAATGCAAATCAGGTTTTTGTTGCTGAATCAAACGGTAATATAGGCAATTGGAAAGATTTGTGCATTAAAGTGACGCTTGTTCCTAATGTTGAATATGAAATTTCTTTTGCTATGCCGATTTCTGAAGATGCTGGGCGTATGTTCTGCCCAGGCAGAGATCACATGGCTGTTGGATTCCGTTATGCAAATGATGGAACAAAGCCGGCAGAAATAGATGATTTCTTGTTTTACCCACCGACTATAGCTGGTGCTGCAGAAGGGAATCGTTCTATGCGGTTCACTGTGAAAGATTCTATTAAAGATGTTTGTCTTGGCTTTACGTTTGCTAGTTATTCACCAATTGCTGCTAGCGGAAAAATGACATTAAAAAATGTGAGCCTTAAGAAAAATGAAAGCGCTATTTACGAATTTGATGATTTAGAAAATATAAACGTGCTAGACAAGAAAAATGTGAAAGCCATGCGCCTTGTTTTGGTCGTGAATCAAAGGGGTGAAACAGGCGTAGATTCTTTAGTGGTGCCAGTTCCTAGCAATGGTCCAAGGGATTAAGGAAAAGAGGTTTCCTATGCAAAACAAATTAAAAAATAAAAAAGCAGGTGTTTCTCTTATCACAGTGTTGCTGTTTATGATGATAGCAACTATTGCGGCAACTGCTACCTATAAATGGATAACCTCCGAAGGGCGTTCTAGTGCTGGCCGTATGTTACAGCGCGAGGCTTACCAAAGTTCTTTAGCTGGTATTGAAAATGCTAGAGCGTGGATGACTTACCATGCAAACGATGTAGGTGGATTAGTTACGCAATATTTTCAAAATGATAAGAAACCGATTTTATTAGACTCTGTTTTAAAACCATTTAATAATCAAAAACAGACTTATAATGTTTGGCTCACAGGGGTAAGTACTGAAGGAAATACATATAAATTAAAATTACTTTCTTCTGGGAAATCAAGAAACGACACGCGGCATACAGAAGTAGCTATTTTGAACGTGACTGGTTTGTATCAAGTTCGTGTGCCACAAACAAAAGATTCTTCTAGTATTGATTTTGAATATGCTTATTTTGGGGGAGGATATAATGGTGCTGGTAGTGTGAAATTAACATCAGGAATTATTAATGGTAATTGGAAGGGAAACCCTCAAACAGTCACAAAATCTTTTGTGGTTACAGGAGATGCAACATTAAGTGGTAGTAATGTGAATGTTGGGGAATTAGCTTGTGTTGGCGGAAATGCATCTACTGAAAACCAAGGAATTAGTGGAAAAAATCTTTATGTAGGAGGTGATTTTAAGGGAGGAATTAACATAACTGAAGATGCTTATTTTGAAAATGGAGTAACGCAAGTTAGTGGTGGCCCATTTAATATAGTTGGTAATGTTTTCCTTGGTGGGGTTTTGAATACAAGTTTAAATGATGAGCCGTTATCTATTCACGGAAATTTATGTTTAGAAGATGACGCTTATGTTTGGATTAAGCCAGTACCTAGTAATAATTCATTTACTGTAGATGGTAACATATGGATGCCAGGAACAAAGCCTTTATGGACCGATTCTGCTAATCATGGTTCATATCATAAAATTGTGTTAGGTAAAGATGAAAATTCAAAAATTTATATTAAGGCAGGACACCCATGGAGCGATTATAATGCCTTGAGAGAGGATAGAGTTTTTTATGAAGCTGATGAGGCTAATTCAGGACACCCTCGAAAGTGTTCTGGTGCTGATCAAAAATGTGAAACAAGAGAATGGTGGAGTAATGAACGAACTAATGAAGCGGAAGATAAACAAATATATAAAAATAAGCCATATAAAGATAACCTTTTTTATATTTATTATATGCCAGATGGTTGGACGGATGTAACATTTGCCACATATAAAGATACTTATTGGAAATGGCCGAAAACTTGTTACAATTATTGGGGAGCTTATGATTGCTCTGATCCGCATACGGTAATGGGGTCTTACATAATTAATTATCCTGGTGCGCCTAATTCCTATAATCAAAAAGATTATCCAGCGGAGTATTCTTTTAGTGATTCTTGGGATGGATATACTTCTTGTGATGGGGAACATTCTGTTTTGATTAATGGTAAATGTTATCGTTATTTAAATCATGATGGTTCAAATCCTACAGCCTCGCCATATTGTAAATTAGCTTCAGGGAAAAAATGGCGCCCTGAATGTGGCGTTCGCCCATGGTTCCAGGTGAAAGGTGAATTCCAATCAACATTCCCAGCAGAAAAGCCAGAAGATTTAGAATGTGCAGAATCTGTAAAAGAAGATTGTGATGCTATTTGGATAAAAGAACCAGGTTGTGATGGAGCAAAATATAAGGTAAAAGACCCACTTGTTACAGCCAAGGAAAAATTTGAACCATTTGCAAGTAAGGGGTGTGCTGCGAATATTACTAAATGGGATAAATCTCCAAACCTTGTTGATTTATTGAATGCTTGTTATGCAGAAAATATTGCTGATTCAGTTAAGAAAAACGAAAACTTGTATAATGGATTCTTAGTAGTTAATGTTTCTGGCGGTAGTGATGATTCTAAGTGTCCAACAGGAACTTTAGATGGAAAGTTTATCATTATTGCCGACGACCCTATACAATGTCAAAACACTTTACCAGGAACAACAGATGAAACAATTGTAATGCTTTATTTAGAAAAAGGCGCAAATAAATTAGGTGGAAGAGCAAAAAATTATTTTATTTACACAGAACAGGGGATTACTGATGTTTTGGATTTTCATTTAGATGGAACAATTTATATTCCTACAGATGCATGTAAAGGGTTAGGTTCTTTACAAAGCTCTTCAATTACTTATAATCCAACATTGGTAGAAAAACTCACAGATGCGGCGATTATTTGTAACAACGATGGTTCGCCTTGTGGTGGGCAAGTTGCAACAGAAGATTCTTTAGGTGGAGTAAATCTTGGTGATTTTGTTTTAGCAGGGAAAGATGTATTCTACATTGCAACGGCTCCGCAACTTGGTGTAACTCTTGAATCTCAATATGAAGCTAGAGAAAAAGAGCCTACTGTAGATCAAACAGAAGAAATCAATCCGTCGATTATCGTGCTTCCTCGTGTAGTTTATTTAACTACAGATGCCGTAGGAAAATTGCCTGACTATTATAATGTTTTGAATTTAAATGGAGCTGATGAAGAAAAAGACCCCTCTAATGTAAGTTGCACTCCTTCTGGATTGAATACAACCGCTAAACTTTACGATGGCACAACTCCTATCACTGAAGGCGTTTTCACTTGTGTATATAAGAGTTCAAAAAATTATGGAAGCGTTCCATTCTATGTTGTCGTTTCTGGAACTTCTGGTGATGCTCCATCTGTAGCGTTTGAAACAGATAATCAGGAATTGTTAAAAAGTTCGACTCGTGAAGTAAAATTAGTAGTTCCGCAATCTTCTCGTGCAATGCCGGTTTCTGTTGATATTATGGCTTCTGCTTTGCCAAATGGTTGGACTGTAACACCTCAAAGTGGCGTTTCTATTCGCGATAATTCGAATGGTTCGTCTGTAGTTTATACGGCTACCTTTACGCCTTCTGCAGCAGGGCCATTAAGTATTCCAGTATTCTCTGTAGATGCTGGCTCTGATGCAGAAAATAATAGCATGTTGTTCCAGTTAATGCAGCCTTGTGATGGTTGTGTAATTGGTATGCCATTTACGCACACTATATTCTTAAGCGGTTCAGCGAATATTAAACGTGAAGGAATCACCGAATATTGTAACGCCTATCCCGATGCTTGCTCCAACAATGATTTCTCCGAAGCAGCAAAGAGACCAGATTGTGATATTTCTTCCGGAGAATGGGTGCGTGCAAGCGGTATGAACTGCCGAGTCGAAGAAGAAAACAATCGTTGGACTTGCGGCACAAACCAAGCGATTTCTTTGCAGAGTTTAACAACTCCTAATTACTGTGATTTGTTCTTGCCAAGTGATAATAATTCTGTGACGACACCAGAAGATATGGGGGAATACACACTCTACGCTTCTTTGAAAAAGAAACCATATACTTTGACGGTGAAAATCGATGGGGCTAATGAATCTGCTACTTCTGTGACTATTTCAACAGATTCAAAAACTGAAACTTGTTTGAAATCAGACGATGCTTGCGACTTTACGGTTTATGCAGGTGAAAATGTAACAGTTTCTTATTCTGCAGGGGATGGCGTTAATAATGACAAGTTCTCTTATTGGAAATGTTCTGGTGATAACTGCCCGGTAGAACTTTCAACAAGTGCGGTCTATTCTTTGCAACCGATTTCTGGAAATAATACCGTAACTGCGAAATTTAATGATAAAGATAAGCATTGCTTCTATGAAGATTTCTCAAACTTAACCGCTTTCTGTGATAATAATGAACATTGTATTCGTGATTGTTCAGAACCTAGCGGTTGTATTGTTTCTGGAACAACTACAGTAGATTGGCAATTAATGCAAAAAGAGGGTTCTAATACACCTGCAATTTCTAGTGGTTTTATTACAACGCCTGCCATGAATAAAGGTAAGCAGACCTTTATCATGAGCACAAAACAAGCCGGTGCAAATGGTCAAATGACTAGCATGATGCAAACAGCTGTTGTTCGTGAATCAGATAAAGGTGATATGCATAATTCTGGTTTTGTTCTGCGCTCTAATACCAATGCTTCTGCCTATTTACTTTTGAATGTATATGGTGTCGGTGATGGTGTTTATGGTACTTTAACAACAAGACTTTGTAAAGGTGATGGTTTAACAAGTGTTGGTTCTTGCACAGAAAAACAATTGATGAATGGTTCTTCTATTGCAGAAATTTCAGCCACCACAATGATAAATATGTCTTTAACTGCCGATAAAGATACGATTCTTGTTGAAGCTAGAGTTAATGGAACTCTTTATGCTACAAGGTATGATATATCATCGTTCAATATGACTTCACAAGAATACCAATATGTTGGCTTTAAACTTTCTGATGAATTAACAAAACTCTATGATATCGCTTGGAGAAGTTCTGATTACGCAGATGATTGCTGGAGCGTACCTACAGTAGATTGTTCATTCAAAGCAAATTACTTAGGCGGTCTTGTTCCTAAAGATTCAAATGTAACACCTTGGGTGGGGGCTTCTAGCTGGTTTACTGACCATAGTTGTGAATACAAATATTATTACAATGGAAACGATAACATAACAAGTACAGTAGGAACAGTTGAAGGGTTGGGAAGTGCTTTAGCCTCAAAAGATTATAACTTCTCTGAAGAAGGCCCTCATGGTCCGGATTCTAAAGATGCGGATTCTAAAGATGCGGATTCTAAAGATGCGGATTCTAAAGATGCGGATTCTAAAGATGCAAAAGTCGCTGTAGAATGTCCTGATAATACCACTAGTTTGAATGGACAAAATACAAGTTGCGGTAATTTCTGGGTTGGTGTACAAGAAAGTTGTTCTCAGAGCTATACGATTTTGAATTCTGTTGAATACATTTCCTATGCTGAAAAAGAAATTCCTGTAAGCGCTTCTGGTGCTAATTTGCGAGAAGCAGTTTTGAAATTCTCTGTAAGTGATTTGCCAGATGGTGAAAAGATTACAGTATATCTGAAAGACGCAGATGGTACATTAAGCTTGCCAGGAACCATTGAAGCAAATGGAAATCAAGAACTTAATGTTGAATCCATGCTGAACAAGGATAACTTTGACCCACAAAAGGTTACACACCTTGTACTTTATGCGACAACTGGTGCCAACGTTTCCTATATCTATTCTAGTTGTCCTTATGCATTTGGCATAAGTAATTGTTCTGCGGTTTACAATGGAACATCCTGGGTTGTTTCTGCAACATTCAAAAATGTGGAAGGTGCTGCAACAAATGGTTGCTCTGTAATTCCTTCTGATAATAATATCGAAGTTTCAGGCAATAATGGTGGAAGTGATGTTACTGATGTTACTTGCTCAAGTGATGGTAAATTTTCAATTGCAGACCAAGACCTTTATACAAGAGTAAATCAGGGTTCAACTGAGGTGGGTTACAGCTTTACCATAAAGGCACTTACAAAAGAAGGCTCAGAACTTACCTGCGTAACGCCTGAAGTTTCATTCAAACCAGCTGAAATAAATTGTAATGTGCGTCCAGAACAAGTTGTAGAAGGCCAGGGAATGCCTCACTTAGAGTTCTCTATAGCAAATTGTCCACAAGACGGTTGTCCTTATACAATCTCTTTTGAAGGTAATAACGTAGGAAACGGAACTTTTGATGGTAATAACGAAACTTTTTTCATTATGGGCTTTGGAGGCAATGATCCTACAGCGCCATTGTCTATAGGCACACATTACTATACAATTCAATCTATGAACCACTCAAAGGAATGTTCTTTTGAAGTAATTGAAGCCTTAGATGCTGAAGCCTCATGTAGTGTTAGCGGAACAACGCTTACTGTTTCATTAAAAGGCTCTAATTACGGTGATATTCCTGTAACGGTTGGTATTTCTGATGTAATTGGAAATGTTCTTGGGTTTGAATCTATTTCTATGGATCAAAATACAACAAAAGAAATTGATTTGAGTACTTATAACAGTGAATTGACTGCAGGAACTGCTTACCCAGTAACTTTGACGTTGAATGGAGTTGGGCAATCTTGTGGTGAATATACGCCACCATTACCAGAACTTACATTGAAATGTCCTGATAATCTTTACAATAAAAATGCTTCTGAACCAGTTACGGTTACTCCTACAGTAAGTGGATGTAATGTTGTTGGTGGTTGTAATTGGACAATTACCCCTGCAACAGATGAAAGTGGTTCAGGAACTGGTTATACTGGTGGTTCTATGAGCTTTACGAATACAAATGGCTCAGGAACTGTTCCTCATACTTTGACAATCACGCGTCCAAAAGATGATAAAACAGAGAACTGCAGTTTTAACGTAGGGTTTATTGAAGGTTCCGGTAGTGTGAGTGCAACATGTGGAGTTTCTACATATAATCATGGTATTAGTGGAGAAAATGATTTCTATACATCAGCTGATTTGTATTTCGTATTCAAAAACAATGCAAGTAATGCAACCACTCCATCGGTAGAAATCTTTAAAGATGGAGCCTCTGTCGGAACAACGACATTACAATCTTGGTCTAATTGGAATAGTACATCAATAGGAAAATTGAGCGAGGGTTCTTATACATATAACCTCAAGCACAATGGTAAAGTTATTTGTACTCACTCAATAAATGTTAAATCTCCACTCTCATGTTCTGTTGATAAAACTACGATTGGCTTAGGAGAATCATTTAAATTTACCACGAATTATGCAGGAAGTGCATGGGGACACAGTTTGTCTGGAAACGGAGCTCCTGCATCAACAGGCGGAAGTGCAATATATACAATTACTCCAACAGCAATTGGCACACATACATATACATTTAGTGTAACTAGTGGCGATAAAGGTTCTGCAGAATGTTCTTATTCAGTCATCGTTGAAGAAGTTCCACCAACAATCACTTGCCCGGCTGACTTGACTGGTATTGCGCTAAATTCCAATGTCTCTGTGACACCACAATCATTAACAGGTTGTACAAATGGTTGTGATTATACGATTGATGGAACAAGTGCTACTGGTTCTGGTTATACAGGTGGTGAAGTTTCATTTACAGGAGAAAGTGCCGCTGGTGAAAAAACATACACATGGAATGTTTCAAATTCTAAAGGTAGTGATGAATGTGAGTTTAAAGTTACTTATGAAGAAGGTGAAAGTGTTGTTCCTACTTGTAATTGCACATGTCCAACAGGCTGCGATAATGTGATTACAACAGGATGGAATTCTTCAAATACATCTGGATGTTATTTTGCAACAACATTTAATATTGGGGCATGGAATAACTCTGTTATCAATGTCAACGGAAGCGAATTTAGTAATTCACAAAAGACACAAAATGATTTTACGCTTATTGATGGTGGTTTCTATATTCAGATTACGTCATTCCAATGGCCATCAGTTGATATTGCTGGAGGAACGCCGAATTGTAGTGGCTCAGGTGGCGGTGGTAGCGGTACAGATCCTGACCCAGGTGCTGGTGGCTCTGGTGGAAGTGAATTTGCATGTAATGAAAGTAATTCTACAAATGTAGCTAAAGAGGCTGACTATAGTGCCTCGGCAAATGGTTGTATAAAATATGTGATGGATGGTGCTTCGAATATTCAAATAGGATGTTGGTGGGCTCCTTCAACTCCTGTTTCAGTCAAAGTGCAGACATGTAATGGCTCAGTAACAACTATTTCACATTCTTGCGGTGGTTGGGTTGCTGTTCCTGTAGGAGGCACATGCTCTATATTCTTAGAAACTCAAGGCCAAATGAATTTAAAGTTTAATAACTGGTAATTTGAGCATTTCCTCAAAAATCTCGTTAGTTAAAAGCTAACGAGATTTTTTCATAAACAATTCAACCCTTGAATGTTTATTAATTTTCAATTTATGAAGTTTTAAAAAATAAAATCTGTTGTATTTTTTAGCATAAACATTTAGCTTGCAAAAATACCCATTCATTATTTTACAGCAGAACTCAGTACAATTCCATTGTAAAAAATAATCATCGCTCACAACTTGCTGTTAGATGGCCTCATTTCATTCGCCATGACAACCTGTTTTTACACTTGCCAGCAACTTGTCATTGCGAAGCTTGAAAAGCTGAAGCAATCTCCTTACAATCAACACTTGTTTTTGGATTACTTCGCTACGCTCGTAATGACAAAAAAACAAGATGGCCGCGTCGTCTTACAAGACACCTCGCCATGACAAGTTACACTGCGTTCGCGATGACAACTTGTTTTTACACTTGCTCGCGGTTCTTGTCATTGCGATGGAACGTAGTGACAGAAGCAATCTCATCGCAATTTCCAGCACAAGTTCTGTAAACATTCTTTTGCAAAAATTTCTGATAACAATTCCTTTACTTAAGCGTTTATATCAGTAGAAACCTTGCTTTGTCTTTAAAGCAAAGTT
>Ga0233386_1000501_pt1 | contig 10550 bp, 7 predicted proteins | sample ElkDunMinimDraft_17_FD_191544 | JGI IMG/M metagenome (GOLD analysis project Ga0233386, IMG submission 191544) | Fecal eukaryotic communites from dung pellets of Tule Elk in California, USA - Elk Dung G4 | ecosystem: Host-associated > Mammals > Digestive system > Large intestine > Fecal | place...
TTCTACACCACAACTCTGTAGGAGCTCAAGTGATTTAAGAGCATCACCAGCATTACGCCCAAAACGACTCAAACGAGCAACAACCACATAAGTAGGCTTAACAATACCCTGTTTTATATCTTCAAGCATTTGTACAAAAGCAGGACGACCAGAAGCAGATTTACCCGAATAGCCCGCATCTACATATTGTTTTATACACTCCCAATGCTTATAAGTACGCCAACCTTTTAGTTCATTTAATTGAGCATCCAAACTATAATTATCAACCTGCATATCAGTAGAAACACGCAAGTAAAATACACAAGTAGTTCGTTCCATAAAAATAATCCTCTCATTGCATTATATACTTATATTATAACACAACAAGAGGATATATTCAAGGTACTGGCAGAACTTTCAGCATTTTATATAAGTTTATCCTTATACTTTACAACCAAAGAACTCAAAACACTAATAAATGCATTAAAATTAGCATCATTTTTAGTCATTTAGATTTACCTCCTTATAAACATCTTTGAGTTTATAAGTTACATCCGAAAAAATATCCAAAATCTAAACCAAATATCCTAAATTAAAACACTTTGTCCAAACATTTTGACAAAATAACAACCCAAAATCTAAACATTAAATATAAACCAACCCAAAACCCAAACATTAAAGGAGAAGGCGATAACGAGTGTGATGGCACTCATTACCGCCCTTTTATGGATTAGCCGCTACGCTATATAACAAATGTAACCACTGTAACCATTGTAACCAATAAGACCTTTTTTAGCCTTAAAAACATTGAATAATCAACAACAGCAACAGTAAACAATAACAACAATTAACAACAACAACAACTGAAAAAGTTCAAGGTTCAAAAACTCATTCATATGTATTTAATTTTACATCTGAGGTACTTCACAAAAATCCACAAAAACAGGTTCACATCCTGTAATTTTATTAATGTCTGAATCAAATATGCTGATTTATATAATTTACAGCCTTCCGCATCAACCAATAAATATTAGTATCATCAGTTGCTTTTGCTTTCCAATAGACAACATCAGACAATATGCCCAATTCATTAAGCTTAGAAACAAGTTCATCAACAGTAGGTTCAGTAGATACTGAACTATACTTACCTTTACCAAAACCTTCAACTATACCCTTTGCGATTGCATCGGCTACTGCTTCTTTTTTCTGTAAATAAGCAGATATACGCTGGTCATTATCAATAAATTCAACCTCTATTAAAGCATAAGATGTACCCATATTGCCTTTGCATATATTCATATTTAACAAGTCTGAACGCACCTTAACACCACGATTTTGAGTACCCAACACAGAAGATACATTATCAACTATACAATCTTCAACAGTATGACCAGTCTCTGTAGGATGAATTAAAACCTCACAGCCATAAGCCTTATTTGGTTTGTATGCATTAAAATGAAACTCAAGTACATAATCATAAGCCCTAAAATTAACTAAATGACCTTCTTTTTGTTCTCTATAACAATTTTTAGTAGGGTCATAAATACTTACTTTTACAAATCTTTTTAAGCGCTCAGCAACTAAACTACAAAGTTCACGAACAAGAGTAGCCTCATGCAAATTAAAAGTCTTATTAACAGCACCACTATCATAAGGATTACTACCACCATGACCACATATAAGTAATACAGAATCCATATAAAACACCTCACATTAAAATCTGTAGGAGAGGGGGACGCTGGCGTCCCCCTCAAACATTTTAAAATTAACCACAACAAATTAAAAAATATTATTGGGGAAAATATAAACATGAAAAATTAAAGCCTTTTTGGAGCATTTTTGGCTTAATTTCAACCCTGCACTGTTTTATACCCATAAGATACATAAAGGATATCATTTTGACCTTTTGTCTCTGCAGAATCCAAAGCAACACCACTTATAATATTGCCCCAACTACCATCAAAACAGTAAGCAGCACCTTTAGAGTTAGAAAATGGGATAAATGAATCATAGTTAGGGTTTGAGTTGCTTATTACTGCACGCCTCCATTTAAAATACATCGAATAGTCATTACCAAGGTCTTGTTTTATCTCATTTTCAAAGTACCCAAATGTTAAGAAACCGCCTACTTGAGTATGGATTGCATATGCTATAGGCGCACTGTTTGAGTTATGATAATAAGCGAATGGTGCTACACCAATTATTGAAGCTCTTATGTTAGAGGGGTCTGTAAAAAACCACATATTTACTGGATATTCTGAAGGCTTAGAAACTCTTAAAGTATATACTCCAGGCTTATACATACCTAAAGCATACTGAAAAGAAGAATCTAATGTTAGACCACCAACACCAGCAATAGAAGTAATATCACCAGTCGTTCTGGTTATAGCTGTAATGTACCCAGAAGCATTTAAAGTAGTACTGAAAACATAAGATGGATAACCACTAACACCAACACTAAGAGAACAAATGTAAATGGCACCGTTTAACTCAAAGAATGTGTAGTTGCTATATGAAGTTCCAGAAGCATATACATCATCTACCAAAGCCAATCCATTTGCCATGTCGTATGTATAAACATACAATTGGCTACTTATGCTGAACATTATACTCAAGTACGACCCAGTTATCATATAATCTTGAACATTTGGTACTGAGTTTGATATTTCTGCTGGCAGTATAGACTTTAAAGTTGCAAAATTATCAGTAGAGTTTAACCATGTTACAACACCAGTTGACAAATCAATCTTACAACCAACATAAGAGTCCTGCTTGCAATTCAACATAATTTCAGTATCAGAAGTGTACCCAGTTACTCCAGGAGGGAGAAAAGAAGTAGACAAACTCACAAAGTTTTGATACTGCGTATTAACTGGGTCTAAAAACTTATGAACACTAAAGCCAACTGATGCTACATCAGGAGTTAAAGAATTAAATGGCATCATACCTACTAAATTAAATGAACCAGACGCTACATTTTCGGGATATTTCCAGCGAGTAGATTGGGCATTAGGTTGTATAAAATACTCAGGCTTACACTGGTCAAGTGTAGCCTCAAAACCATTGCCTGTAGGGACAATATTGTTCTTACCATACCCGATAACTTTTGTAGTATCTATGCCAGTCAAAGTATCATTATAAATGTCAACGAAATTGGTAGAAGAACCAAAAGAAGAACGAGCAGACTCAGGCAAGTTTAGCAACACATTTGATAAAGAAGTAGCACCAGCATAAAGAATAGATTCTGAGTTAGCAGTACCATACAACCCAGAATAAGCAATCTGCTGGCCATATAAGGAAGAATTACAGTTCATGATATCACCAAAACCCATACTGCCCATTAACTGATTACCCGCATTTGTTATAGTGTTTTTAAAACTCTTTTTATACGAATAATTTGGCTTATTCTTGATTAGTTCATAATCGATAAACCCGCTTACACCACTCACATCGGACTGCTTAATTTGACCTATATTTGCCATTTTTAAACACCATCCTTTTCAATTAAAATATAATCATCAAAATTAACATCATCTATTATAAGTTTATCTCTGATAGATACAGTTTTTTTATCTAAAACCATTACCTCTTCAGTTATTTGACTCTCTGTACTTTTGGAAGTTTTTTGCACCATAGGACTAAAATCAAGACTTATAAAATCAGATAAACCTAATTTACTTACCAGTTTATCCAAATCTATTGGAGGTGCCAAACCATCAATACTGATAAAGTCAGCAAACTGAATACCATCCAAATAATCCAAATATTCAGTTATTATCGGCACCAATTCAACATCTACATCATCATCGAATTTTAAAGACTCCAAAACATCCTTAAAATCAGTTGTAGTAATTACCCTATCAGAAGAAGTAAAATCACGATAAATTAAAGTATCCAAAAGACCATCAATTACAACAGGCTCAGAAGGGTCTGGCTGAGTTTCAAGTTCGATACCCAACACATCACCAAACTTAATCCTGTCCAAATACATCCTCTGTGGGAATGGTAGAGGAACAGTAGGGTCATTAAATATTGTAAAAGTAAAACCACCAGGAATATAAATATAACCAGGAGCAATTACCTCAATTACAATATCTTCATAACTATCCTCATCACCAACAAGAGGAAACCACACATCAACCTTATTATCACCAGGTTTTAGTTCTACAGGAATCCAAACACCACCAGGACCACCTATCCAAATAGTTTGATTAGAGCCAGAAGATATAGTACCCGAAACACCTATGCCTCCAGCACCACCACCTCCGCCGCCAATATAACCACCATCACCAATGCCCCAACCTCCGCCAGAGCCAGGCACATTATAAACAATAGCACCATCTTTATTAGGAACTTTACTGAAGTAGGCACCCGATGGGCTAAACGCACCATCGGGTGCAGTTTCAGAAGATAAAGAATTATTGGGGGATATATTACCATCAATAATACCCTGCAGTTTTCTTAACCATTCATTGTAATCAGATACACCTAAATAACAGTTCATACAAGGTATATCCCAACGAAAAGACTCATCAATAGCAGGCAAATTAACCAAAAAACGCACAGCACCTGAAGTATCCTGCCCCAATTGAGTCTTTAACATAGTTGCCATAAATAGATGACAGCTCACATGCCAATAAACAAAATCAGTATTATTACCCTCATTATCTTTATAAATATAAGGTCCGAATAACTTAACATCCCACTTATCAGGATAACCTGTGTTCGCATCAATACGAGCAATTATCGAATCAATACCACCATAAGTCAAAACATCAGTAGCATTTAGAACAATATCAAAATCAACAGAATTATAAGCAAATTCATCCTTTTTTGCACCATTAAATGCTATACCCAACAAAGCAGGCTGAACATCTAAAGTCTTTTGCAAATAAGCATTTTGCAAACCAATATAACTACCAACCTCAGTTATTGAAGTTTCTGTCTGGTCAATTACGCCCTTATTGGCTTTTACAGTACCCAATATTTTAAAAGATGGGTTTATAGTTGGAGTTATATAATACCAATGATAATCCTGAATATCTTCTACATATAACCACGCCAAAAGATTTGTAGTTTCATCATTACCCAAACCATCATATACAAAATTAAACTCTACAGAATCATTTTCCTCAAGAGGAATTAACACTGTTACATTTACATAGCACACAATACGAGAGCCTTTGTACATAGTAGGCTTTGGAGCCAATCGGCGAGCATAACACCAACCATCACCATTATTTATATAAACATAATCTAAATCACCTATGTTCGCAGAAGTTATTGAATTAACACGAACTTTACTGCTGTCATATTTTAAACGCATAGTGAAACCAGCATAATCAACATCAACATCATGAGTATATATTGGAATTGAATAAGTAGAAGTACCCTCGACATACTCAATATCATCAGCACCCAAACCAATTTTACCACTACCTCCAACGCCTATCGGCTTCAACACAACATTTACCTTATCACGAGAAGAAGTGCTACCCAATTTTAAACCAGATAACATACCACAGATTAAAGCAAAACGCTCACCAGGATTTAAAGTATAATTAGCCATCAGTTCGCACCACCTTATCTGTAGGAGTATCTGTAGGCGATAATGCCAAACGCATTATCGCACCATTGGCAGAAGGCTCAGCATTTATTGTTTTACCAGAATTACCCTCACCAGTCCAGTACATTCTATTTGCAGTTAAGGCAGCACCCAATACAAACCATTTGGCATTTACAACATCATTACCATAAGGCATATAAACCACCTCACTCCAACAATTCTGTATGCTCCCAGAAAGGAACAAGACGCTCGCCATTTATATTTATACCTGCCAAATTATCCGAATTATCAAGTACCCAAAAGAACTTATCTGCATCATCACTACCATTATAAATAACTCTGAAACCATTTGGGTACCAATGTACGCCTGCCAAACTTATTGAAGTATTTACTATTCCAGTTACACCCTGAGCAAGACTTTGAGAATACAACAAAGAAGTACCACGAAAAACAACAGGAGCATTTGAAGTATTCTTAAAAGTTATCACAATACTCTTAATAAAATTGCTGTTATTTAGTTCGATATCATAGTACCCTAAATAACCCAAAGACTCGGAAACAAAATAAGGATAAATCACAAAAGATTGAGAAGCCCCATCCTCATAAGTATCATCAACAGGCAAATAATACAAGATTTTAAACTCTACAGAAACAATCGGATTGTACGCAGTACCCAAAGAAGAAGTAGAGCTCAGATTAGGCATAAACCTTAAATTATCAGTACGCAAAACATTATTAGTAGTATTATAATTATATGTATATATTACACTACTGCCCGCAGGCATGGTTAAACTATCACCACTACGAACTATATCACCAACCTGAGAAGTAATTAAATCAGTAGCAGGAGCAATTAAACTTTTTTGAGAATAAACCAAATTATCCGCCATAACCACACCTCCTAATTGACTTTTTTGCATTTTAGTACGCAACTTATTGTAGTACCCAAAGACCACTCTAAAGAAGTTACTTTATATCTACCCGATACACGAACAGAACGAGACAAGTCAACATTGACAATATCACACAATTGAATTCTCGGATTAAAATAACCAATGCAAGTAATCTCCGAACTATTGTACGCAACAACATCCAACAAATCTGATGCATAAGTTTGAGCCTGAGAAACAGGCACCAAACTATTTGTTACAGTACAAGTATCACCAGCAGAATTACCACCAACCGCACTATAAAGAACTTTGTTCTCTTTTAAGATTTGACCACGAACAACAACATCACAAACCAAAGAAGAATCAGAAGAATTATTAACAACAATCTGGGCACGCCCAGCATTATAAGATATAGACTGAACAGAAACAAAAGAACTGGCATTACTACCAAACATTACAGAATTGATTTTAAACACAGGAGAAGAAAAACTCAAATCACTTAAAGTTGAAACACCAGAAGGAATAGAAACATTAGACAATGAAGTAATAACATCATCAGCACCAATCGAATAAGTCAAATGGTTCACATCAACCTTTGAATAGACAACATCAGAAGTTTGGTTCAAAGAAGCTGAATAAACATTATCAACATCTGAAATTGAATAAATTGGTTCTCCTTGATTATTATTTACATCCAGAATTGGTTCTGATATCAAGTAGTCTCCTCTCGAAACAAAAATGTTACTCAGTAATGACTGAGAAATAGTGTTGAAAAAATCAAACATTGTCTGGGCTTTTATATAAGTCTGTTGAACATTTAAATATTTTCCAAAATCTAATAAATTATCTGAGAACTTTATCCTGTACTTTTCAGGCAAAACTGCATTAAGTTTTGTCAATATCCCTTTTACAAAATCTTTAGAGTTAGTATTACCCGAATATAATAAATCTGGGACTGCATTTTTTCCTATTGAAGTCATCTTATCAGAAGCCTCAATAATTACCTTATAAGGAGTAGTCGAAGAAACAGCACTCTGCCATTTATTAACATAAAAAGTACACCAACTCACAGTCCCACTATCATCAGTTACAGAAACATTTACAGTTGCGGAGTTATCCATATACCCATAATAAATAGAAGAAGAATTATCAGGCATTAAACTTAAATCCGAAGTATTAAGAGTTATTGACAAAGTATTTGCAGAAACAACACCAACAGGCATCGAGCCTGCTTTATTTACAGCCTCTTTTACTTTTACACCAGTCAAGTAGTTAACTGGCAAAGAAGTACCACCCAAAGGAACTGATAAAGTTACTGAATTATTATTAGCAAAAGTTATAACAACAGAAGTAGTTGACATTATTCCTCACCACCTACTCCAACAAAAGTAAAAGTTACATCATCATAAGCACGAGTTCCATCAGGCTTTACACGATATAAATGACCAGCAAAATCATCCTGAGTATAGATTTGATATGTTTTTGAATTACCAGTATTACTATCAATAGTAGTCAATGAGTGGTACATATTCTTATTATTTACAGTTGCAGTAATATAAGCATTATAAATAACATCATACATAGCACCATCAATCAATTTATAATGCCAAGTGGTCTCCCAAACAGTAGTTACATAAGGCACAACCATGCGACCATTACCAATCAGTCTATGAGCATCGCCAGTCAAAATCTTAGGATTTGTTTGATAAGACGAGGGCTTTGGCATAGAAACACCATCAATCTTAAACCTTTCATCAATTACAACTTTTCCCACTTTAAACCCTCCTTTACACTGTAGGCAGGGGCATCGAAGATGCCCCTGCACCTTTTAATTATATACTAAAATCAGTATTAAAAATATTAGTTTTTACATTATTAAAATATGGGGCAAGAGCCTGAACAAGCTGAGAAATATTACCCTCATCTAATAATACAAAACCATCCTTTGAGCCAATATTGATATTAGCACCACCACCAACACCACCAACAGCATTACGATATTGAGCCAAAGCACCATAAGTACCCGCCTGAACACCACGAGTCATCGCCTCGATAATCATGCTATTGTTTGCAACCTGTGTACCAGGAGCAGAGCCAATACTACCAATCAACTCTGGCTTACCATTTTCATTAGCAATAAACAAGTTACCACCATTTATAGAACCACCACCAGCATGAGAAGTAATACGAGCAGCCCAAAGATTTGAAGTAATTGGAGTATTAACATCATCTTTTAATAAATCAGATTTGGTCACTTTACGAGTATTAGTAGAAGTAGCATCAGTCAAGCCCCAAAGCTCGTTCCATGCTGTGCTTATCTTTTTACCCAAAGAAGTGAAGAATGAGCCAAAAACAGAACGCAACTTACCATTAGCACCAAAATAATCCTCAGATACATTGTAATATGAAGTCAATTCTCCTTTTTGCTTTTTCCATTCTTCCTCCGCAGTTTTTGTTAAATGACGCTGAGTTTCTTCCCAACCCGCCATTATTTCATCATATTCCGCTTTTGTAATTTCATTATCTTCAAGTTTTTTAAGATTTATAGCCTTTTGAGAAGCATAAGCCTCATCAGCAAGTCTTATAGTTTCATCACGCTCTTTTGCCGCTATTTCCAAAGCAGACTGGCACTGCAACAACCTGTCATCCTTCTCAGTCGCCGCCATATTCTTCAATATAGTATCACGCTCTGAAGCCTCTTCAACAAGAGTAGTAACAGCAATCGTTTTAGCATCACTCAACAATTTATTTATTTCCTGCACCTCTTTATCAGTCAATGCACGATTTTCAGCATAAGCCTTTTGATAAATAGAATAAATTGACGATGCAATTTCTTCACCCTTTACACCTACATCAGATTTGAGAGTTTCCAGATTTTCCCTTACTAAACCCATCAAGTCTGAAGTTATTGTAGTTGTATTTAAATATGAATTACCCGCTATTGCCGCAACATTTTGAAACTCCTGATGTAGTTCAGTTAATACAGATTTATAAGCACGAGCATCATCAATATCATCAGTCCAGGTTCTCTCAGAAACCAAATGAGAAGTATCACCAGTCATCAAACCATTTGCAATACCACCAATACCAGCACCAGCACCAAAACCTAAAGCACCCGCTATTGCCATATGAGGCAAAGCATTAACAACAGCACCACCAACAGTAGAAGCACCACCAGTTACCATAGTACCGAAAGCATTAAGCTTAGATGCAGTTGTTACTATACCCAATTTTGAGCCTAACGCATTAGTTGCAGCATACATTGCAGGATTTCCAATCGGATTTAAAGTATATGACAAACCTTTTGCAGCTGCACCAGCACCAGCAAGAGCAGCACCACCAGAAGCGGCACCACCTATCAAACTGCCTCCGCCTAAAAGAGTTTTTGCCAATCCTATTGCCTTTGGCAAACCAACTACAAGACCTACAAAAGAAACCAAATCAGCCGCCAAACCAACAAACCATGCACCAATTTTTAAACCTATTATAGTACCTATCGGGTCTTCCATCTCTTTAAATAAACCAACCAAACCCTCAACAGCAGTCAATACATGATTTACAACAGATTCATTATTAATCAGTTTATCCAAAAATTCACCAATAGACTCGACAGCAGTTACTATGATATCCCACGCAAGATTACCCAAACGCTCTACAAGAGCCTGAATTTTATCACCATTTTTTTCTATATAAACTGCAAGTTTATCTAACCATTCAGCCAATTTTGGCAAACCTTCATTTACTAACCAATCAGCAAAAGATTCACCCAATTTAGCAATTACAGGTATTAGAGCCTGAATTACATTACTCACGCCATTTATTACAGATAATACACCAGACCACGCAGAAGCATCAGCTGGAGCAGAATAATTACCAGTTAAGGCAGTACCCAACTCTGATAAACCTTTATTTACACTAACACCCAAATCTTCAAAAAACTTAACTATCTCATCTTTATGAGTTTCAAACCAAACTCCCAAATCATCAAACTTTATACCCAATTCATCTAAATCAGATAAAAGTTCATTGCCAATCTTTTCAACTGTAGGAGCCAAACCAACCTTATAAAAAGTCTCAAAAGCAGGCTGAAGAACTAATGACAGTTTTCCCGCCAT
>Ga0233386_1000502_pt1 | contig 10547 bp, 8 predicted proteins | sample ElkDunMinimDraft_17_FD_191544 | JGI IMG/M metagenome (GOLD analysis project Ga0233386, IMG submission 191544) | Fecal eukaryotic communites from dung pellets of Tule Elk in California, USA - Elk Dung G4 | ecosystem: Host-associated > Mammals > Digestive system > Large intestine > Fecal | place...
AAGAGAATTTTAATAGATTTTTCAAATACAAAAGTTTTTAGAAATCAAATAAAAGCTGTTATGACATCATTGACTAAAGCACAGCCATTGCCATATATTTCGCGTTTCAATTGGAAAGACGGATTTTATTCTCCACAACAAATGGAAGCGTATAAAGCGGCAACACAAAGAGCTTTAGAAAAATCATCGAAACAAAGAGATTCTCATTCTAAAAAACAAAATGCAAGAAATTTGAAAAAGAAAAAAAGATAATTTAGAGAGGAAATGGAAGTGTGAAAAAGTTTTACTTTTTTCACACCACATTTCCTCAAAAAATTAGACGTTAATTTTCAAAACAGAAGATGTGTTAAAACACAGCTTCATCTTCATAAGATTCTTCATATGCGACTGTCTTTGGAGAAGAACTATTCACAGACCCATTTTCAAAATCTTTTTGAGTTTTTGGTTTGTACTCAATGTGTTCAGCAACTACAAATATTTTGCTTTGAGTTTTTCCATCCGCATCTTTCCAACGATTTTGCTTTAACCTTCCAACAACGCGCAAACCACGACCTTTTGTGCTATTTTTTTCACACACTTCGGCCATTTTTCCATAGGCTTCTACATCAAAAAAAGAAACTTCTTCATAAGCTTCCCCGTTTGAATTTTTAGAAAACCGATTCACAGCAATTGGAAACTTGCACACTTTAAACCCTTTTGTAGGTTCCACACATTCAGCTTGTCTAACAACGTTTCCCTCAAGAATAAGAGAATTCAACTGGTTCATAAACACCTCTACTTATAAAAATTCACGTCCGGCCAGACAAATAGGAACTAAAAAAAATCCCTATATATAATATGTGCGAAAAAGATTTTTTCGGACCATTTTTTGAGAAAAAAGTAAAAAAAAAGTGAAAAAAGTTATTTTTTTGGTGCGTTACACAAAAGTCTAATCATATAAAGCGTTACGTATTCTGTAAGTGCTTTTTCTTCTTTGATTTTTTGCATAGAGGGAGTTCTAACTAATGAAGATGCAAGACTTTTTATCCTTTCTTTTGTGAAAGTTGCTTCTGTTAAAGTTTTTGCTACCCTTCGAGTATAATCTCGAATTAATGCGTTTACGTCTTCTGTTAAATTTCTATTTGCTTCGGGAGTAATCATTTTGTTCCACTGCTTAACCAAGTAATTTAATTCTCGATCTATGGTTGATCCTTCTGGGACAAAATCCGAACTCATTTCTTTTGCTTTTGCTACAAGAATTTCTTGCTTAGATAATTTGCTTGTTGAAGGAACACGTGATTCATCATCTTCTTTCTTTTGTTGCTTATCAGAATATGAGCTTTTGACTTTTTTTCTTGATTTGAACAAACTCACAATCCAAGAAATTATTGGTAAGGAATATATGAATGGAAGTTTTTCTTTTGCTTTTGACAAAAGATGCGAATTTTTAAGCATCAACAATTCTCTGTAAGGTAATAACTTTCCATTTGAAAATAAATGGAAAGTTACAGTTGGATCATCATCTTCATAACCGAGTAAAGTGATAAAGTTTGCGTTTAGTAAAGAATGAAGAACTGGTGAAACAGATTCAACTAAAGAGTGTAAACATTCTTCAAACTTATTTGAATCCGTCATTTCTGGACGCTTTTCATAATTAAGAAGAAGATTATACCATTTATCTACAATGATTTCTTCTATTGTGTCGTGTGCTTCATTACAAAGTTTGAACAATAAATGATTAATTTTGCTTTTAAAAACATAATATCGGGTACCAGATTCGACTTTAAAAACTAAAAGAGGAGGAAGTTTTGTTTCTTCTCCTTCTGTTGTCATTTTTTGCAAGAATTCTTTTAAATTATCTTCAGAGTATTGTCCATATAAAAGGCGTCCACTTTCATCTTGAAATTTTAAAATTTGGTTCATAGAAAAAAAGTAAGGTGATTGTGCTAAAGAAGTTTCTAATGCTTTTAGAGCCTGTTCCCGTTGCTTTTCTTCTTGAAATTTTTGTTTTAAATAAACATTATAAGTTTCAGAAATAAAAATTGCCTGTAAAATATTGATGTCTTCACCGGTTCTGTCTTGAATTTTTTCAAAATCTTGACGAATAAAATAACAAAGCTGACTCCATAAATAATATTCATCACCATCGGATATATCAATTGTTTTTCGTTGTGGCATATCAATAAAATGAGAAAAGAAATTTTTTATCGCAATTTCTTTAGTTGGGTTTGTGGAACGCAATTTTTTTAGGAAATAATCGTGATATTCTTCTTTTTTTAAAATTTTTATTATTTTATTTTGTGCAATTTCTAAGAAAACTGTTAAAGGAACGCATGCAGGTAAAAGAATAGGAGGAATATCTCTTTCAAAATTTAAAACATATAACAATGGTGATTTTATATTTTGGTTTTCTGTAATAGAAGGAATGTAATGTGCAGCATATTTTGTATCTAAAACATTTATTGGAAACTTTTTTGGTAAATCAGTAATTAATGGAAAAGGAATTGTTTCGTTTTTATGCATTTCTTTATATTGATTAGCAAATTTAACTGCAAAAAAAGAAATGGAAACAATCAATTTCTTTCCATTGTAGTCCATAAGTAGTGCAAGCTTTTTTTCTTCCAATCCTTTTAATTCTGCCAAAACTGTACTTGTTGGATCCCCAAGATATTTTACAAGTTCTGCTTGTTCTTCTACGTGACGTTCTGCGTATTTTTTTACATAACCACAGAATTCTCTTAAATCAATAAAGGGAGATTTTTGTTTTTCGGCATAGTGTCGGATTATAGAACTTAAATTTGCTGTTGTAATTACCATAATAACAATTCTACAACACTTAGCTATAAAAAACTAGATTTAAATGAACTAACTCATTTTCTAATAAAATTATTTTTGAAAAATAAAAATAGATTATTTATGATACTTTTTGTTTTGCTTGAAATATCCGGGTGTAAATATTAGAATGAAAATATGAATGTTTCAAAACGTGTAGAAAAATTGCATCCTTATGTGCCTGGTGAACAACCAAAGGACAGAGTTTATATAAAACTCAACGCAAACGAAAATCCTTACCCACCAAGCAAAAATGTTGCAAAAAATGTTATTAAATTTATAAAAAATAATCCTGAAAAAATGGGACTTTATCCAGACCCTGATTCTGTAAAGTTGAATGAAGCAATTGCAAAAATGCTCAATAAAAGTGGCGGCGTTTTGTGTAATGCAAAAGTTGATGGAAAAAATGTTTTTCCAAGTGATGAAGATAAAATTCCTTTTACTGTTACGCCAGATATGATTTACAGTGGTAACGGAAGCGATGAAGTTTTATCTTTTATTTTTTATGCTTTTTTTGATTCCAGCAAAAAATTTGTAATGCCAGAATTTACTTACAGTTTTTATCCTGTTTACGCTGGTTATTACGATATTCCTATGGATTTAGTTCCGCTTAATGAAGATTGGTCGCTCAATATGGATGAAATGGTGAATCGTGCCAAAGAAAATAAAAGCGGAATTATTTTTGCAAATCCAAACGCGCCAACAGCAATTGGAATAAAACGCGAACAAGTTAGAAAAATGCTTGAAGGTGCAAATAAAGATGAAATCTTTATTGTTGACGAAGCATACGTTGATTTTGGCGGTGAATCTTGCATTCCTTTAATAAAAGATTTTGACAATTTGATTATTGTTCGTACTTTTAGTAAAAGTTTGTGTGGAGCAGGCCAACGTTTGGGTTATATTGTTGCAAATCCTGAACTTATAAAAACTGTTTTTACTGTAAAAAATTGTGTGAATCACTTTCCAATTGACGCGATTTCTCAAGTAAGTGGAATTTCTGCTTGTGAAGATGTGGCTTATTATGTAAAAACTTCAAAATTAGTTGTACAAGAACGCGAGAAATTTTATGACTTTTTAATTGAAAAAGGATTTTTTGTTACAAAAAGTCAAACTAACTTTTTGTTTGTAAAACATCCTCAGATTTCTGGTGATGTTTTGTATAAAAAAGTAAAAGAAGAAGGCATTTTAATCAGACATTTTGCTACAAAAGGAATTGATGATTTTGTACGAATCACGATTGGAACTAAAGAACAAATGTTGAAATTAAAAAATATTTTTGAGAAAATCTTAGAGGAATGCTAAAAAAGATTTTGCGACAAGGATTGTAGCCACGCCGCAGGCGTTCCGAAGGAATGGAGCGAATAGCGAAATGGCGAAAAGCCTGCTCGGTCGCCCATAATCATATACGGAGGAAAAATGAAATTTTTAGTGATTAGCGATTTGCATGCAAAAAATGATGTTTTGGACAAAATGGACGCGCAATTTAAAGAGGCTGATGCGGTTTTGTTTGCGGGGGATTTTGCGGAATGTTTTAAACCTGAAACTGGCGCTGATGCTTTGTATAATCTTTGTTTGAAGCACGATACTATTTTTTCTGTTTTAGGAAACTGTGATTCTCCTGATTTTTTGGAAATTCTTGAAGAAAAAGACGTTTCTGTTCAAAAAAGTTTGGTTTTTCATGATGGACTTGCTTTTGCTGGTAGCGGTGGGGCGACAATTTTTACTGGAAAAACTGAATTTGAACGTGAAGAAGATGATATTTTGTCTGATTTTGACATTGTTTTAAATGCTTGTAATGAAAGTGGCGACAAATCTCTTTGGAATAAAGTTATTTTGATTAGTCACAATCCTCCAAAAAATACAATTTGTGATGCAGTAAATTCGGAACTTCACGTTGGTAGCCAGAAATTTGCTGATTTTATTTTGGAAAACCAACCTTTGGCTGTTATTACGGGGCACGTTCACGAAGGTAAAGGCGTGGAAAAAATTGGAAACACTACTGTTATAAATCCAGGCGCGCTTATGGAAGGAAATTACGCTTGGCTTGAAGTAAAAAAATCTGGAGATAGTTGGACTGTTGTTTCGGCTTCTTTAGAAAGTGTACGATTAAATTAAACATATTTTTTGAACGTATTGAGCAAAAAAATTGCTTTCGTGGATAACCGTACTTATGCTCCGCCGAGAGCCCTCGCGCTTCGCTTGTGTGAATATATCGAACAATTTTATCGGGCTCAATGCTACGCAAAGCACGAACATCCACTACGCATTTTTTTCAATAATTTTTCAAAATGTTTACTTTATCGTTTTAGCAGATGGGGTGCCCAAACCTCCGTTCGCTCGCGCAAAATCTATTTTTTAATAAACTATTTATAAATGTTTAATTTATCTAAACAGGCTGAATTATCTAAAAAACGTCGATGAATGTAAAGTTTATTTAAAATTTCCGGGCAAAATCGATAAAATAAACATATAAAAAAATTGTCTGAAAAAGGCGGAGTGAATGTTCGTGCTTTGCGAAGGTCTTCGACCGATAAAATTATTCGCAAAATGCCTGCAAGCGAAGCGCGAGGTCGAAATAGCGGAGCATAAGTACGGTTATTCACGGGAGCCTTTTTCGCTCGATGTTTATTATTTATATGTTTAATTTAATCCTACAATAAATTGTAGAAAATAATACTTGCTGCTTGCGCTACATTTAAGCTGTCGATGTTACATTTTTTTCCTTGAGACATTCCAGCAAAAGGAATGATGATTTGTTCATCACAATTTGATTTTACAATATCAGAAATGCCTTTTTCTTCGTTACCAAGGATGATTAAAACCGGTTTGTCGCCAGAAGCAATCTTTTTTAATTCATCAACAGATTTTTTTGCTTCAAGACTAGTTCCAACACGAATCATTTTTCCTTTTAAAACATCGAGCAAACGAGCTGTAGAACGAACAGAATAAATATTCACGTATTCCATTCCGCCTTCTGCAACTCTGTACGAACTTGTCGTGATGGAACTTTGAGATTCATCTAACGGAATAATAATATTTTTTATGCCAAAAAAAGCCGCGCTACGAACAATAGCACCAAAATTATTTGCGTTACCAATTCTATCAAGTAAAACAGCGTTTTCTTTATCTTTTACCCACGAATCCACAATGTCGGAATCAATTTGTTCAATTTGTGGGCTTTCAATCATAGCAACAACACCCTGATGATGAACGCTACCACAAAGTTTTTCCAAATCTTCGTTCATCACTTTATTGTAAGGACATTTTTTTTGCGAAAGTTTTTTACACAAACCACCAAAAAGCGGTGCCTTTTCTTCTGTAAAATATAAACGAGTTATTTTTTCAGGATGATTTTTTTCTAATTTTTTTACAGCCGCAAAACCACAAACTGCAAGTTCATTATTGTATTTGTTCTTCATAAAAACCACTATAACCGAAAAATCAAAATATTACTACGAAGAAAAAATTCTTGCAAAAATTCGTTCCTGTTATTTCACTAAAAAATTTTTCTGTAAAAAAAAACTTGTTTGTACAAGTTGTACAAACAAGTTTGCTCTGTCGAAAATTTACAGAGCCGCTTTTTTATGAAGTAATTTTTTTGTTGCTAAATATCTAAATTTATTCTTTCATTAATTTATTTACTACTTCTTCAGAAAGCCCTGTAAGTTGAATAATCTGTTGGATTGGAAGCCCCATTTTTATCGCATTTTTAGCAGTTTCAATTTTTGTTTGTTCAGCACCTTGTTTTTCGCCTTCTTGAAAAGCAACTCTTCTAATATCGCTATCATGAATATTCATACTTAAATAATAACTCCGTAATTCTTTATTGTGTTTTGCTTTTTCCACAAAAGTTTTTAATCTGTTAGTAAAATCGTCTGTTGCTTCTTGAGTTTTAATATACTTTAAGAATGCAGAAATTTCTACATCTTTTTCTTTGTCGTATGCTGTCGAATTAAAAATAATCTTACTTGTTTTATCATTAAGTTCAATGTTTGTGTTTTCTTTACAAATGCTTTTAAATGTGTAACATGGAAGCGCGTTGTTAAATGGATCAAAAGTACAAATGAAAATTATAAAACTTTCTTTTAAATTTGAATAATCGTCGCCTTTTAGTAAATTATCAACATCAATCATAGATTGATAATACCTGGTACGTAGCGGAAGAAAATTTGATGGTTGATTCTGCATTTCGATGTCGTAAACTTTATTTGAATCTTTTACGTACACATCTAGTCGAACGCTTTTACTTTCATAATAAGCTGTAAGCTCTTTTTCAAGTTCTGGATAAATAATGCGCTCAATTTTGATATGCAATAACTTTTCTAGAAGCTCCTTACAAAGTTCCTCATTTTTCATTGTGTGGCAGAACATAAAATTGTCTGCTAATGTTAATTCTTCAATTGGTTTGAATGTCATAAAAATAATCCTCTCTCCTTTTGTAATATTTTCTCAATAATTCAGAATTCCGAATTCTGAATTATTCCTTGTAGTTAATATGTTCAAAAAAGATTTTTTCGGACCATTTTTTGAGAAAAAAGTGAGATTTTTTGTAAAAAAATTGTTTGCTAGAAAAGGTTGCCACGCGGATTTGTTCACAGTCGCTAGAAGCTACGCTGCAAATAACACTGTTCACTTTATTAATTTTGTGATTTCTTTACTAAAAATAAATCATTTCTAATACAAAAAGCGAAGGACGTTAGTCCTGAGCAAATCCGTGTGGAGAAAAATTTTTACTCTATTTTTTAATTACAAATTTTCTTCCAAAGTTTTTTATGCTTTCCCACACACCGCCAATTCCGTCGGGATTTTTTACGATGATTACAACGCCAGCAATAATTATTGCTGCCAAAACTACGCAAAGAATTACACGCTTTGTAGGGAATTTTTTGCTAGCGTAAGGATCTTTTGTTGGCAAGAAAGATTTTACTGGATAAACAGGAAGTTTTGTCAAACTATCACCGAGCAATGTTGGAATTCGGACGTTTCCGTTGATTGCCCATCCTGACGCGTCCAAAATAGGAGCGATGTTTCTTTGTTTTAATTTGCGCCACGCAATTAAAACAGAAGGTAGCGAAATAATCAAAACAATTCCGATAATCCCAAGCGGAATCCATTTTCCTAAGCCTAAGAATGCTTCCATAATTCCGCCAACTACGGTTGCAATTCCTGTGAACGCAACGCTGATTGCGGCAATTGTTCCAACGTCTGTTTTTTTGGAAGAAAGCCCGTTTGCAGCTTCAGATGGATTTTCTACGACTTTTGCCATTGAATCAAAAACTTTGCTTTCTGCCGAACTTGTTGTTTTGGCAATTTTTTCTTGAATCAAACGCATAATTTTTTTATATGGCGCCCAAAATGCCTGTTTTATGCTCACAGGATTGTCCACGATTTTTACAATAGTTGCGTCCCAATCGTTTCCTTGTCTGTCAAAGAACATTCCGTTTCTTCCAACAAGAAGGTTGTCTGTAGTTCCGTTGCTGATTAAAGCGGCAATTTGCATTTTTTCGCCAGATTTGTCTTTTTTTACACAATCACAATAAACTAAAAAGCATTGTGAAAGCGCAGCCATTGTTCCGTGTTTTGCAATATCTAAAACTTTAAAACACAAATCACAAGAACGTCCGTCTATAAACAAAGTTCCTGCCTGAAAAATTGATTTTTTGCCTGGAGTGTAAAAATCAGAAAATGAAACAAAATTTTTGAGCAATTTTACAAAATCGCGACGAATCAAAATCATCTTTTTTAATTCCACAGAAGCAAGTGCAATTGGAGGATGATTTTCTTCTTTTTGCAAATATTCATCAATGATTTTTTCTGCGTCGGAATTCAAAATTTCATTAATTCTATCCAATCCTAAGCCCGAAACTGAATTTTCTGGCATTGCTTTATACCAATTCAAATATGGAACAAAAAGCGCCTCGATTTTTCGCCAGTTTGTTTCAGAAAGACTTGCGATTTCTTTTTCAAAAAGTGGTTTTATAATTTGTTCCTTGAATTCTTTTATTTCTACTTCCCACGCAGGATTTATAGATGAATCTAAAGGAAGAGATTTTCCTGCTTCACACAATGCAATTGGCAATAAAGCAAGATTTTCTTTGGAACACAAAGCGCCATCTTCTGCCAAAAACATTTTTTGATTTTGCGCTGTTAAAATTTCTTTTGCGTCAGAATCGTAATTTATTAAAGAACAGCGCAAATAAAAGTCGTTGATTTTATCCTGAACTTTTGTAAAAACTTTTGCCGCAGAATCAGTGTTATCTTTTAAAAAGAAGATTTTTGGGTCTTCTTGAACAGCAGTTTTGCGCCATTCTTTTAATTCCTTTGCTTTTGCAAAAAAATCATCTTTTTGCGCACGATTAATTCCTTTTACGCCACTAATTTCGTCCATTCCGCCAGTACAAGCGATTATGTCTTTTACAACAGAAGATGCAAATTCATCTTTTATACATTCTGCAGGAAGAATTCCATCGCCATTTATTGTGTCTGGCGTAAAAAGTTTATCGCTTGTAGAAACATCTTGATAACAAATTTCTTGCGCATCATTTTTTCCTAAAATTTGTAAAACAGCTTTTGCCGATTCTAAAGGAGAATGACCGCAATCAAAAAGAGTTTCGCTCAAAGCATCAAGCGGAATTGAATCACCTTCATTCATTAAAATTTCGGGCTTAGAAAAATATTTTTTAATAAATTCAACTACGCTTAAAATTTCTGGAACACGAACTCTTCCGTTTTTATCTTTATCTAATAAATTTAGTGTTTCTTCGCTAAATTCCAAACCAGAAACAGGACAAGCTAACGCTGTCCACATTTTAGGATCCAAATTTTCCAGATTTAATACATCTTGAATAGTAGAAATTTGGGGCTGAATTAATCCACCGTTTTGTACAAAGTGCCAAATATGTTCTTGTGATTGTTGTTTCTTCATATAAATAACTATTTATTACTTTATGCAAAAATTCAAGCAAAAAGATTTCTTTAAAACAAAATTATATTGTATAATTTTTTTACGGAGTTTACCTTATGAGAGAAAAGATTCAAAAGATTTCTAATAAAATTTGCGATTTTTTGGAATTAATAATTTCTATTATTGTTATCATTGCTTTAGTTATTTCTGCAATTTCATATTTACCTGTAATAAAAGAATTATTTGTAAAAACAGGCAATTCTGAAGAATTTTTGATTTTTCTAGAACAAATATTCAATTATGTAGTTGGAATTGAGTTTATAAAACTTCTTTGTAAACCAAACACAGAAAACACTTTTGAAGTTTTAATCTTCCTTGTTTCTCGTCACATGATTATTGGGCATAATAGCGCGTTAGATATGTTCCTTTCTGTTGCCAGCATCGCAATTTTATGTGTAATAAGAAGATTGTTGAACACAAAATTCAAAATTGAAAAGAAAAATGACGAAAAATTAGAAAAAATTAGCTAAATTATTTTGTTTGAACGCCTTTTTCTATAAAATCCATAATTTCATTTTGTGGAAGTGGTTTAGAAAAATAATATCCTTGCAAATAATCACAACCCATTTTGATTAATTCTTGCTTTTGTTTTTCAGTTTCAATTCCTTCTGCAAGCGAATTCATTTCAAGTTGGTCTATCATTGAAATTGTTGTGTTTAACAAAGTTGTTGCTTTAGGATTTGTTTCGCTTGCCCACACCAAAGATTTATCAATTTTTATTGTAGAATATGGATATCTGATGATATTTGCTTGATTGCTATAACCAGTTCCA
>Ga0233386_1000503_pt1 | contig 10537 bp, 10 predicted proteins | sample ElkDunMinimDraft_17_FD_191544 | JGI IMG/M metagenome (GOLD analysis project Ga0233386, IMG submission 191544) | Fecal eukaryotic communites from dung pellets of Tule Elk in California, USA - Elk Dung G4 | ecosystem: Host-associated > Mammals > Digestive system > Large intestine > Fecal | place...
GGAATATAAAGTTGTTGATTCTGTAGATGGCGTTGTAAAACATGCATTACAAGTTGTTGATATTGATTTTTTTAAACAACCAGTAAATCCTGTTGTGATTATGACAGACAAAAATGATTTATAAATCTTCTATCATTGCTTTATTCGCTTCTTTTATTTGTCTTGGCGCGTATATTCGTCTTCCTGTGGGAATGACTGTAATTGTTTTTCAGAATGTTTTGTGCATTTTTTTTGCTTTAATTTTAGGCGGAAAAATAGGAATCTTACCTACGTTGTTGTGGCTTTGTGCAGGTTTGATTGGTTTTCCAGTTTTTGCTGGTGGCCAAAGTGGATTTGTTGCGCTATTTGCTCAATGGGGCGGTTTTTATTTGGGATATTTACTTGGCGCAATAATTGTTGTTTTGATTATAAAAAAGCCTCGTGTTGAACAAAGTAAATCTTTAAAGAAAAATATTCGTCTTATTTTAGCTTTTATTGCAGGAATGATTGTTATGTATATTCCGGGTGTTGCGTGGTATGGGTTTTATGCGTCAAAAAATTCATTTATAAATTCATCCGTACAGGCGCTTGTAAATTCTATTGTAGTTGCAATGGTTCCTTGTTTGATTGCTGATTTTGTAAAAATGATTTTGTTTATTCCAATCGCAATTAAATTCAGACCGATTGTTGCTCAATATTTATATGAACAAATTGAAAAAGAATAAATTATGAAAGAAATAGCTATAGAATTGAATGAAATTTCCAAAAAATTCTCGATATTTGAAGGAACTCAAACTGTTTTGCAAAAAGTTTCCCTTTGTGTTCAGCAAGGTGAATGCGTAGTTTTGGCGGGTGAAAACGGTTCTGGAAAAAGCGTTTTGATGAGTATAATCGCTGGTTTACAAAAAAAATCGGGTGGAAAGATTTTTGTAAATGGAAAAGTCGCTTTGATTTTTCAAGACGCGGATATTCAGATTTTGGGTGAAACTGTAAAAGAAGATGTAAGTGTTGGATTAAAAAATCTAAAAATTAAAAAAGATGAACAAGAAAAAATAATCGCTTCAGTTTTGCAAAAAGTAGGACTTTTGCAAAATATGAATAGTTCTACTCGATTTTTATCGGGTGGGCAAAAACGTCGTCTTGCAATTGCGTGTATGCTTGCTGTAAATTCGGACATTTTTATTTTTGATGAACCGTACGCTAATTTAGATTATTCAGGTGTGAAGCAAGTAAATAAAATCATCGGTGAATTAAAAAATCAAGGTAAAACAATCATCATTTTGACTCATGAAATTGAAAAGTGCCTTGCTTTTGCAGATAAATTTGCTGTTTTACATAAAGGTCAGATTGTTTTTGATGGAAGTGCAACGCAAGCGCTAGAATGCGATTTGGAACAATGGAATATAAAAAATCCTCTTAATGCTTATAAACAATTGTCGGATTTGGTGTGGTGATGAATAATTTTGTTTTTTCTTATTCAAACAAAAATACGTTTTTTCACAAAATAAATCCAACTGTAAAACTTTTTTTGTTACCAATTTTAAGCTTTCTTACTTTTTTTTTACCTTTTGAGTTTTGTTTAAGTTTATTTTTTGTTCAATTAATTTTGGTGATGATTTTACGTTTTTCTGCAAGAGAAATTCTTACGGATTTAGCTCCAATAATTTTTTATATTTTTTTAGTTTATTTTGCAAACTTTTGGGGAATTTTTTTTGTACTTATAAAAGAATTGCCTTTTTGTGAGTCGATGATTCAATCTTGTAAAAATGCTTTTTGGGATAAAAATACATTTATTTCTTTGTTCAGAATCTTTATACTTGTTCAAACTTCTTCCATTTTTTTTAAAACGACGTCTTCTGTAAAAATTAAAGCAAGTGTAGAATCAATTGAACTTTTTATAAGAAAAATTTTTGGTGCAAAAGATGAATGTTTGTTTTCAGATTGCGTTTCTTTATTTATTACATTTATTCCAAGAACGTTTGAATTGTGGAACCAACTTGTTTTATCATGGAAGGTTAGGGGTGGAAAAATCGGTTTAAGAATGATTTTTGTACTTTTTCCGATTTTAATTTCTGTTGGATTAAAAAAGGCAAGAGAAACTACGAACGCCATTTTAAATAGACGCTCGTAGTTTTTAAGACTAAAGCATTTTTTCTAAGCGTGCTTTAATTTCTGCAATGTATTCCCAAGAATCAAGAACTTTTTTTGCAGCTGGTGTTGCAATGCGAGCAATGTCGCCAGTCATATAACCGTCTTCAATTGTTTGAAGAGTTGCTTTTTCCAATTTTTTTGCAAAATCAACTAATTCTGGAGTTCCGTCCAATTCACCACGTTTTGCAAGAGCGCCTGTCCAAGCAAAAATTGTTGCTACTGGGTTTGTAGAAGTTTTTTCGCCTTTAAGGTAGCGATAGTAGTGTTTTTGAACAGTTCCGTGGCTTGCTTCGTATTCAAATTTTCCGTCTGGGCTTACCAAAACAGAAGTCATCATTGCCAACGAACCACAAGCAGAAGCAATCATATCACTCATAACGTCGCCGTCGTAGTTTTTAGTTGCCCACATGAATCCACCTTCGCTACGCATAACACGAGCAACTGCATCATCAATTAATGTGTAAAAATATTCAATTCCTGCTTGGTCAAATTTTGCTTTGTATTCTGTGTCAAAAACTCTTTGGAAAATTTCTTTGAAGTTTCCGTCGTAAGTTTTAGAAATTGTGTCTTTTGCACCAAACCAAACGCTCATTTTTCTGTCTAAAGCGTATGTAAAACAACAACGAGCAAAACTTTCAATAGAGTTATCCAAGTTGTGAATTCCTTGAATAATTCCAGGACCTTTCATGTCCATAATTGTTTTGCGAATTTCTTTTCCGTCTGCCCCTGTAAATACAAGTTCAGCTTTTCCGGCAGTTGGACATTTAATTTCGCAGTTTTTGTAAACGTCTCCGTAAGCGTGACGACCTAGAACAATTGGTTTTTCCCAACAACTTACAGTTCCTTTGATGTTATTTACAAAAATTGGTTCACGGAAAACAGTTCCGTCCAATTCTGCACGAATAATTCCGTTTGGAGAAGGAGTTAATTGTTTTAATTTATATTCTTCCATGCGAGCTGCGTTAGAAGTAATTGTTGCACATTTTACACCAACGCCAAGACGTTTAATAGCTTCTGCAGACTCGTAAGTAATTTTGTCATCAGAATCATCACGACTTTTTAAACCTAAATCATAATATTCAGTTTTTAAGTCTACAAAAGGAATAAGTAATTCATCTTTAATTACTTTCCACAAAACACGTGTCATTTCATCGCCATCAAGCTCAGCGATGGCATTTTTCATTTGAATCTTTTCCATAATCTCTAATTATAAACTTTTCTAGTGGTATCTGCAATATGTCGAAAAAAACGCTTTTACTGTTTGTCTTGCGACATTATAAACCATAAAGTTCCGCTTTCTTTTTTTAATGTAAAGGCTTTTCCCGTTTGTGGAGATTTTTTTACATTTCCTTTTTCGTCAAATTGTGTTAAATACCATTTTTTGTTACTGTTGATTTTTAGAATTCCATCTGCACACAAAACTCTAACTTCCCCTTTTGGATTCATTGTTGTTTTTAAATTAATTTCATCTCTCGTAAATTGTAATTTACTTGTAATGGTAGAAGTTTTTCCGTATTCGCGTAAAGATTCATTTTCGTTTCCGCACCAACTACATGCAAAAATAAGCCATTCGTTGTTTTCTTTTACAGCACAAATTGTTACAAAATCATCCTTTTGGCTAAATGGTAAAATCATATTTTCTTGCTTCCAACTTTCTGGAAGTGTTGGTAAAATGGAATTTTTATTCACTACAGAAATTGAAACGTTAGGATTTTGAACAAGATAAGTTCCATCTTTTGAGTTCCAATAAAGTTCGTTTGTGTCGCTGAAAACTCCATTTTTTGCGCTAGTAATTTGATTTTTTACTGATTCAAAATCTACGGCGTTTGCTGGTAATGAATCTTTATTTTCTTTGTAATAAAATCCAAGTTGATGTTGTAATGCAATTTTTTTGTCTGCTCCATAAATTCCTATGTTAGAAAGTGACCATGCGTGATTTTTGTGTAAAGTTTCTCTTTCTGTTTGTTCATCAAGTTCTACATAAACACAAGTTTTTGCAGGCGTTACAAGTGCATTTCTAAAAATACGTGAGGCTACAGGTGCGGCCGCTGTTTTTACAGGATTATTTGTTTGGTCAAAAAATCCAGTGATTTTTTCTGCACTACGTTTTGGAAGTTCTGAACAGAATGTGTAAATACAATCCCAATCTTGAAAACTTGCATAACTTGCAAACATTGGGTACATTTGCGAATTAAATTGATTTGGATACGGATGGTCATATTCAGAAACGCTAAATGGTTTTCCGTAAATTCTTTGGCTTGCAAGATTAGTTAATGTTCCGCCTGATTCATCTTTTGCTAAATCTTTGTTGCTAACGTAAAAATCATTTGTGTCCCAATCTCTGTTAGGGAAAGATGGATGATTCCAATACGCGTGCGAATCAATAATGTCGAACATATTCATCAAACCAAGTGTTGTACAACCGATTGCGCTTCCCATCATTAAAGATTTTGAACCTAATTCATCACGAATGTAGCAAAGCATATCGTTCCAATAATCTTTTTCCAAATTATACATAAAATTAAGAATTAGATTTTTGTATTCAGTTGGTAAACCGTCGTATTCAGCATAACGAGGCAATTTTACATTATTTTGATTGAGAGTGGATTTTTCTATATTTGTTGTATTTCCGCCTTCGTAAATTAAAATTTCTTTTAATTCAATTTTGTGACCTTTTAAAAATCCCATTGAGCCAAAATTTAGGCGAAGGTTAGAATCTGTAATTACATTTTCTGTTGTAAAACTATAAGATTGCCATTGTGTTGTTAAATTGAGTTTTTTGTGAAATCCACCTTGTTGCCATGGGTCGTGAGCTTGATTTAGAGAAACGTCAATTTCAACTGGTTTATTTGCTTTTGCCATAAATTGAATTGTGTAAAGTTGCCCGTTTTTCATATTTAAGCCAGATGAATTGTACTGAATGTGCCAGTTTTCAAGACCGTTTTTTTCAATTGTTATTTGATGTAAATCGTCGCTTTTGCTGAGTTTTGCACTTGCGTTTTGGTGACGTTCAAGGTTCCATTTGGAAGTTTCGTTTATTAAATTTTTTCCAAGTTCGCTTGTTTTGTTATATTTGTCAGAAAGTGTTTGAAAATCAAGGCCATTGTTCAAAAGATATTCGTTCCATTTGTTTTCAACTTCGAGCCACAATGTATCGTCGTAATCTTTGAGCATATTATTTAGATAGCCGTGAACGAGTCCGTTTTCGTTATTAATTTCTACAATTGCAATTGCAGGGTCTTCTGTGTAAGAAAGGTTTGTGTAAGGATTTACGTGAGTTAAAATATCTTTTGCGTATTGCTTTTGAAGATCCCGTGCTTCTTGATTCCAAAATCCAAAACAATGTTTATGTTTCCAATCTTTTACTTTATCAATTGAATTGTGTAAACCGTCTTTACTTGACATATCGCGACCAGTTAAAAGATTGATGTTTACATAGATTCCGCGTTTTTTTAATTCATTTACAAAAAAATCAAAATTATCTAAAGAAAATTCGTTTATAACCCATTTGCCTGTTCTAGAATCTTTTCGTAAAAAAGCGTTTGTCCAAGATGAATCAACGTGATGAAATCTTATACAATTGTAACCTTCCGCTGCCAAAAAATCTGCGTAAACAGGCGCCATATCTCTGTCTGGAATATTAGAAAGATTTGTTCCAAAAATACGGATTCTTTGATTGTTTGCTTTTAAATGCCCGTCGTCAGAAACTAAAATTCGGTCATTTTCTGAAGTTATTGGTGTATTTAAATTAAACGCACTTATTTTAGAATTTTTATCAAATCCAAAGTTGTAAAATGGAAAAGAATTGTCGATTTGTGTAAATTCTGCACAAAAGGCGCTTACACAACAAAAAACAGATAAAATAAAAATAAAAAGATTTTTCATATTCACCTCACAAAACTGATGATTTAAAGTATATGAGATAAATATGAAAAAAGAAAGTTTGATATTTTAAAAATTATTGTGAGTTTATTTGACTATTTGTAATATCTCTAAGCCAAGTTTTCTTAAAGTAGTGATGAATGATAACCGGCATTTTTTCAAATTCATCCAAGAATAAAACAAAATAAACCCAAAGAGGTGGCAATTTAAATACAAACGCTGCGAGTAATCCAAGAGGAACAGAAACACACCACATAGAAATTGTGTCAGCAATAAATCCAAATTTTGCATCTCCGCCTGCTCTGAAAACTCCACAAATTAAAACTGTGTTTACCGCCGCACCAATAATAGATGCTGCGTTGATGTACAAAAGATATTTTGTGTAATAAGTTGCTGTTGTCGAAAGTTCCGCAATAAAAGGCAAAAGAGGGCGGCATAAAATAAAGAAAATACTTCCCAACACTCCTGATAAAATTGTTGTTTTTACAAGACGACTTGCATTTCGTTCTGCAACGTCCAGATTTCCAGCTCCCATTTGTTTTCCTAAAATGATTGCACCACCGTAAGACATTCCAAAACACAAAACTGTCGCAAGATTTTTTACAACATTTACAACTGAGTTTGCAGCAACAATGTCTTCTCCCAAATGGCCCAAAATCACCGAATAAACAGAAAATGCGGTTCCCCAAACAAGTTCGTTTCCAAGGGCTGGAAGTGAATATTTGTAAAAATCTTTTGTAAGGATTTTGTTGAATCTGAAAAAACATCCAAGATTAAACGAAACGTCTTTTCTTGTGCTGGCGTAAGTTACACACAACACTGCTTCTAAAATTCTTGCAATTAAAGTTGCCAATGCTACTCCAAAAATTCCCATCTTTGGAATTCCAAACCAACCGTAAATAAAAATTGCATTTAATAAAATATTTGTACTTAAAGCAACAATTGTGATGATTGTAACTGTTTTTACTTTTTCTACGCTTTTTAAGGTTGCTTGAAAGATTTGAGAAACAGGCATTACTAAATACGCAAAACCAACTGTTCTTAAATAAATTGCGCCTTGTTCAATCAACGGTTGTTCGTTTGTGTAAAGTCGCATTAAAAATTCTGGCGCAAAAATCGAAGCGATTGCAAAAACTAAACCAACAACAAAAGAAATTCGTAACGCAATTCCTAAAAGTGTTCTGATAGAATTTAAATCTTTTTTGCCCCAATATTGAGCAGATAACATAATCATTCCGGAAGAAAGCCCGGTAAAAAACATAACAAAATGAATTGAATTTGACCTGCGAGGGAAGCTGCCGCAATTGCTGTTTGGCTAACCGAACCTAACATGATTACGTCTGCTGAACTTACGGCAGCGGTAATTAAATTTTGGCCAGCGATTGGAGCGACAATTTTAACAAGTGAAGAATAAAATTCTTTTGCTTCAGGATTTTTGGATAACGATAATTTGTTCATAAGTATTGATATATTAATGAATAAACTATCTTTTGAAAATAGTATAAAAAAGGGATGGCTAAAAAGACATCCCTTTTGTAAAATGAATTAGAATCTATAACGTAGTCCAATTCCGGCGGTAAAACCAAATGCAAAGCGGTTTAAGAATTCAGCTTGAATTCCTATTGTAACAGGAATTGCCACGTGTTCAAAATAAGTTAATTCAATCCCTAAACCAGTTCCTACAAAAATACTTGGTTTTATATATGTTACTGAATCGTAGTCAGCTCCTTCAGGGGCATTTTTTTCTACTTCGTAGCTATTTACACCTGTATTTGCCCAGAGATATAAAGCAGAATTGTTTCTTTCCCCAAAGTCATTTACAAATAAAAGTTTTTGAAGTTGAATTTCAAAGTTGTAATGAGCTGAAGTTTCATTTGCAATAAAACCGACAGTTCCTTCAATTCCCAAATCATTTTCAAACCATTGTTGGTATGTCATTCCTCCAATAAATGAATCTGGTAATGCTGAGAATTTTCCACCAATTGCTCTATTAAAATATTCAGTTTTTGTATTTAGTCTTTCTGCTGTTATTGGAAATAAGAATGTAATAAATAAAATCGAAATGATAAATATACGTTTCATAAAAATTTTTCTCCTATATCTTTTAATTGCAATTTTTTAGAATCTATATCTAAATCCTGTTGATATAGAAAAATCTGCGGAAATTGTATCTCCAATATTAGCCAAATAACCAATTGCAAGAGGTACAGAAATATGTTCATGGAAAACAAAATCAACTCCAAAACCAATTCCTGTACAGAAGCTACAGTCCTTGTATACTTCTACACTTCCATCGCCATAAACGGCAACTTCATCTTGAGCAATCAATCCACCAGAAAGCCATGCATAAACTGTAGATTCAATAGGGAGTACCTTAAATTTATGTTTAATAAATCTAACTTGTAATTCTAAATCAGTACAAAAATTGTAATTAGGTTCTTGTTTTTTTGAATAAAAAGTACCTTGAATAGAACCTTGTACACCCCAATAGTCATTTAACCAACGTTGATAATTTATTCCTCCAAGTGGTAAATGATTTGCATTTGATTGAGTTTTAATAAAAAATCCTAATGCATTTTTTGTTTGAATTTCATTTTCGCTGTTTTCTTGCGCAAAAGAAAATGTTGCACAAAAAATACAAACAAACAAACTTAAAAATAATTTTTTCATTTTTTTGTATCTCCATATAAGTAAAATAATGAACTAAATAATTTTGCTTAATTTTATATAAAAACAAGCAAATGTCAAGTAAAAAAAATTATTTAGAATCTGTATGCTAATCCTAAGTTTGCATATAGTCCACACGTGTTTTCATATGGAAAAGTTATACAAAAACCTAGTTTTATCGGTAACGATAAATGTCCAAAAAAAGCAGGTTCCATTCCAATTCCTGTACTAATTGCAAAATTGTAATCCCACTTTGTAAAGAATCCTAAATAGCAAATAGCATTTGAATAGGCGAAAAGTGAAAAGTTACTTGTATTTCCGATATTTTCAATTAAAAAAAGTTTTCTTAATTCTAAAGCAAAATTCGATAGTCCAAGTTCTATTTGAAATCCCCAATTATTATCAAAATATTGTTGATAATTGATAGAACTTTTTAAAAAAATGAAAAAAGGTTCTATACCACCGTAGTGTATGAAATTTTCTATATCACTTGGATAAAAAGGTACATTTATTCCAATTGCTCTATTTTGAAAGTCAACGTATTCTGGTTCGTCACTTTGCGCAAAAGAAAATGTTGTACAAAAAAAACAAATAAACAAACTTAAAAATAATTTTTTCATTTTTGCCTCACTTTTGACGCATGCCAAATTTATTTGTTAAGTTTTATTTTTATATAAGAATAAAAAAATGTCAAGTAAATCGATTATTTATAGCTGAACCAGACTTTCATTTGATTTATTCCTCTGTTGCCCCATGTGTAATAAGGAACGGCTTTTATTTTTGTTTTAATGAATTTGGGTTTTTCAAATGAATATAAATTTTCATCTTGAATTATTTTGTAACCGTCAATTAAAAGTGGAGTAGTTCCGCTAAGTAAATCTTGTTCAAAAGGTAAAACCTTGATTTTTCCGTTTGTGTTCACGCACAAAGAAAGAATATCCTCGTTGTTGTCTACGCTTTCCATACAATAAACTAACGGACCTCGGCAAATTGCAACATTTCCGTTTAAGTCTGGAATTTTTGTAGAAGGGTAAACAAAATAAGGATTAGAATCCAACTTCAATAAAATTTCATCGCCTTTACAAATATTTATATACGCATAACCATTTTTTAATTCATAAGTTGCTTTTTTACCATTTTTTGTGATTGTGAATTTTTTGCTCCAACTAGGAATCCTAATTGCAAATTCGCTATTTTGATTTTTTACATCGCAAACTTCAAATTTTACATCGAATTCATAAGGATATTTTGTTTTACAAATGATTTGATTTCCGTTATTAAAATTGATTTTTCCATCAGCGTACAAATGACAAAAAGAAGTTTTATCGTTTTCACCGTACGCGTATTGAGCAAACGAAGAAATTAATCTTGCAACATTTGGTGGACAACACGCACAAGCATACCATTGTGGACGTTGTGGTAAATCGTGTTTATGAGTTTGAGCAACGCCTGCAATTCCTGGAATAATTTCTAACGGATTTACATAGAAGAATTTTTTTCCATCAAGTTGCATTCCTGCAAGAACCGTGTTATAAAATGCTTTTTCCATAACATCAGCATATTCATTATTTACGTCCATTTCTAACATTTTGGAAGCAAAAAACATCAAACCGATGCTGGCACAAGTTTCGCAATATGCAGTGTCGTTTGGTAAATCATAATCAACGCTAAAAGCTTCCCCGTGAACAGTAGAACCAATTCCGCCTGTAATATACATTCTTTTTTGTGTAATGCTGTGCCATAATCTTTTACAAGCGTTTTTTAATTCTTCATCATCGGTTAAACCTGCCAAATCAGCCATAGAATCATACAAATAAACTGCTCTAACAGAATGCCCAGTTGCATCAGATTGTTCACG
>Ga0233386_1000504_pt1 | contig 10529 bp, 16 predicted proteins | sample ElkDunMinimDraft_17_FD_191544 | JGI IMG/M metagenome (GOLD analysis project Ga0233386, IMG submission 191544) | Fecal eukaryotic communites from dung pellets of Tule Elk in California, USA - Elk Dung G4 | ecosystem: Host-associated > Mammals > Digestive system > Large intestine > Fecal | place...
TGATTTTATCCCAATGGTAATAAATAAGGACATTGACATCGAAGGAAAAATCGGTTGGGAATTACTTACTTATTTACTCGATAATTATGCTTGCTTTGAAACTTACAACGACACAAAAGAGTTAACCCAAGACGAGATTTTCGAGAAAATTAAAAATAGCAAAAATAAAAACGAAGAGCTCAAAAAACAACTAGAGCTTTGCGAATTAAATACTAATTAGAATATTAAACGAGGTAAAATATGGCACATGATAAAGTATACGGTATTTGCGAAAGTAAATGCAAAGTTGAAATAATGAGCAAAGAAGAGATAGAACACGAAAACGAAGAAATGATTCGTAGAGCAGTTTTAATCGCAACTGGAAAAGAGCCGTTGACGGATTGTACACTTATGTATAGTGAAAACACTACAATCACAACTCTAGAATATTTTGAAACTTATTTTGTTACTAGGATGCAAGGTATGTTTAGTAACTGCAGTAAATTAGCTTCTATTCCAGCATTAGATACAAGCAATACTACAGATATGGTAGGTATGTTTAATAAATGTACAGCATTAAAGTCTATTCCAGTATTAGATACAAGCAATGTTACACGTATGGATAATATGTTTTACGGATGTACAGCCTTAACATCCATTCCTGAATTAGACACAAGTAAAGTCACAAATATGACGATGATGTTTTACGGGTGTACAGCTTTAACATCTATTCCAGACTTAAATATGAAGAGTGCTACAGACACGAATTCTATGTTCAAAAATTGTACTTCACTTACAACTTTTACAGACAATAAATATGCACTAGAAGGTTCTAGATGGCAGATTAAAAATAATTTTGACGTTTCAGCTTGTCCGCTTGATAGAGAATCGATTCTAAAAGTTTTCAATGGTGCTCAAACAGTTGAAGGAAAAACAATTTCAATTTCAAGCACTACAAACAGTTATCTTTCTGATGAAGATAAAGCAATTATTACTGACAAGGGTTGGACAATCACGGTTGTATAAGGAGCAAAAATAAATGGCACACGATAAATTGTATGGAATTTGTGAAAGTAAATGCTTCGTCGAAACAGTAAGTAGAGAGCAATTTGAAAAAGAAAAGGATGAAAAAATTCGTAGACTGGTCTTAATTAAGACAGGTAAAGAGCCGTTGACGGATTGTACAGCTATGTATCTTGGAAAAGATACTATCAAAACTATAGATTATATCGAAACTCGGTTTGTTACTAACATGCTAGGTATGTTTAGTGGATGTACAGCCTTAACATCTATTCCTGAATTAGATACGAGTAGTGCCACAAATACAGAAAGTATGTTTAGTAGATGTTCATCGTTAACTACAATACCGGAATTAGACACAAGAAATGTCACAGATATGGATAATATGCTCCGAGATTGTACAGCATTAACAGATGTTCCTGAATTGAATACAAGTAAAGTTAAAACTATGCAAAGCATGTTTTACGGATGTACATCGTTAACATCTATTCCAGTATTAGACACAAGCAATGTTACAGATATGATGATGATGTTCAAAGGTAGCACAAAACTAACAACTATTCCAGAGATAGATACAAGTAATGTTACAACTATGAGTGAGATGTTTAGGAACTGCTCTTCGTTGACTACAATCCCTAAATTAGACACAAGCAATGTTATAAATATGTCTGGTATGTTCCAGGAGTGTACATCGTTAACATCTATTCCGTGTTTAAATACAAGCAATGTTCTATCTATGGAATCAACATTTAGGTCTTGTAGCGTGTTAGAGACAATTCCTAAATTAAATACAGGCAAAGTTACAAGTATGAGATTTATGTTTTCGGGCTGTAAGAAATTAACGAGCATTCCAGATTTGAATTTAGACAGTCTTGTAGAAGCTATAACAGACACTGGTAACGGTGTAGTTTGGGAAACAGATACAAGTACAATACATATGTTTAGGGATTGTACTTCTTTAACAACATTCAGATACAACTCTTATGCTCTAGAAGGTAGCAGATGGCAAATCAAAGAAGATTTCGATGTTTCACCTTGTCCGCTTGATAGAGAATCAATTCTAAAAGTATTCAACGGAGCAAAGGTTGTTACAGGAAAAACAATTTCAATTTCGAAAACAACTAACAGTTATCTTTCTGCTGAAGACAAAGCAATAATAACAGCAAAAGGTTGGACAATCACAGTTGTATAAGTGAAAAAATTAACTAACTAAATTAACATAGCGAGGAAATAAAAATGGCTTTTAAATGCGGATTTTTTAATGCAAAAAATGGTGATAGAAAATACAATGCTGACGATATGATGAATCCTATCAAAGGTATTGTTTCAGATGGTATTGTAGCTGATGATGCTTATTCAGATGGATTACAAGTTCAAGCGTACGAAGGTTTGGAAGTTGTAGTGAAAAAAGGTTACGGAAAATTCCACAACAAGTGGTGTGAATTAGATGCTGATATGATTATCACAGTTCCTACTCCACATGTAACAGAAACAAGAATTGACAGTATTGTTATCAAAATAGATACTTCAGATTCTATTAGAAATGGATTCTTAGAGTACAGACAAGGTACAACAGTTGCTCCAGAACTTGAAAGAAATGACTCAGTAATGGAATACAGATTAGCAAATATTACAGTTGCTCCAAATGTTACTGAAATTACGCAAGCAGATATTGAGGATACTCGTCCTACATCTGAATGTGGTTTTGTAACAAACTTACTTCAGAACTCAGATATTACAGCAACTTATGCGCAATGGAAAAGTCAATTCGATGAATGGTACGAATCGAACGATGCAGCATTTAAGACTTGGTTTGAAAACTTGAAGAGTACACTTTCGACAGTAACTCTAATTTCCTCTTACTCGTCACGATATGTAACTACAGAGCAAGATGAAACAGTTATTCCAATTAATATTGCTCGTTATAATTCGGTAGTAGACATTCTACAAGTCTATATAAATGGATTATTGCTTGTAAAAGATTTCGATTATACAGTAAACGGTTTTGATTTTATCACTTTGACAAATGGTGTAGATGCAGGAACTCAGATTAGTTTTGTAGTTTATAAATCTATAGACGGTACAGGTGCAGAAACAATTGCAGAAGAAGTTGAATACTTAAGAGAAGACTTCGGTGAATTACAAGCAGATGTAAACGAGTTGCAATCAAAGGTAACGGTTTTAGAAAGTAAAACAGACGAAGCTCTTTGGACTGGTGCCAATACAATGGGTGACGGTGCAACGATTATTCCAAGTAAAAAATTATCTGAATGTAAAAACGGTTGGTTGTTGGTTTGGTCTGATTACGATGATGCAACAGCTGCTGGTGTTAATGCTGAATTCGTTACAACTTATATTCCAAAAAACTTGCAAAAAGACTTTGGTATAAATGCAGGATTGCATCTTTTCCCAATTCCAACAGCTATAGTTACTAATGGAAGTTATACAATGACAGTTAAGCGAGTTTCAGCTACCGATGATACTATTTACGGCAATGTGGCAAATACAGCAACAGATGCTGGAAAAGATACTGCATTAAGAGCTGTATACGAATATTAATAGGAGATGTAGGAATGAATGACGAAAATTCCATGAATGTGTTAATTTACAGATTGGAAACAATCGAGAATGAATTGAAGAGTGTAAAGCAACTCTTAATAGATGTACCTCTTCTGAACAAAAATATAGAAGGAGCAGAAGACTACCTAAACCGCAAAATAGACAACGCAGACGAGAAACTTAACGAAAAGATTTCTAATCTAGAAAAAAGAATCGATGTTATTGAAACGAATGTCGATGTTCTGCACAAAGAGTTGTCGGAAGTTAAAGCAGAGCCGAATAAAAAAGCTGCTGGAAGATTTAATTATATAGCAGATTATATATTTAAGACAGTTGTTGGAATAGTCGTTGCTTGGCTTATTCTACAAACTGGTCTAGGAGGAGCACAATGAAAAAAATAAAAGAATGGTTTTGCAAAAACTTTTATGCTATTGACAGATTCATCGACTATGTATTCAAAGTTTATGTATTCACAGCATTGATTTATTTCTTAATGATTGTTAAATAAGGAGGAAAAATGACATTCGACGAATTTGTAAAAAATTATGAAGGAAAACGAGTTGACTACGATAAAGCTTTTGGTAGTCAGTGTGTAGACCTGTTCCGACAATACTCGAAAGAAGTTTTAGGAATTAGTGAGCATACAGGAGCAGTTGTCGGTGCAAAAGATTTGTACCTGAATTACGATAGGATGCCATTGATGGTGAAGCACTTTCAAAAAGTCTACACTCCGCAAAAAGGTGACATCGTCATTTTCAATGGAACTTCAGGAAATAAATACGGACATGTTGCTTTAGTTGTCTATGCAAGTAGAAAAACAATTGTTGTATTCGAACAAGATGGATTCAATCAAAGTAAAGGTGCTTATTTCAATTTACGAACACTTGAAAATGTACTTGGATTTTTGCGAGGTTGAATGTGTATTGTATTTATAGGACAACAAACTTAATTAATGGCAAAACTTATATAGGTCAGCACAAATATCGAAAACTAGATGATAGTTATATCGGAAGTGGAAAAAGGCTTTGGGAAGCTATTAATAAATATGGTAAAGAAAATTTCAAAAAAGAAATTATTATTTCTGGCGATTTTACAAAAGAGCAAATTGATAGGTTTGAAAAATGTGCTATCGCTTGGGAAAGATTAAACGGAAAAGCTGAATATAATTTAGCCGATGGCGGACAAGGTGGCGACCTAGGCAAAGAAGTTAATAAAAAAAGAAGAGGTCAAAAGCGTAACGAGGAAGCTAGAAAGAAAATGTCCGATGCTAAAAAAGGTTATATCCCTTGGATAAAGGGTAAACATCATACGGAAGAAGCTAAAGAAAAGAACAGGTTAGCTCATTTAGGAAAGTCTAAATACTGGGAAGGTAAACATTTAAATGAAGAGCACCGAAGAAAACTGTCTGAAGCTAAAAAAGGTAAAAAACATTCTGAAGAACATAGAAGAAAAATTAGTGAAAATTGTAAACAAGTTGCTGTTAAAAGATGTATTGCTTACCGTGACTATAAAGCTAAAGGTGGAATTCTTAAATGGAACGATTTTTTAAAATATGAATATAAAAAATGAAATATAGGAGATAAAAGAATATGAATACAGACAAATTTCAATCGAGGAAATTTTGCGTTTGGCTTACAACAACTGTTCTTGTTGTAGCAACATTGATTGTTTCAGCAATTTATAATTCTGAACATATAGCAAAAACTGCGGAAATATTTGCTGAAGGTTATATATGGGTGAGCTCTTTTTATATCGGAGCAAATGGAATTTCGAAATTTGCAACTAAAAATATCGAGGTGAAAGCTGAATGAACTCTATTTTAATAATTCTAGTATTAGTTATTACTTTAGCAATCGTGATTAAAATTTTAATTGCTACTAGCAAAATAAATAAGCAGTTGAAAAAACAACTAGAAAAGGAAAAGCGAATTGAAAAGCAGAAAGAAAAAATTAATACCGGTGATGTTAGCAACGATTTCAATGCTACTATTGACCTGTTGTACAACTACTCGAAGGATTGAAGCAAAAGTTCCAAATCCGATAGTCAACAATGAATCTGTTGTAAAGTATGATGAAGCAGCAGATGAAGTTTCAATGCCTTTCTGGTACTGGAAGAAAATTGTTGAGTTTATAATTGTAGTTAAGGAAAGCGAGTGAAAAGAAGCCTCTCGGGAAGTGAGAGGCTCTTTTTCGTTGGAAGTTAGTATATGAGAGTATACCTTCGCGATAGATGACTTACAGCACACGGACTATTTTACTACAGACTAGCAATTTTGTCAAGAACTGAAAAGTGTCTTGAATAGCAGTGAAAACTATTTGCTGTAAATACTAATGTACCTTTTTCTATACCGTCATCTAATCTGCTAAAAACATCGTTGTGAACTGATATTCAGCTAAAGACTTGATATATTTCTCTGCTTGCTTCTTTAAAAAAATAAGAAGGACCTGAGAAAATACATTCCCCAGGTCCAAGGAGAGAAAAATATAATATTACAGTCTAGAACGACATCTATTTCTCTTAATTAGTGCTATCTGTTGTGAAGTAAACATCTCCTACTTGGATATATTCTTTTAACTGGTTAGGACTTAAATCCAGTAGTTCTTCTTCAGTTAAAGCTCGATAACCGACATCAGAAAGTGCTTCGATTTTAGCTTCGATTTTAACTCTTTCTGAAGCTATATTTGCCAGCTTACTAAATATTAGATTAGAGCAAATCGCAATTGCTACAACAAGTATAGCAAATGTACTACTGCTATCTGTGTAATAATCAATTTTTTCTTTTAAGCAAGTTAACATTAGCAATACTGCGATAATAGTAACAATGTTAAAACCTACAATTACATTAATCATATTCTGTTTCTCCTAATATATCTTTAATTAGTGCTCCGGAAAAATTACAAACTGTAAAGGTAATCTGTTAACCTTTTCAAGAATGCTAAATCTCTGTATTCCAGTTTTTCGTATACATCTAGAAGCTGAGCACAAATATCTCGAATATCTTGTTTTGATTTGAATTCTTTGTTGAAAAAAGTTTCGCAAACTTCTCTAAACTTCTCAAATTCGCTTTTAATCTCTTTTGCGGTAGCAATCAAAAAAGGATTGCCTTCAACATCTTCTAGAGTAGCAATGTATGTCTCGTAAGTGCGAATAGTTTGTAGAGCTCTAAAACTCTTCGTTCTTAGTTGCAAGTCACAACTGGTTTTCACATCTTTTAACGAAGCACTGTACGCATTTGTTACTGTCATCAACAATAAACCAAAAAGAACAATTGATAATTTTTTCATTCTATTTCTCCTTATTCTGTTTCTCTCTACAACAAAAAAGGTTAAACCGAAAGAGAACAGAATATTAAGACTTCGATTTAACCTTTGGACGTCTCACGACGTTCTATTTAACTTTTTGTATTGTTATTATAGTTAGTAAAAAAGAAAAAGTTTCAGACTATTTCCGAATTTAATTTGTTTTCTTCATTATGGTACTTGAAAGTTCTGTTAACGTGCTTACCTAGCTGTGAAGCTAAATCCTCGTTTATTTTTCCAGCCAGTTTAAATTCGTAAATGACCTTTAGCACCTCTTTTGTTAATTCAGTTATTGTTTCTTTTGATGTGAATTCCATATTAGTCGTAAATGTTTTTCTCCGAGTAAATCTGATGCCACTTCACAGGGTCAAACAAATCTTTGAAACTAAACCTGCGAGTTGTATAAAAACCAAAAACCTTTCTTTACAATAGGAACAACCTGTGCAAGTTATTTTAATTAGTGTAAATTAAAATTCATCATCTTCTAGCCAAGCTTTATACTCTTCAGCTTCATCTACAGTTGCAAAATAACCTTCTGCAACTGCATCTTCGATTGATAGTGAACGTTCGTTTTTATAATCCCAAAAGTCGTTAGTACAACTACGGTCAATGGTTAACGGACAAACATCTTGTGAAGCTTCCATAAGCTCTTTAAAAATATTCATTTTTTATTCTCCTTCTAAATAATTTGTTATCCATTGTGTATATGCAATTTTCTGAAGCATCTTGCAGCGTTTTTTAACTGAAGCAAGCTCTTGTTCCAGTTCAACAATCCTTTTACTCTTTTCTTTAAGCTTTTCATTCTTTTCTGTAAGGGCATTATCTTTTCTAGTTATATCTTCTCTTTGATTTCTAAACTTTTCAATCAATTGTTGTTGTGTTAGTGGTCTCTTTCCCATGTTTACATCTCCTTGCTACTTAAAAAGAGAGGTCTAAGCCTCTCTAGTAAATTAAAAATTGCTAAATGTTATATTCGATGGATGCTGCGAATGGCAAATATCTACAAGCTCTTGACCCAACTCATACCACTTTGTATCTAATTTCGAAAGACCTCGTAAATATCCAATTGCACCAATCATATCTGAACCACTAGCCGCACAACCTGACTGTAAGATTTCTAAAGCCAATAAACCGCTTGGTGACTGTCTTTTAGTTACGATATTTTCCAATTGTTGCAATAAACTATTTTCACTATTAGCCACATAAGTCTTTCTTCGAGCTTCTTCTGCGGCTTTTTCAATAGCTTTTATAGCTTCAATTTTTTTGTGTTCTTCTATAAGCTCTGTTAAATCAAAACCTTGAGCTTCTACATTTAAGTAATAACAATCTTGTTTAACTCCATTTTCTCGAAGTCCATTAGGGCGTCTTGTTAAACGAGTAATATTGGCACAAGCTTCATCTGCTTTTACCCTATCGTTGAAAATAATTTTAGAAACCTCTTTCCAATACCATTTCACGTCTTTAGCAACTTCGTCTCTATCTTTTTCAGCAATTTCAATTAATAGGTGTATACTTTTACCGCCAGAATATGTTATTGAAAAAATATTATCTTTGAAGTTCTTATAAACTTCATTGATTGCGATTCTTTGCTCTGTTATATCATTTTCATCACATTCAAAAACAAATCTTGTTGGTCTCATGTTTTCCTTTTTACGTCTTAACTCTTGACCTGGTTGTATACAACCTTCTTTGAATTCAGCTGCTACAATAAACTGATTATTAATGCTAGTAGCGTATGTTGCTAATGAATAATTGTTCTCTTGTTCTAAAACTTTTGCATATTGTAGTTCACTATTTACAAAATCATCAGTTAGAATAGTAGCAAAAATGTCTTCTACAGGTTCTTCTACAGACTCTTCTACAATTTCTTCCGAATCATCATCTGTACCATCTGGAGTATCGTCATCTTCGCATTGAGAAATATACCAATCAAAAGCTGCTGCTGTTCTTTGTAAATCTGTTGGTAATTCATCTACAGACGTTGTTTGAATATCGTAACTTGTCTTTTCATTCTCAGCTAATTCGAGCCAATTATATCTAGAGTATTCTAGAGTACCGTTAACTCGTTGAGTTATATATTTATCAATATTATCTAAACCCAAAACCAAGTAAACCAATTGCTCTTTTAGATATCTACGGTCCCTATTAAGGTCTGAACACGACCCTTGATTTTCTGCTCTAACTACCCATTCTGCAATCTGAAAACAAGTAGCACTATTGATATAATGTGGTACATTTTTGATATTACCGTACTCATCGTAAATTGCATTTTTTAAACGTAAAATTGTATCGTTTGTAAACGAGTCTACAGGTTTTACTAGATTCTCAAAATCTTCACCGAATGGACAACTATCGAATAAATCTTGTATTACTTGATTCCATTGCTCAATTGACCAGTCTGGGTGTAAATATTCTACTTCCTCATCTGTAAACTTTTTATTGTTTAGCGGGTGCTCATTATAGCGTACTATTCCCCAACGACGAGCATTGTTATCGTAAGGCATACGGTTGCTGTTAAGAACTAAAGTTGAATTTGATTGAACACTTATCGGTTGTTTGCCTTTGCCTTCAACCATATACTTAACGTTGTCTGCAATATTGTTAATTGTCGTAATAGTAGTTTCTTTTTCTGAATTGTAGTTGTTTTTAGGCGGAAAAAATTCAGAATCGTAGTTCACTAAGCATTTTGAAAATTCTGCTCCAATCCATCTACCCTTCACGTTACCGGTAGACATGAAATCTTCTCCTATAAAATTTTGCAACCTGTCGATAAATACATTTTTACCTACACCACCTTTTGTAGAATATTGATAAAAAATTGTACCTTGAGGTTTTGCTCCGGTAATACCTGCATTAAATTCAATGTTTTCGATAAAACGTCTAAGAGTTGTTAAAGATGTTCCTAAGCCATAAGCATCCAAGTTTCCAAACAATTTTTTAGCAGCTTTTAGAAACTTTTTCTTATTTGGTTTGTGATTTATTCTTTTCTTGAAAGATTCAAAAGTAACGGAATTAGAAAGTAGACTTTCAATATAAGTTCTGATTCGAGGATTTATTTCGAAGTTTGACCAGTCCTCAGGTTTTACTAGAGGTCTCGCGCTATAAACTCTTATACCTGTTGTACCCTCGTTAATAGAATCAATTGTTTTTACTGTGTAGTTGTCTGGATTGTAAAAGTATGTGCTTGTTAATAGTTTCAACAAGCTGTTAAACTTTTCTTCGTAAGAAAATTTTTCTGATTGTTCAACAACAGTTTGTACTAAAAGCTTTTCTACATCCTCTTTAAGCAGATTTGGATAAGCTTGTACTGTTCTTGATTTTGAGATGTGAATTGTGTCTGGTTTAATTTGTTTCATATTTACTCCTTGCTTGGTTACCTTGATAGGTGCACCGGTACCAAGCAAGGCAACAAAAATATTATTAATAATAGTAATTAGTGCAAATTAATTAGTACAAATTAATTATTTTTTACAGCTAATTAATTACAATTAGTGGAAACTTTTTAAATTATTAATTTTCATTATAGTCAAGTTTTTTAATTGAAAGTCTATGCAGATACAGTACAAAACTGGAGTAAGTAGAAGCAATAGTCGTTTTTAAGTAGCAAAAAATTCAGTTATCAGTAAATTCAGTTGTTTTTTTTCAGAATGACTTTTTTTTATTTTTTTATAG
>Ga0233386_1000506_pt1 | contig 10450 bp, 9 predicted proteins | sample ElkDunMinimDraft_17_FD_191544 | JGI IMG/M metagenome (GOLD analysis project Ga0233386, IMG submission 191544) | Fecal eukaryotic communites from dung pellets of Tule Elk in California, USA - Elk Dung G4 | ecosystem: Host-associated > Mammals > Digestive system > Large intestine > Fecal | place...
CCTCGCGCTGGGCATCAACATGCCGGCCCGCAGCGTGGTGCTCGAAAAACTCGTCAAGTTCAACGGCGAAACCCATGCCGAACTGACCCCTGGTGAATACACCCAGCTCACCGGCCGTGCCGGACGCCGCGGCATCGACATCGAGGGGCACGCCGTGGTGTTGTGGCAGCCCGGTGTCGAGCCGACGACGGTCGCCGGTCTCGCCTCCACCCGCACCTTCCCGCTGCGCAGTTCGTTCAAGCCGTCCTACAACATGGCGGTCAATCTCATCGACGCGGTCGGCGTGGACCGGTCCCGGGCACTGCTCGAGATGTCGTTTGCGCAGTTCCAGGCGGACAAATCGGTGGTGGGCCTGACCCGCAGCATCGAACGCAACGAGGCGACGCTGGCGAAGCTGCGCGAAGAACTCGGCGGCGCCGACAGCGAGATCCTCGACTACCTGACCTTGCGCGCGGATCTGACCGCCGCGGAGCGCGAGCACGAACGACGCAGCCGGCAGGACCGCCGGCAGGCGGCGGTGGCCTCGCTCGTCGGGTTGCGCGCGGGCGACATCATCACCGTGCCGGCCGGGAAACGCACCGGGCTCGCCGTCGTCGTCATCCCCGATCAGGACGTCACCGACCCGCGTCCGACGGTGGTCACCACCGACGGGTGGTCCGGACGGTTGTCGGCGGGCGATTTCCCGTCACCGGCAGAAGTGCTCGGACGGCTCCGGCTGCCGCGGCACATCGACCATCGCACCGGCCGCGGTCGCCGCGACATCGCGTCGGCGCTGCGGTCCAAGGGGTTGTCGGCACCGCGCCGCCCGAAGCGCGGCAAAACCAAGGGACACAACCAGGAGATCGACGCGTTGCGGCGCCGGTTGCGCAGCCACCCGGCGCGCGACGAACCCGACCTCGAGTCGCTGGCGCGGCTCGGTGAGCGGTACCACCGGTTGCTGCGAGAAACCGAGCAGCAGCGGCGCCGCGCCGAGGCGACCACCGATTCGCTGGCGCGCACGTTCGAACGGATTGTCGCGCTCCTGACCGAGCGCGGCTACCTCACCGGCGGCGACGACCCGGAGACCACCGATGCCGGCGACCGGCTCGCCCGGGTGTACGCCGAGGCCGATCTGCTGGTCGCGGAATGCCTGCGGCAACGCATCTGGGCGGGGCTGTCCCCGGCCGAGCTGGCGGCGGTGGCGTCGTCGGTGATCTACGAGTCGCGCACCGACGACGTGGTCACCGTGCGTGGCCCGACCGGGCCGATCCGCACTGCGCTCGTGGAGACCATCCGGATGTGCGACACGTTGCGGGCCGACGAGGTGCGGCACCGGTTGCCGCCCACCCGCGAACCCGACCTGGGGTTCGTCACCGCCGCATACACCTGGGCGAACTCCGGTTCGCTCGCCGAGGCGCTGATCGCGGCCGACGTCGCAGGCCGGGAGTTGTCCCCGGGCGATTTCGTGCGGTGGTGCCGGCAGTTGATCGACATTCTCGACCAGGTCCGGACGTGCGCCGACGACCCGGAACTGGTGCGGACCGCGGGCCGGGCGGTCGGGGCGATCCGGCGTGGCGTGGTCGCCATCGATCCGGCCGCGGCGTGAGCGTCGGCGCCGCGACCCTCCGGGGCGCGACCGGTCCGGCTGGTGTGATTTGATACGCGCTGCCGTACCGGTGCCATGTGGTCCGGTGGCGCTACGGTGAGACAACACGTGAAGGGCAGCTGGAGGCGACGATGACCGGGCCGAACGAACCGCAGGACCCGGACGGACAGCAACCGTCCCGACCGTCCGATCCGTGGGCGAACCCGGCTTCCGGCCGGGCGTGGGACGCCGCTCCCGGCGGACAGTCCTGGGCACCGCCGCCCCCGCCCGGTAGCTGGGGACAGCAGCACCCCGCCCAGCCGAATCCCGGCCCGTCACCGTGGCAGCAGGGTGGCGCCCAGCCCGGCTCTTCCGCCGGGCAGTGGGGACAGCCCGGTGGTCCGCCGCAGCAGCCCTGGGGACCGGCGCCCCAGCAACAGTCTCCGCAGCAACCCGGCCCGCAGGGCTGGGGACCGCAGCCGGGACAACCGGGGTGGGGCGCACCGCAGCCCGGACCGGCCGCGACACCCGGCTGGGGCCCACTGCCCGGCGGGGCGCAGCAGTGGGGCCAGCAGCCCCCGCCGCCGCAGCCCGGACAGCAGTGGGGACCGCCGCCCGCCGGCGCGCAGCAGTGGGGCCAGCCCACCCCGCCGCCGAAGAAATCGAAACTGCCGCTGATCATCGGCGGCGTCGTCGCGCTCGTCCTCGTCATCGGCGCGGTGATCGCCGTCGCGACCCTCGGCGCCAAGACCACCCTCGATGCGGCAGCCGCCGAAGCGGGCGTGGCGAAGGTGCTCACCGAGTCGTACGGTGCCACCGAGGTCGGCGACGTGTCCTGCCCGACCGGCCAGGAAGTCGAGGCGGGCAACAGTTTCGCGTGCACCGTCACCGTCGACGGCCAGTACCGCTCGGTGACCTTGACCTTCACCGACGACGCGGGCACCTACGAGGTCAGCCGCCCCAACTGACCGGGCCGCCGCCGGTCACTGACCGGCGAGCGCCGCGACGAGCGAGGTCACCGGCCGTTCCACACCCCAGCGGCGCGCCAGTTCGTCGAGCCGGTCTGGGTGGGCGGGCACCGGCGGCAACACGTCGGGCCGCGACATCTGCACGTGCGCGTCGGTGGCGACCTGCACCACCGGCAACGCGGCGTCGAGGTAGTCGGCGGCTGCCGCGAGTTTCGCGCGCATGCCCTGCGAGAGCCGGGACGTCTCGTCGGTGACCGCCGTGCGGACCGCCGCGAGCGATCCGTACTGCATAAGCAATCCGGAGGCGGTCTTCTCGCCGACGCCCTTGACGCCGGGCAACCCGTCGGACGGGTCGCCGCGCAGCACCGCCAGTTCGGCGTAGGCGACGCCGGCGCGATCGGCGGGAACGCCGTAGCGCTCGGCGACCTCGGCGGGACCGAACAGTTCTGCCTTGGCCAGTCCGCGGCCCACGTACAGCACCCGCACCGGCACCGGTGTGTCGGTGACGACCTGCAGCAGGTCGCGGTCACCACTGACCACGATCACCGGGTCGGTGCGTTCCTGCGCGGCGAGCGTGCCGAGCACGTCGTCGGCCTCGAATCCGGCGGCGCCGCCGGTCGCGATTCCGGCGGCGGCGAGCAGGTCCAGGATCACCGGGACCTGCGGAAGCAGCGCGGGCGGGACCTCTTCGACGGTGCCGTCGGACCCGGCCGCGACCCGGTGCGCCTTGTAGCTCGGCACCGCGGCGACCCGGAACGCCGGGCGCCAATCCAGATCCAGGCACACCACCAGTCGGCTGGGCCGGTGCCGCCGGATCAGCGACGCGACCATGTCCACGAAACCCCGGACCGCGTTGACGGGCGTGCCGTCCGGCGCGGTCATCGACTCGGGCAACGCATGGAAGGCCCGGAACCACAGGCTGGCACCGTCGAGCAGCAGCACCACCGGTTGCGGGGCGGTCGGCGGCGGGGACGTCTCGGATGGGGTCACGGACCACATCCTGCCATCCGTGCGCGACCGATACGCTGGGGATCATGAGCACCGCCGACTCCCGATTTCCCGCCGCCCGCTACGGAACACGCCTGACTCGCGCCGCCGAGTTGGGGGCCGCCGCCGGGCTCGACGCGTTGCTGATCACCCCGGGACCGGACCTGCGGTACCTGGTGGGTTCACGCGCCGAGTCGTTCGAACGCCTGACCTGCCTGGTGATCCCCACCGACGGGTCGGCCGCCACCGTGGTGGTGCCGCGCCTCGAGCTGGCATCCCTCAACGAGTCGGCCGTCGCCGAACTCGCCGTGCCGGTCCGCGACTGGGTCGACGGACAGGACCCGTATGCGCTGGTCTCCGAGTTGCTGCCGGGTGCGTCCGCGGTCGCGGTCGCCGAGGCGATGCCGGCGCTGCATCTGGTGCCGCTCGCCGCGCGCTTCGGCGGCACCCCGGTACTGGCCACCCCGGTGATCCGGCAGTTGCGGATGCTCAAAGACGCCGACGAGATCGACGCGCTGCGCCGCGCCGGCGCCGCCATCGACCGCGTGCACGCCCGCATGGGGGAGTGGTTGCGGGCCGGTCGCACCGAAGCGCAGGTCGCCGCCGATATCAGCGCCGCGATCCTCGAGGAGGGGCACACCGAGGCGGCATTCGTGATCGTCGGGTCGGGCCCGCACGGCGCCGACCCGCACCACGAGGTGTCCGATCGGGTCATCGAACCCGGCGACATCGTGGTCATCGACATCGGCGGTCCCGTCGAGCCCGGCTACAACTCCGATTCGACCCGCACCTACAGCATCGGCGAACCCGACCCGGCGATCGCCGCCCGCATCGCGGTGCTGGAAGCGGCGCAGCAGGCCGCGGTCGACGCGGTGCGCCCCGGGGTCACCGCCGAAGCGGTCGACGCCGCCGCGCGCGACCTGCTCGCCGCCGAAGGGCTCGGGGAGGTGTTCGTGCACCGGACCGGGCACGGCATCGGCCTGTCGGTCCACGAAGAGCCGTACATCGTCGGCGGCAACACCGAGACGCTCGAGCCGGGCATGGCCTTCAGCATCGAACCGGGCATCTACTTCCGCGGGCAGTGGGGGGCACGCATCGAAGACATCGTGGTGGTCACCGCAGACGGCTGCGAGCCGGTGAACCTGCGGCCGCACGGCCTGACGGTGCTGCCCGCCTGAGACCGGGCGCGCCGGTCAGTCCAGCACCGAACCCATCACGCGGGCCACGGCGATCTCCACGACGACCCGGGTCGGGTTCTCCCGCGGCTGCCGGTACCGGCGGGCGTAGCGGGCGACCCCTTCGGCGACGGCGTCGGCGTCGTCGCGGACCCGCGCGGGACCTTCCAGGGTGAGCCAGCGGCCCCCGTCGACCTGCGACACCGCGCCGTAGCCGCCGCGGGAGGCGTTGCGGGCCTTCTGCGACCCGGCGTTGGTGATCACCCGCGCCACCTGCGCGTCGGGATCCCAGGTGAACCCGACCGCAACGACGTGCGGGGTGCCGTCGGACCGCAGCGTGGTGAGGGTGCCGAGGTGGTATTCGGACAGGAACTGCAGCGCACGGTCGCCGAGCGCGCCGGGGGTGTGGACCATGCCCGGAAGCCTAGAGGGCCGGGCGCCGCCGCCGCGGAACGAGGGACCCGGCGACACCTGCGCGACCGCTTCCCGCGACACTGGCGGAATGAACAGCGCACAGGGAACCGTCGTCGTGTTCGGGGGCCGCAGCGAGATCGGAGTGGAGGTGGCTAGCCGGCTCGCGCCGGGGCGCACGGTGATCCTCGCCGCGCGCCGCGCCGACGACCTGGCCGGACCCCGGGAGTCGGTGCTGGCCGCCGGTGCCGCCGCTGTGCACACCGCGGAATTCGACGCCGACGCGCTCGGCACCCACCAGCAGGTGCTCGACGACCTTGTCGCCGCACACGGACCGATCGATCTCGCGGTACTCGCGTTCGGGATTCTCGGCGACCAGACCCGCGCCGAAACCGATGCCGCACACGCAGCGGCGATCGTGCACACCGATTACGTGGCACAGGTCGCGTTGCTGACCCGGCTGGCGAGCCTGCTGCGCGCGCAGGGATCGGGACGGATGGTGGTGTTCTCGTCGGTGGCAGGTGTGCGGGTGCGCCGCGCGAACTACGTGTACGGCTCGGCGAAGGCAGGGCTCGACGGGTTCGCCTCCGGGCTGGCGGACGCGCTGCACGGCAGCGGAGTGTCGTTGCTGCTGGTGCGGCCCGGATTCGTGATCGGCCGGATGACCGAGGGGATGAGTCCGGCACCGTTCTCGAGCACCCCACCGCAGGTCGCCGACGCGGTGGTGCGCGCCCTGGGCCGCGGTCGCGGCGAGGTGTGGGTGCCCGCCCTGCTGCGTCCGGTGTTCTTCGGGATGCGGCTGCTGCCGCGGGCGATCTGGCGGCGACTGCCGCGTTAGAGGGTGTGGATCCGGAAGACCGGGTACCGGTCGGCGACGGCGGCGAACTCGGCGGGTGTCGCGCGCCGGTCGATCGGGAAGTGTGGCCGCGCACCCGGGGCGAGGTCGAGGTAGCGGCGCAGAATGGGGGCCCGCTCGCTCGGGGCGATCTCCTCGAGTGCCGCGGTCCGGCGTCCGCGGCGGTGCAGCGCGGCACGCCCGTCCGCGGCCGCCGCTCGCGGGTGATTCGCGGCGGGGGATTCACAGCGGTAGCGTCCGGCTGGTGAATATCCGGCCCCGCCGCCCGGAAGACCTCGCACAGTGCGTCGAGTCGCTGTCCGAGGTTCACACAGTGGACGGCTACCCGCATCGGTCGCCCGACGACCCGGTCGGGTGGCTGAGCCCCGCGGACCTCGACAGCGCGTGGATCGCAGAGCGGGCGGGGCGGGTGGTCGGGCACCTCGCTCTGGTCGGGCGCGAGGACGCACTGTGGGTATCCCGGCTGTTCGTGCGACCGGACGCCAGGCGATCGCACGTCGGCGAACGTCTGCTGGACAAGGCGCGCGAGCGGGGCGTCCTGATGCTCGACGTCATCGAGCAGTCCACGTCGGCGATCGCACTGTACGAGCGCACCGGCTGGACACTGCTCGAGCGGCGGCCTGCGGACTGGACGTTGTCCGACGGCACCAGACCGATGGAGCGGCTCTACATTTCGCGGTGATCTCGGGACCGTCGCGTTGCGATGGGCGGTGTGGCCTCGTCGTGTCGGCGAGGGATATCTCCGGTCGTCGCGGGTCGGTTCCGCTGCCGCCCGGGCAACAGCACGCCGACCGACGCGATCGCCAGCGCGACGCCGACCGCCAGGGCGAAGACCAGTTCGTACCCGGAGGCAAGAGCCTCGGGTGAGGAACTGCCGCTGCTGTGTGAGGCGGCGCGGGCGGCGGCCGCCGTCGCGAACACCGCCAGTGCCACCGAACCGCCGACCTGGCCGGCCGCATTGGCCAGACCACCGGCGATGCCGACGTCGCGTTGCTCGACGCCGGTGGTCGCCGACGCCATCAACGTCGGGAAGACCAGACCGATGCCGATCGCGACGAGCAGAGTCGGGCCCAGGACGCTCGCCATGTAGGCGCTGTCGACACCTGCCTGCGAGAGCCAGCCGAACCCGGCGACGAAGCACGCGCACCCCACCGAGACCGGTAGGCGCACGCCGGTTTTCGGCAGCCGGCCGACGGCGAACCGTGCGACCACCACGAATACGACCGCGGCGGGTGTCTGCCCGAGTCCGGCGTCGAGCGCGCTGTAGCCCTGCACGTTCTGCATGAAGAGCGAGGTGAAGAACCACATCGCGATGGCGACGCCACCGAACAGAAACAACATCGCGTTGCCGACCGCCACGCTGCGGTTGCCGAACAGTCGCAGCGGCATCATCGGTGTCGCCGCGAACCGCTTCTCCACCACCAGGAAGATCGGCAGCAGCAGAATGCCAGCCAGGACGGGGACGAGCACCTGGGCCGATCCCCACGCATGGTCGGCGGTCTGCATGACGCCGTAGATCAGTGCCGCGAGCCCGGCCGTACCGGTGATCGCACCGGCGAGATCCAGCGGTTCGCGGCGACGGGGCTGCGCGGTCAGCGACGTCATCGCGATCGCGATCAGTACCACTCCGATCGGTACGTTGATCAGGAACACCCATCGCCAGGACAACCCGGTCGTCAGCACACCGCCGGCAACCGCACCGACCATGCCGCCGACGCCGCCGGACGCGGACCATGTTCCGAAGGCCCGGGCGCGCTGGGGGCCCTCCGAGAAGCAGGTGTTGATCACGGCGAGGGTGGCCGGGGCCAGCAGTGCGCCACCAAGACCCTGCGCGATGCGGGCGGCGACCAGTACCTCCGCGGTGGTCGCCAGGCCCGCGACCAGGCTGGCCAGGGAGAACAGGGCGAGACCGGACACCAGCACGCGGCGGTGACCGAGCAGGTCGGCTGCGCGCCCGCCCAGGAGCATGAATCCGGCGAACGCCAGGACGTAGCCGTTCACCACCCAGACGAGCCCGGTGTCGCTGAACCCGAGGTCCCGCTGCACCGCCGGTAGCGCGACGTTCACGATCGAGACGTCGAGCACGACCATGAACTGGCACGCGCACGCCAGCGCCAGAACGAGCCGGGCCGAGCGGCTGTTCGGCCCGATCGCGCTGTCGGCACGGGTACTCGCAACCTTCACCGTCATGTCCACTGCTCGATCCTGTGTAGAGTTGCAGGATGGTTATGCGCATAATCTTATGCGCATAACGAACCGGGTTGTCAAGGAGTGTGGTGATGGATCGCGAGTACGCCGAAGCCCTCAATCAGGCAATTCGCCTGCTGAGCCTGCGCCACCGAGCCCGGGCGGCGCAGTTGCTGGCCCCACTCGGCCTGCACACGGGCCAAGAAGCCGTGCTGCTCGAACTCGACCGGACCGGCCCGATGATCCAGGCGCAGCTCAGCGAGGCGCTGGGTTGCGAACCGCCCAGTGTCACCCTGATGAGCCGGAAGCTGGAGGCCGCCGGCTACATCCGGCGCACCCCCGATCCGGGCGACAAACGCGCCACCCTCGTGGCGCTGACCGACAGCGGCACGGCGCTTGTCGAGCAGATCCGGGAGTTGTGGGTCACCCTCGCGGAGGAAACGGTTCGCGACTTACCCCCCGCCACCGTGGAGCAGCTACCGGGCATCCTGCACACCCTGTCGACCAACGCCATGTCCACCGAGGTCGAGGGCACATCCCGTGCCTAGCCGATACCTGCCCACACGGCCGAGCGAGGGGCCGTCACACACGACCGGGTACGACGCCGCTCGTATCAGCTCACGGGCGGAACACCGACCGCAGGCAGTTGTCCTCCTTGTTCTTGAACATCTCGTAGCCGCGCACCGATTCGCTGAGCGGAAGGTCGTGGGTCATGAGCCAACTCGGGTCGAGCCGGCCCTCCGTCACGTGCTCGAACAACTGCGGCATGTAGCGCTGGCCGTGCTGCTGCGACGTGCGGAGAGTGAGGCTCTTGTTGGTCAGTGCGGCCATCGGGAACTTGTCGGTCAGCCCGTAGATGCCGAGGACGGAGACCACACCGCCCTTGCGGCAGGCCAGGATCGCCTCCCGCAGCGAAGTCGCGCGGTCGGACTCCATGCGCAGCGCCTGCTTCACCTTGTCGTAGACCTGGCCGACGCCGGTACCGTGCCCTTCCATGCCCACCGCGTCGATGCACGCATCCGGCCCGCGACCGCCGGTGCGCTCACGCAACGTTTCGTAGACGCTGTCGGCGACGGTGTAGTCGACCGTTTCGGCGCCGACCTTCTGCTCGGCGAGATCGAGCCGGTCGCGGAACCTGTCGAGCACGATCACGCGTTCGGCGCCCATGATCTTCGCGCTCGCGGCGGCCATGAGCCCGACCGCTCCCGCACCCCACACCGCGACGGTGTCGCCCGGCGAGATGTCGCAGAAGTCGGCGCCCATGTAGCCGGTGGGCACCGCGTCGGACAGAAACAGGGCCTGTTCGTCGCTCACACCGTCGGGCACCGGAAAACAGTTCACGTCGCCGAAGGGCACTCGGATGTACTCGGCGTGGGAACCCTGGTAGCCGCCGAACGGATGGGTGTAGCCGTAGATCCCGCCGGTGGGGTAGCCGAGGACAGGTTGCTGCATCGCGGCGTTCGGGTTGGTGGTGTCGCACACCGCGTGCATCCCGTCCTCGCAGTACGGGCAACTGCCGCACCCGATGAACGACGGCACGACGACGCGGTCACCGACCCGCACCGACGTCACCTCGGGGCCGGTCTCGACGATCTCGCCCATGAACTCGTGGCCGATGACGTCGCCTTCCCGCATGCCGGGCAGGTACCCACCGAGGAAATGCAGGTCGGAACCGCAGGTGGTGGTCAGGCGCACCCGCACGATCACATCGTGCGGGTTGACCAACCCCGGGTCGTCGACTGTTTCGACGGACAGGTCGTTGACACCCATCCAGCACAGGGCCTTCATCATCGGTCTCCTTCCGTGCCGCGTGCGCTCGGACTTCCGTGGAGTGTGGGCATCTCCCCGGTCTGCATCAGTGCCCGGGCCCGGTACAGCGCGGTGAAGGTCAGCGCTCCCGTCACCAGGTCGGGTGCCGGGGTGTCGGCACGCAGGGTCATCTCGGTGCCGCGCCCACGAGGGGCGTCGGCCACGGCCAGCACCAGACGCGGGCCCGGCGCGTCGGCGTCGTCCTCACCGGTGAAGGCGAGTCCTTCCTCGGTGACGTCGACGCGGGTGTCCCAGGTCATAGGATCTCCGCCGGTGTCCCAGTGCCACCGCAGCCGGTTCGCCTCCGCTGTCTCCACCCGGACGCGATCGCCGAACAACCGGGTCAGGTTGTCGGGATCTTGCCAGAACTGCATGACCTGCGCGCGGGGCGCAGCCACGGTGACGGTCTGCGGTCGTCCGGCGTCGGCGGGCCGGTCGGCGGCGCGGCGGACCAGGCCGCTCACCGCCTGACCGGCGTTGCCGACGGCCCTGC
>Ga0233386_1000510_pt1 | contig 10414 bp, 9 predicted proteins | sample ElkDunMinimDraft_17_FD_191544 | JGI IMG/M metagenome (GOLD analysis project Ga0233386, IMG submission 191544) | Fecal eukaryotic communites from dung pellets of Tule Elk in California, USA - Elk Dung G4 | ecosystem: Host-associated > Mammals > Digestive system > Large intestine > Fecal | place...
TGGGCAATCTGCCGCACGGTGTCCTCGCGGCGGTCGACGGTCTCGGCGATCCGGGCGTGGTCGAATCCGAACACCTCACGCATCACGAACACTGCACGTTCGAGCGGACTCAACGTTTCCAGGACCAGCAGCATCGCCAGCGACACCGACTCGGCGAGTTCGATCGCCCCGGAGGCATCCGGCACTGTGAGCACAGGCTCGGGAAGCCACGGGCCCACGTATTCCTCGCGGCGACGCCGCGCCGAGCGCAGACTGTTGAGCGCCTGCCGGGTCACGATCTGCGCCGCGTATGCACGCGGGTTGTCGACCGCGGCCCGATCGGTGCCGGCCCAGCGCATGAAACTGTCCTGGAGGACGTCTTCACTGTCGGCGACGCTCCCGGTGATCTCGTACGCGATCGAGAACAACAGCCCCCGGTGTTCGGTGAAGACGTCCTCGGCCGTCACTGCGCACTCCTCGCGGGTCGAATGAGGCCGCAGCCCTGACCTTCCGCCGATCGGAGGTCGCGGCCCCGAGCCTGTCGTCGCATCGACAGGATCGTCCCACGCAATATCGATTCCTTCACCGGTGCGACGACCCGGCCACGCAGCGAGAACGCGGAGGGGCTGTCGTCACGTGCGGTGAACTGCACCGCGCCGCGGCCGCGTCCGAGCGAGAGACATTGGGCGACGAACCTCAGCGACAGCGGCGAGGGTGAACGGCCTTGCAGGATCTCCCAAACGGTGTCGGCACCGTGCGCGCCGAGCGGCATCGCGGCCTGGCAGCTCATCCGGATATGGTCCCGGCCCGCGACGGTCACTGCGTCGCCGACACCCACCACGGCGGTGCCGTCCGCCGACTGCAGGCCGGCGTCGACGCGCAGCCTGCCGGAGGCGTCCACCGGCAGCTCGCTGCGACGGGCGAGGTCGGGAACCGAGAATCCGCCGGCCCAGACGACGAGCGCAGCGGGGATCGCGGTGCCGTCGTCGAGGAGTACCGCGTCCTCGGTCAGGCGCGTCGCATGCACGCGCGGCCGCACGTCGATACCGAAGCTGTCCAATGTGCGGTTCACGTACTGCCGGGTGCCGTCCGGAAAGCCCGCGCCCGGATCACCGACGAGGCTGTAGTCGGCCCCGGGATGTTCGGACGCGAGTTCGGCGGCGACTTCGATGCCGGTGAAGCCCCCACCCACGACCACAACCGGCGCGTGGGCGGGAAGTTCGGCGAGCGCGGTGTGCAGCGCTGTCGCAGATTCGAGGTCGGAGACGGAGAACGCTCGTTCCATCCCGGGCACGGCGCTCGTTGCCGGGCCGCTTCCGACGGCGTACACGACGGCGTCGCACCGCAGTGCCGTGCCGTCGGTGAGCGTTACCGCGTCGGGCTCGATCCGTTCCGCCGTAGCCACTCGCAGCGAGGCGCGTGGATGCAGCAGGTCGGCGAGGTTGTGGGTGGCAGACCCCGAACCGGCGGCCACCTGGTGCAGTCGGGTTCGTTCGACGAACACCGCCCGCGGATTCACCACGGTCACCGCGACTTCGGGGTGGCGTGCCAGCCGATTTGCTGCTGTGACGCCCGCGTACCCCGCGCCGACCACCACCACGTCGAATTGCGTTGTCATCTCGATCGCCCTTCACTCGGTTCGGATGTGTCACCGATGGGACACCGGTGGAGCGCGGTGTGTGACATCCGACGGGTCACCGCCCGATGCGGTGCTGCCAGGCCTCGAGAGACGCGGACTCGGCCGCGTCGCGCCCCGCGTGGAAACCGTCGGCGTCGATCCCGCGGCTTCGGGACGCCCGGGTAGTGGGGAAGAGACGCCGGAACTCGGTGTCCACCGCTTCCGAGCGGCGCGCCAGGATCGGCGCGAGGGAGGTCACCGGAACGTGCGCGTCGGCGGCGGCACCCGCCGTGGCCCGAGCGTCGGCCTCGCGCAGCCTCTCGCCGACCCGCTTCGCGTAGCCGGTGAGGAACGCGCGGCGGAACGCCGTTGCCGACCCGCCGCGCCGGCCGGCGGTTCCGGCGGCACCGAGAGCGCGGGTCGCCTGTACGAGGAGTGAGGTGAAGAGAAGTTCGACCTGTGCAAGATCTGCCACGGTGCCGACGACGGTCGCGATCTGCACGCGGGTGAACCACACGGTGCGGACCCGATTGGCGTCGCCGATCGCGGTGAGCAGCAGCACCTTCTCTTTGATGTACGGGCCGTCGAGGTGGAGACGCCGGCCGCGCACGGGATCGGTGAGACGAGTGGTACCGGTGAGCAGTGCGGAGCCGAGCGCGTACCGCGTCACGAGTTCCTGCGCTTTCGCAGTGAGCGCCTCGGCCTCGTCGGGGAAGTCGGTGGATTCCGCTTTCGACAGCAGACCGCGGATGCGGTCGAGCACGCGTGGATCGGGTGCGGCCTCTGTGGTGTCGCCGGGAGTGCGCAGGGGTGGCCACTGCGAGGGTGGGGCATCGAGCCGGGTGAACGCCGGTAGGTACTTCCAGGTGAAGGCCAGCCCGTCGACCTGGTAGCGGGAGATCTCGGGACATGCGTATCGCAGGCCCGTCCCGAGGTCGGGCGAGAGCGCGGCGAGCCGGGCGGGCACCGGGTGCCGTTCGGCGATGGCCTGCACTTGCCGTACCCAGTCGTCGGGAGCGCGTTCGGCGGCCCGGTTACGGCGCGCATCGAAGAGCACGGTGAGCGCGGCGAGCGGGATGTCGGTGTCGTCGCCCGACCTCGCGGTCAGGTGCAGTATGTCGGCGGGTTGCCAGCCGCGCTCGTAGACATCCCCGAGTTCGGCGAGGAGCACCTCGGCGTGCAGCTCGTCTGTTCGAATGTATGTTCTATCGCTCCGCATGAGCGGAGTGTGGCGCACCCCACCGACAGAACCGGTGGGGCGTCGCGAACCTGCTGGTGAGGGCTCAGTCCTCGTCGACGTAGCGCGGGAACACCGGGGACGGTGCGGGGAGCGCGGTGCCCGGCACGAGCCGCGTGGCGATGTCCGCGAACTGCCGGGCGCCGGGGTCCTGGCCGAGCAGATCGAGGATCTTGGCACCGGAATCGGGCATCACCGGCTGAACGAGGATCCCGACGATACGCACGACCTCGAGCGTGACGTAGAGAACCGTCGCCATGCGCTCGGGATCGGTCTTGCGGAGCACCCACGGCTGCTGCGCGGAGAAGTAGCGGTTGGTTTCGCCGAGCACTCGCCAGATCGCCTCGAGGCCGAGGTGCAGTGCCTGCACGTCGAACTCGGCGCGCACCTCGTCGAGCAGTGCGTCGGCCTGCGCGAGCATCGCCTCGTCTTCCGCGGTGAAAGCACCCGGAGTCGGAGCCTGACCGTCGAGGTTCTTGGCGACCATGGTGAGCGAGCGCTGCGCGAGGTTACCGAGGTCGTTGGCGAGGTCGGCGTTGATGCGGCTCGCGATGGCGTCGTGGCTGTAGCTGCCGTCCTGCCCGTACGAGATCTCACGCAGCAGGAAGAAGCGCAACTGGTCGAGACCGAAGCGCTCGACCATCTCGAGGGGATCGACGACGTTGCCCACCGACTTGGACATCTTCTCGCCCTTGTTGAACAGGAACCCGTGCACGAACACCCGCTTGGGCAGTTCGAGGCCCGCGGACATCAGGAATGCGGGCCAGTAGACGGTGTGGAACCGCGTGATGTCCTTGCCGATGATGTGCAGGTCGGCGGGCCAGTAGCGCCGGTAGGACTCGGATTCGGTATCGGGGAACCCGGCACCGGTGAGGTAGTTGGTGAGGGCATCGACCCAGACGTACATCACGTGCTCGGGATTGCCGGGGACGGGAACGCCCCAGTCGAACGTGGTGCGCGAGATCGACAGATCCTTGAGCCCGCCGGCGACGAAGCTGACGATCTCGTTGCGCCGGGTCGCGGGGGCGATGAACTCGGGCTGTTCCTCGTACAGCTTCTGCAGCCGGTCCTGATACGCCGACAAGCGGAAGAAGTACGTGGACTCCTCGGTCCATTCGACGGGCGTGCCGGTATCGGTGGAGATGCGCGACCCGTCTTCGAGCAACGTCGTCTCGGCGTCGGTGTAGAAGGCCTCGTCGCGGACGGAGTACCAGCCCGCATAGGTGTCGAGATAGATGTCGCCCGCATCGACCATCCGCTGCCAGATCGCCGCGCTCGCCTCGAGGTGGTCCTGGTCCGTCGTACGGATGAACCTGTCGTACGAGATCTTCAGGGCCTTGTCCATCGCCTCGAAGACGTCGGAGTTGCGCGACGCGAGGTCGGTGACGGAGATTCCTTCTTTCGCCGCCGTCTGCTGCATCTTCAGGCCGTGCTCGTCGGTACCGGTGAGGAAGCGGACGTCGAAGCCGTCGAGACGCTTGAACCGGGCGATCGCATCCGTGGAGATGTACTCGTAGGCGTGCCCGATGTGCGGGACGCCGTTCGGATACGCGATCGCGGTGGTGACATAGAACGGCGGGCGGGAGGAATCAGGCGCAGTCATGGTGGCGCTAGTTTATAGGGCGTGAGCAAAGCCCGTCCCGCCCCCGAACCCCCGCAGCCGCTCGCGCCTCTCGTGGACGCCCACACGCATCTCGATGCGTGCGGAGCGCACGACGCCGCGACCACCGCCGCCATCCTGGATCGGGCCGCCGCGGTGGGAGTCGGGCGGGTGGTCACCGTCGCCGACGATCTCGATGCCGCGAAGTTCGCGGTCGAGGCCGCCCATTGGGACGAGCGCGTGTTCGCCGCGGTGGCGATCCATCCGACCCGTGCCAACAGCCTCGACGACGCGATGCGCGCCGACATCGAGACGCTCGCCGCCGATCCGCGGTGTGTCGCGGTGGGGGAGACGGGCCTGGATCTGTACTGGCCGGGCAAGCTCGACGGCTGCGCCGAACCCGCGGAACAGGAAGACGCGTTCCGCTGGCACATCGATCTTGCGAAGCGCCTGGGCAAGCCGTTGATGATCCACAACCGTGAGGCCGACGCGGACCTGCTGCGTGTGCTCCACGCCGAGGGCGCACCGGAGACCGTGATCTTCCACTGCTTCTCCTCGGACGCGGACATGGCACGCAAGTGCGTCGACGCCGGGTACGTGCTCAGTTTCTCGGGCACCGTGAGTTTCAAGAACGCGAAGGCCCTGCGGGAGGCCGCACCGCTCGTGCCCGCCGACCTCGTGCTGGTCGAGACCGATGCGCCGTTCCTGACACCGCACCCCTTCCGTGGTGCGCCCAACGAGTCGTACTGCCTGCCGTACACGGTGCGGGCGCTCGCGGAGGTGCGGGGCGAGAGCGCCGAGGAACTCGCACACGCGACCACAGCGAACGCCGAACGGGTATACCGACTTTCGTGAACGACACTCACGTGGGCAGCCACCGCGTGAGACCGTAGGGTTCATGCGCGCATTCGTCCACACCTCCCACCCCTCTCGGGTGATCTTCGGGGCGGGGAGCGCAGCGGGTGTCGCAGACGAGGTTCGGCGACTCGGCGGCACGCGGGTGCTGCTGCTCGGAGGCGCCCATGTGGATGCGCAGGCCACCCTCGTGGAAGAGATTCTCGGTCCGCTGATGGTTGCGCGCTTCGACGGGGCGGAGATGCATACGCCCGTCCTGGTCACCGAGCGCGTGATCGTGAGCATGGCCGAGCACTATGTCGATGCGATCGTCGCGGTGGGCGGTGGCTCGACCACCGGTCTCTCGAAAGCGCTTGCGCTTCGTAGCGGGCTGGACCAGGTCATTCTGCCGACCACCTATGCCGGTTCGGAGGTGACGCCCGTACTGGGCGAGACGTCCGAGGGTGTGAAGGTCACGCGTTCGTCTCGGGAGATTCTGCCGGAGACGGTGATCTACGACGTCGACTTCACCGCAACTATGCCGATTCCCCTGGCCGTGACCAGCGCGATCAACGCTCTGGCACACGCGGTGGAGGCACTGTATTCCGAGCATGCGAACCCTGTCGTCGACGCTCTCGCGGTCGAGTCGATCTCGGCGATCGGTCGCGGTCTGCCCGCGCTGGGGGCCGATCTCGCGGACCGCGAGGGCCGGTCGGATCTGTTGCTCGCCGCGTGGCTGGCCGGAACCTGCCTCGCCTCCGTGGGCATGGGCTTGCATCACAAGATCTGTCACGTCCTCGGCGGATCGTTCGGTCTGCCGCACGCCGCGGTGCACACCGTGATGCTGCCGCACGTCATGGCGTACAACGCGGTGTCGGTCCCGCGCGTGATGGAACGGATCGCCGACGCGCTGGTCACTCCGACGGCACCCGCTGGGGTGTACGACCTGATCGCCGCGGCAGGCGGCCCGACGACCTTGGCCGAACTCGGTATGGCCGAAGCGGACCTCGACGAGGCTGCGCGACTGGCGACGGAGAAGCCCTATCCCAACCCGCGTGAGGTGACCCGTGTGGGTGTGCGGCGTCTGCTGGGAGAGGCCTTCGCGGGCACCAGACCGGAGTGAGGCTTTTCCTTGTAGTTGAACCTACAACCATCTTTTGTTAGCTTGGTTGTCGCGTCAACTATTTGTCGCGTCAAGCGCTGGGGCCGTCGGCTCCGCCCATCGAAAGGCCCCCTGTGAACAGCACGCTCGCTCGCGACATCGGAATCCTGGTCGCCCGTCTCGGCATCGGCATCATCTTCTTGGTCCACGGCCTCCAGAAGCTCAACGTCTGGGGATACGAGGGCACCAAGGCCGGCTTCGAGGGTATGGGTGCGCCGATCCCTGCCGTCACCGCGTTCGTGGCCACGTGGGTGGAGGTGCTCGGCGGGCTCGCGCTGATCCTCGGCGTCCTCGTCCCGGTGTTCGGGGTCCTGCTGTTCCTCGTCATGGCCGGTGCCTTCTTCATCGCGCACGTCGACAACGGCGTGTACGCCGCGGACGGTGGATTCGAACTCGTCACCGCACTCGGGCTCGGGGCGCTGCTGCTCGCCGTCGTCGGGGCGGGTGCATTCAGCGTGGACCGCTTCCTCGCGCCGAAGATTCCGCTGCTCCGCGCCGCGTAACCGCGAGGGCGACGAGAGGCTGCGGGTGCACCACCCGCAGCCTCTTTTGCTGTCCGATTCCCGCAGATTCGGCGGGTTTTGCCGTCGAATGTTCCGTGAAATGCATCGGCATATCGGAAAGCTGTAAGACGCGTCACATGCCTCCCATATCGGACATTCACACCATTGTCGGCACATCGTTTATATGCGGCTTCCAATCACGAAATGTAACCTCGGGAATTTCGTAGTAAACGCAGGTAGAGGGCATCGGGTTGCCATAACAATATCGGTTCGTTACCGTGCTGTAATCACCGTCGTCTTCTGACTGGAATTGTTGTGTCACCTCTCAATAAGATCAACTCTACGAAATCCCCGGTGTTATTCGCCGTGATCGCCGCACTGCTTGTGACGCTTGTGGCAGGTGGGATAACAGCGGTCGTCAAGCATAAAGACTTGACGCTCGACATCGACGGAGAGACCAGGGCCTTCGGGACCATGAGCTCCACCGTCGGCGACATTCTCGAGGACGCCGGTTACGCCGTCGGCGAGCACGATGTCGTCGCGCCCGCTGTCGATGCGAAGGTCTCCGACGGCGACACGCTCGTGCTGCGTCGGGCCCGGGAGATCCAGCTGACCGTGGACGGGGAGAGCCGCTCGGTGTGGACGACGGCACTCACTGTCGACGAGGCGCTCGACCAGTTCCGGCTGGGCGACGACGTCTACGTGTCGGCATCGCGTTCGCATCGTCTGCCCCTCGAAGGTTCTGATCTCGAGGTCGTGAGCCCCAAGAATGTGCGGTTGGCCGACAACGGCGCTCCCGCCGCAGAGGTCCGGGTCGCCGCGCCCACCGTCGGCGATCTCCTCGAGAGCCAGAACCTGTCCCTCGAGCAGGCCGACTCGGTCAATCACCCGCTCGACGCCCCGCTTGCCGAAGGCATGGAAGTGGTGGTGACCCGCGACCGCGTCGAGTCCCGCACCGAGCGCATGCCCATCGGTCAGCCCGAAAACAGGGTCGACGATCCCGGCATGTTCGAAGGTGAGATCGCCCACGACAACCCCGGTACGCCGGGCGAGCGTGAGATCACCTTCGACGTGCACACCGTCAACGGCGTGGAGGTCGGACGCACCGAAACCGCATCGAACGTCCTGACCGAGCCCGCACCCGCCGTGGTGCGCGTGGGCACGAAGCCGAAGCCCGCGCCTCCGGCTCCGCCCGCCGCTCCCGCATCGGGACGCGGTTCGACCTGGGATTCGCTCGCACAGTGCGAGGCCACGGGCAACTGGGCTGCCAACACCGGTAACGGGTTCTACGGCGGTCTCCAGTTCACCCAGCAGACCTGGGCGGCATTCGGCGGAACCCAGTACGCTCCCCGCGCCGACCTTGCGACTCGTGAGCAGCAGATCGCGGTCGCCGAGAAGGTTCAGGCCGGTCAGGGCTGGGGTGCATGGCCTTCGTGCACCAGCAAGCTCGGCCTGCGGTGAGGCCTTCCGATGACCTCGCGGTGCGCATGACGCGCCTACAGGTGCGCTAGGTTCGCCTCGTGCCAGCAGATTCTTCAGACGCCACCCCGGCTTCTCCCCGCGGCCTCGCCGCCTTGCTCGGACCCGCAGAGGTCCGCACGCTCGCGGAGGAGTTCGGGGTGCGTCCGACAAAGCAACTCGGACAGAACTTCGTCCATGACGCCAACACGGTGCGACGCATCGTGAACGTCGCGGGTGTCGACCGCGACGATGTGGTGCTCGAGGTCGGGCCGGGCCTGGGTTCTCTCACCCTCGCTCTGCTCGACGTCGTCGATCGGGTGGTGGCCGTCGAACTCGATCCGAGGCTCGCCGAGCGCCTCCCGGGCACGGTCGCGGAGCGTGCGCCCGAACTGGTGGACCGGCTCGACGTCGTGCACATGGACGCGATGAAGGTGCTGCCCCGAGATCTGCCGGCGGCGCCGACCGCGTTGGTGGCGAACCTGCCGTACAACGTCGCAGTGCCCGTTCTTCTACACCTGTTCTCCGAGTTCCCTTCCATCCGTACGGCATTGGTGATGGTGCAGTCCGAAGTGGCTGATCGCCTCGCGGCCGAGCCGGGAGGCCGGATCTACGGGGTGCCGAGTGTGAAGGCGCGGTTCTTCGGAGACGTCCGGAGAGCGGGCGCCGTGGGGCGTGCGGTCTTCTGGCCGGTGCCGAAGGTCGAATCCGGACTGGTTCGCGTCGATCGGTACGCCGAGCCGCCGTGGCCGACCGACACCGCGCATCGGAAGAAGGTGTTTTCTGTGGTCGATGCTGCATTTGCGCAGCGCCGCAAGACATTACGTGCTGCACTGAGCACGTGGGCGGGCTCTCCCGCGGAAGCGGAGCGTCGCCTGGTCACGGCGGGAATCGACCCGTCCACCCGGGGGGAGAAGCTCGACGCCGCCGCGTTCGTGCGACTCGCGTCCGTGGAATAAATATGTGATCCAGCTCACTGATGCTGGTGGGGCGCCGCCCGTATGTGATCTACTGATCTCGGTCGTTGGATATTGTGTTTGTGGTTAGCCCCTCGCACATTTCTGGTTGCGAGCGGATGCGATTAGCCACCACGGAATCGTCTCAATCGTGTAGTGACAGGCCCGGGAGGCACACAGTCTCCCGACGAGACAGGACAGTGTTTACGCGTCCTGCCTGCTTTAAGGAATACAGAATGACTGAAGGTACCGTGAAGTGGTTCAACGGCGAAAAGGGCTTCGGCTTCATTGCCCCGGCCGACGGCTCCGCTGACGTCTTCGTGCACTTCTCCGAGATCCAGGGCGGCGGCTTCCGCACCCTCGAGGAGAACCAGCGCGTGAGCTTCGAGATCGGCCAGGGCCAGAAGGGCCCGCAGGCCACCGGCGTCACCGTTATCGGCTGACACCAACTTTCTCCGGCTGGGCCGGCACCCGTTCTCGGGTGCCGGCCCAGCTGTATTTCCGGATCACCTGTGTTTCTGGATCAGTTGTATTTCTGTGGGCGCCAACCTGTTTCACCCCGCTCGGGATGTGCGGTGCGATGTGACCCCACCCACCATGCATAGCGGGTGGCCCCGATCTGTGATCTAATGGAATCTGGTCGTTAGGTAGTGTGTTTGCGGTTAGCCCCTCGCACATTTTCTGGTTGCGAGCGGATGCGAAACCCCACGGAATCGTTTCAATCGTGTAGTGACAGACCCGGGAGGCACACAGTCTCCCGACGAGACAGGACAGTGTTTACGCGTCCTGCCTGCTTTAAGGAATACAGCATGACTGAAGGTACCGTGAAGTGGTTCAACGGCGAAAAGGGCTTCGGCTTCATTGCTCCGGCCGATGGCTCCGCTGACGTCTTCGTGCACTTCTCCGAGATCCAGGGCGGCGGCTTCCGCAGCCTCGAGGAGAACCAGCGCGTGAGCTTCGAGATCGGCCAGGGCCAGAAGGGCCCGCAGGCCACCGGCGTCACCGTTATCGGCTGACACCAACTTTCTCCGGCTGGGCCGGCACCCGTTCTCGGGTGCCGGCCCAGC
>Ga0233386_1000512_pt1 | contig 10403 bp, 10 predicted proteins | sample ElkDunMinimDraft_17_FD_191544 | JGI IMG/M metagenome (GOLD analysis project Ga0233386, IMG submission 191544) | Fecal eukaryotic communites from dung pellets of Tule Elk in California, USA - Elk Dung G4 | ecosystem: Host-associated > Mammals > Digestive system > Large intestine > Fecal | place...
ACCCACGGACGTGCCATTCCGTGGAGCATTCCGCGTACCCGGCTGCGGCCGCGCACGGTCGGGAGGGATGTGTTGTGCCATGCGATGTCGTCGGTGAGCAGATCCGTCGCGGCGTCGAGTTCCCCCGACGCCAGCGCGTCGAGGAAACTCTGGACCGTGACGATCGAGCCGCCGGAGGTCGGGATGGTGGTGCTGTCCTCGGTCATGCCTCTCCTCTGCGGAATGTGCCCAGGCCGTTGGTGTCCCAGTACTCGAATGTGACGTCGTCCGGTGTGAACACAGCTTTCGATATCGTGCCGTCGGGAGCGTTCTCGTTGCTGAGCGGGAAAGTGAACACGTCGCCGTCCCAGTGCGTCAACGTGTACGTCCGGTCGTCGGGGCCGATCACCAATGCCAGCTCACCGCCGTTCTCCTCGATCCGTGCCGGGCCGAAGTACTCGTTGCCGTAGACGCCGGTGTAGTCGGCGAGCGGCTTGGGAGGCTCCGGATCGGCCGGTGGCGCCTGACCGACAAGTGACCCGACCGGATCCGCGAAGGACGACAGCGCGTCGGTGTACAGGCCGGACCAGTCCTCGCGGACCTCCCCGAACTGCACCAGGTCGGCAAACTCCGCCGCGAGAATCTCCGGCACCCCGATGGGGGCGGCGTTCGTCAGGACGACGATCGCGACGTCGGCGGACGGAATCGCGGTGAACACGGTCGCAGCACCGGACGCGAATGCTCCCGAATGGCTCAACGTCACCCGACCGGAGGAACTCGTGCCGACATCGAATCCGTAACCGTAGGAGCCCGTCCGGCTGTCCGGGGTCTCGGGTGGCGACGACGTCGACTGGGGTGTGAACGCTGCTTGCAGCGCCGCGGGAGATGCGATGCGTCCACCCTCGTACTCGCCGTTCGCGAGAAGCATGGTCAGCCACTTCGCGACGTCCTCGACCGACGAGCTGATTCCGCCGGCGGGGGACTGCTCGTCGGGCACCCGCACGTCGCGGGCCACATATTCCCCGTCGACGAGGATGTGCCCGGTGGCGCGATTCTCCCGCGCCGCGAAGTCTGCGAACCGGGAACTCGTCGACGTCATGCCGAGGGGTTCGTAGAGAACTTGCTCCGACAGGTCGGCCCAGCCCTCCCCGGAGGCCACCGCGACGGATTCGGCAGCGGCGGTGAGTCCGAAGTTGGTGTAGTCGTAGGTGATTCGATACGGCGCCAGCGGCAGATAGCGGAGACGTTCGATCACGCCGGCGCGGTCGTAGCCGATGTCTTCGAGGTCGTCACCCGCGTGCTCGGGAAGGCCGGAGCGGTGCGAATACAGGTCCCCGACGGTGACATGGGAACCGACGTACGGGTCGGCGAGGGTGAATGTCGGGAGGTGCTCGACAACCGGAGTGTCCCAGGCGACCACGCCTTCGGCGACCTGGTGCGCCACGACGGTCGAACCGATCGGTTTGGACATCGAGGCGAGTTGGAAGACGGTCTCCGCGTCCACCCGTTCGTCGGACCCGGCTCGGCGTACTCCGAAACCCTCTGCGAAGACGGTCTCGCCGCCGTGCACGACCGCGACGGCCATACCCGGGATGCCGGAACTGTCCATGAGCCCTCGGGCCAGATCTCCGAGCTGGGAGACCGCGTCGTCGATCTGTCCGTCCGGGATGTCGACGCCGGCGACCTGGGGTGGTGACAGGTTGCGGGTGGGATCTGCCGTCGCCGAGGCTTGCGCGCCGGGTGACGGCGATTCGCTGCTCTCGGTGTTGTCGGTGCTCGTGGATGCGCAGCCGGCGGCGACGAGCACCACGACGGTGACAGCCATGGTCGAACGATGACGGCGTGAAACTCGCATGTCGGCCTCTTTCGCTGCCGCGAATCCTATCGGCAGGCGAGACGCAGTGAGTCCTGATCCGGGTTCGCGTGGCGAAACAGCAGAAATGCCAATTTCGTCGTCGGGATCGGGCACCCTGGAACTCGGTGTGAGTCCGAACTTCCGGCAGTGCCGAGTATCGGGGCTGCGAGCCTTCGAGGAGCGACGCCATGAGAATTCCACGACGAAGTGCGTCCATCGCTGCGGCAGTTGCTGCCGTCGGACTGGTAGCCGTCGGTTGCGGGGACGACAACTCCGCATCGGACGTGGTCGGGAGCGCGACCAGTGCCGTCGGATCCGCAGCCGAAAGCGTCGGGTCGCAGGCGCAGAGCGCGGTCGAGTCGATCACCGCCGGCGAGGATGCCGAGAGCACCGGTTCCGGCGAACCGTCCGAACCGGCCGCCGACCAGTCGAGCGCCGTGCCCGGACCGAACGGCGAGGAGGTCGAACTCAGCGGACCGATCCTCGCGAAGTACATGGAGGTCGGAGGCGCGGAGAGTCCGCTCGGCAATGCGACCGGCAACCAGGAGGAGGTCGGTGACGGCTACGTCGCCGAGTTCGACGGCGGCATCATCGCCTGGAGCCCGGACACCGATGCCCACATCGTGTGGGGCGAGATCCGTGTCGCGTGGGAGGCAGACGGCGGCGCGGGCGGCGTACTCGGCTTCCCCATCAGCGACGAGGAAGTCGTTCCCGGAGGGTTCCGCAGCAATTTCCAGTTCGGCTACATCACCTACATCGACGGTGCCACCGAAGTCGTCCAGGAATGACGCGCGCCCGCGCCGGCGGGGTCAGTTCTCGCGTTCGACGCGCGCCATCGCGAGGACGTCGAGGCGGCGGTCGAGTTCTTCCTCGCTGAGGCTCTCACCGATCAGGCCGCGGTCCACCACGGCTTGGCGGATGGTTTTGCCTTCCTTCAGTGCCTCCTTCGCCACGGCCGCGGCCTCCTCGTACCCGATCGCGGAGTTGAGCGGCGTCACGATCGACGGTGACGACTCGGCGAGGGTGCGCAGACGCTCGACGTTGGCGGTGAGTCCTTCGATGCAGCGGTCGGCGAACAGCCGGGAGACGTTGGCGAGCAGGCGGATCGACTCGAGCAGGTTACGGGCCATCACCGGGATGTAGACGTTGAGTTCGAACGCGCCACCCGCACCGCCCCACGCGATTGCGGCATCGTTGCCGACCACCTGCGCGGCCACCTGCGTAACCGCTTCCGGGAGAACCGGATTGACCTTCCCCGGCATGATGGAACTGCCCGGCTGCAGATCGGGAAGGCGGATTTCTCCCAGACCGGTCAGCGGGCCGGACCCCATCCAGCGCACATCGTTCGCGATCTTGGTAAGTGACACCGCGACCGTGCGAAGCGCGCCCGACGCCTCCACGAGTCCGTCGCGTGCCGCCTGCGCCTCGAAACTGTCGAGTGCGGGCCGGAGCGCCTCGACGCCCGTGGCCTTCACAAGTTCCGCGACCACACGTACACCGAAGTCCTCGGGTGCGTTGAGGCCGGTGCCCACCGCGGTACCGCCGATGGGCAGTTCACCGAGCCGCGGCAACGTCGCTCCGAGTCGCTCGATTCCCGCTTCGATCTGGCGGGCGTAGCCGCCGAATTCCTGCCCGAGTGTCACGGGCACGGCATCCATCAGGTGCGTGCGACCGGACTTGACGACGGTGCGCCACTCCTCGGATTTCGCGGCCAGTGCAGCGCGGAGGTGTTCGAGTGCGGGAATCAGATCCTTCACGACCGCTTCGGTCGCCGCGACATGCGTCGCAGTGGGAAAGGTGTCGTTCGAGGACTGCGACATGTTGACGTCGTCGTTGGCGTGCACGTCCACCCCGGCCCGGTTCGCCAGGGACGCGATGACCTCGTTGGTGTTCATGTTCGAACTGGTGCCGGACCCCGTCTGGAACACGTCGATCGGGAACTGGTCGTCGTGCTTGCCCGCGGCGATCTCGTTCGCGGCGGCGATGATCGCGTCGGCCTTCGCGGGATCGAGCAACCCCAGATCCTTGTTGACCTGGGCGCACGCGCCCTTGAGCAGGCCCAGTGCATGGATCTGCGCCGGTTCGAGTGCGCGACCCGAAATCGGGAAGTTCTCGACGGCACGCTGAGTCTGGGCCCGCCACAGGGCATCCACCGGAACCCGGACTTCACCCATCGTGTCGTGCTCGATGCGGAACTGCTGGGAAGACTGTTCGGATGTGTCGGTCATGAATCCACCGTATGCCCGGCACAGTCGCGATGCGGGGCGGCACGACGACACACTCCGTCGAACCGCCGCGCACCACAGACGAGATCAGGGCATCGGAGGCGCAGCGCCCTCGACTCCGTGGAAGTCGATGGACGAGAACTCACCGAGCTTCTCGAGACGGTGGTACGCCTCGACCATCCGGACCGTGCCGGACTTGCTTCGCATGACGATGGACTGCGTGGTCGCGCCGCCACCGTAGTAGCGCACGCCCTTGAGCAGGTCGCCGTCGGTCACGCCGGTCGCGCAGAAGAAGATGTTCTCGCCCGTGACGAGTTCGCGGGTCGTGAGGACCCGGTCGAGATCGTGGCCGGCATCGAGGGCCTTCTGGCGCTCGTCGTCGTCGGTCGGAGCAAGCTGCCCGTGCAGTTCGCCGCCCATGCAGCGGAGCGCCGCCGCGGCGATGATGCCCTCGGGGGTACCGCCGATCCCGAGCAGCATGTCGACGCCGGAGTCCGGCCGTGCCGTCGCGATCGCGCCGGCGACGTCGCCGTCGGAGATGAGCCGGATACGCGCGCCGGTTTCCCGGGTCTGACGAATGATCTCGGCGTGCCGCGGGCGGTCGAGGATGATGACGGTGGTGTCGGAGACCGCGCGGTTCTTCGCCTTCGCGACCCGGCGGATGTTCTCCGCGACGCCGGCGGACAGATCGATCACATCGGCAGCCTCGGGGCCCACGGCGATCTTGTTCATGTAGAACACCGCGGACGGATCGAACATCGAGCCGCGCTCGGCGACCGCGAGTACCGCGATCGAGCCCGGCGCGCCCTTCGCCATCAGCGTGGTGCCGTCGATCGGGTCGACCGCGACATCGCAGTCCGGGCCGTCGCCGTTGCCGACCTCTTCGCCGTTGTAGAGCATGGGCGCTTCGTCCTTCTCGCCCTCGCCGATCACGACGACGCCCTGCATGGACACCGAACTCACCATGTGGCGCATCGCGTCGACGGCGGCTCCGTCGCCGCCTTCCTTGTCGCCGCGTCCCACCCAGCGACCCGCAGCCATCGCCGCTGCTTCTGTCACACGCACCAACTCGAGTGCGAGGTTGCGGTCCGGAGCTTCGCGACGAGATGGGGTGCTGGCCGTCATGGGCTACTGCCTCCTGAAGATTTTCGGTCGACGCGGGGCGCCGGCACGTGGGCGGCCGCCGTTCGGCGCCCGCACGATCCGATACGTGTATCGCGTCCTGATTGTCTCACCACCGCCGGTCGCGCAGGCTGCCGGACCCGGGCGGCGTCGGCACGCCCGGCATCGGGCTGTCAGACTGGATGCGTGGCATCCGACAAACCCCGCATCCTGAACGACTCCCGCGACATGGCCTGGTCGCTGATTCCGTTGGTCGCGCTGTGTCTTCTCATCGCTGCGATCGCCAGCCAGTGCTCGTTCAGTCCGGGTGGGCCGACCGCCGGTCCGGTGCCGTCGTTCGACGTCGATGCAGGTCTGCAGTACGACGCGCAGGAACTCGGCTTCCCGATCCGTCAGCCGGAGGTCCCGGACGACTGGCAGGCCAACTCGGGTAGCCGCAGCATCATCTCCGGCGCCGAAGGCGGCGACTCGAGCACCGTCGGGTACATCACGCCGGCAGGCCGGTACGTCAGGTTCACCCAGTCGAACGCGGGCCAGACCGAACTCGTGTCGTTCGTCGCCGGAGGCTCGCGCGCCGTCACCGACCTCCGCGAGGTCGACGGACGCGAATGGGTCGTCTACGGCGGCGAAGGCGTCGAACCGTTGTGGGTGTCCGACTTCGGAGATGTCCGCATCCTGATCGGCGGATCAGGCGACGAGGCCGAGTTGACTGCCCTGGCCACCGCCGCGGGTCAGGCCGAGCCGATCGTGCCCTGAGCGGGCCTACTCCTCGTCGTACTCGTCGGCGTCCTCGTCCGAGTCGAGATCGTCCGCGTGGGCGAGCGCGCTCTCGACACGTTCACGGGCACCGGCAAGATGCTCCTCGCAGCGCTTGGCGAGCGCTTCGCCGCGCTCCCACAGCTGAAGGGATTCGTCGAGATCGAGTCCGCCCTGCTCGAGCATCTTCACGACGCCGACCAGTTCGTCTCGCGCCCGCTCGTAGCCGAATTCCCGCACGTCGGCGTTGGCGTCGTCCACAGTTCTTGCCTCAGTTCTCGTATTCGTCATTTTTCGTGTCCCATGACCGCAGCCCGGGCGGCGCCGTCGGCCACCCGCACCCGGAGCTGGGTGCCGATGGGCATCTCGCCCAGCGAACGCACCACCTCGGGGGTTCCGCCGGGCACGACCCGCTGCACGACGGCGTACCCGCGTGCCAGGGTCGCAGCCGGTCCCAGCGTGCTCAAGCGGGCGCGCATGTGTTCGAGCGTCGACGACGCCATCGCGATCGTCCGCCCGATGTCGCGCCGCCCGGCCTCCCGCAGCCTGTCGATCTCCTCGTGCCGGCGATCGAGGGCGCGGAACGGGTCGGCCAGCACCGGTCTGTCACGCAGTTGCGCGATCACGTGTTCTTCCCGCCGCACCCAGCTGCGCAGCGCCGACGCCGAGCGGGCCCGCAGTTCGTCGACCAGCATCTGCTCCGCGACGGCATCGGGGACCACACGCTTGGCCGCGTCGGTGGGTGTCGCGGCTCGCAGATCGGCGACGTGATCGGACAGCGGGCTGTCGGGCTCGTGTCCGATGGCACTGACCACGGGGGTCGTGCAGGCGACGATGGCCCGGCACAGCGCCTCGTCGGAGAAGGGCAGCAGATCTTCCACGCTGCCTCCGCCGCGGGCGAGGATGATCACGTCGACGGCAGGGTCCGCGTCCAGCGCCTCGAGTGCGTCCAGGATCTGCGGTACAGCGGTCGGGCCTTGCACGGTGGTGTGCCGTACGTCGATCTGTACCGCGGGCCAGCGTCGCTGAGCCACCGACACCACGTCGCGTTCGGCGGCGCTGGCCCTGCCCGTGATCAGACCGATGCGCCGGGGGAGGAACGGCAGCGGCCGTTTGAGCCGCGGATCGAACAGTCCCTCGGCTGCCAGCAGACTCCGCAGCCGTTCGATGCGGGCGAGCAGTTCACCGATTCCGACGGCGCGGATCTCCGTGACCCGAAGCGACAGGGTGCCGCGGCCCGCCCAGTAGGTGAGCTTGCCGAACATGATGACGCGGCTGCCCTCGGTGACCGGCACCGGTGAGTCCTGCAGCAACTGAGGGGAGCACGTCACCGGCAACGACATGTCGACGGAGGCATCGCGCAGGGTCAGGAACGCTGTCCGGGTGCCCGGGCGCGCATTGATCTGGGTGACCTGGCCTTCGACCCAGATGGTGCCGAGCCGATCGATCCACCCGGCGACCTTCTGCGAGACGGTGCGGACCGGCCACGGATTCTCCGGAGAATTGGGCCGCGCCGCGGATTGCGCCGCCGTCACTTGTCACGCACGGTCGTGACCCGGTTCGACAGCATCGTCATGAACGGGGCGCGCGCCGCGTGTGCGGTCTCGTAGTCGAGCAGAGCGGTGAGATCCTCGGCCGAGAGGGTACGAAGACGCGCGCGCAACTGCGCGAGCGTCAGCGAGTCGTAGTCGAGATACTCGACGATCTCGGGAACGTCGGCGGTCTTGGTGGCGGCGGTCTTCGTGGCGGTGGATTTCGCAGCGGCAGACTTGCCGGCGGCCTTCTTCGCCGCACGCTTCTTCGGCGCCGGTGCCGCCGCCTCGGACGCGGGCTTCTCGGCGGCGGAGGGGGCTGGTTCGTCGTCGGCAACCGGTGGCGGTGTCGAATACAGGGCGAAGCGGCCGGGGGTGGCCGACCCCTCACCGTTCGTGCCGGTACCTGCGCCGGTGCCGGTGTTCGTGTCCGATGGAGCGGACTCGTCGAACACCGCCCACTCCGGGTTCTCCTCGGGGCGTGCGCCGAGAGATTCGAAAAGATGATCGCCCTTGATCGCCAGCGACGTCAGCACCTGCTGAAACCGCATCGTCGTCTGAAGGATCTGGCTCACCGTCGTCATCGGAAGCGAGACAGCGGTACTCGGGAGTTTGAGGGTCTCTTCGTAGGCGGTGACGGCCATGCCGGCGGCCACCCGTGCCATGAACGGTGGACGGATCATCCCTCAAGCCTGCCCGATGAACCGCATGATTGGTAGCCGAGCCGGGCCCGGGGATCACCCGGCCCGTACTCTGGTGGTATGTCTGCGTCTGTTCCACTCGAAGTCGGGATCACTCGATCGGCCCATAGCGCGGCCTCGGGCAAACGAGTGCTCCTCGCCGAACCGCGCGGTTACTGCGCCGGTGTCGACAGGGCTGTCGAAACGGTCGAGAAGGCCCTCGACAAGTACGGAGCACCCCTGTACGTCCGCAAGGAAATCGTGCACAACCGGCACGTCGTCGAGACTCTCGCCGATCGTGGTGTGGTCTTCGTCGACGAAACCGACGAGGTTCCGCCGGGATCGGTGCTGGTGTTCTCGGCACACGGTGTGTCACCGGCAGTGCACCAGTCCGCCGCAGAACGTGAACTCCGCACCATCGACGCGACCTGCCCCTTGGTGACCAAGGTCCACCAGGAAGCCAAGCGGTTCGCGCGCGACGACTACGACATCCTGCTCATCGGCCACGAGGGCCACGAAGAGGTCGAAGGCACCGCCGGCGAGGCCCCCGAGCATGTTCAGCTCGTCGACGGACCCGACGCCGTGGATTCTGTGACGATCCGTGACCCGGAGAAGGTCATCTGGCTCTCCCAGACCACGCTCAGCGTGGACGAGACGATGCAGACCGTGCAGCGACTCCGGGAGAAGTTCCCGCAGCTGCAGGATCCGCCGAGCGACGACATCTGCTACGCCACCCAGAACCGGCAGGTCGCGGTGAAGGCCATGGCCCCCGAGTGCGACCTCGTCATCGTCGTCGGGTCACGCAACTCCTCGAACTCGGTGCGTCTCGTCGAAGTGGCGCTCAATGCCGGTGCGCGTGCGGCCTACCTGGTCGACTACGCCCGCGAAGTCGACCCGGCATGGCTCGAGGGCGTCGAGACGGTGGGCATCACCTCGGGTGCGTCGGTGCCCGAGATTCTGGTGCAGGGCGTCGTCGATCTGCTCGACGAGCACGGTTTCCACGACGTGCGGTCGGTGACCACGGCCAATGAGACGTTGGTGTTCGCCCTGCCGCGCGAGCTGCGCGCGGCGCGCCACTGACCGTCGGCCGGTCCGCGTAGCGGTCCGCCCGGATCAGTCTTCGTAGCGGTCGCGGTACCGCACCTGCGGCGGGTCGTACGCCGGCGCGGGATGTGGTGCGACGGCCGGACGCGGCTCCCTGCGGACCGGCTCGGCTGCCGGCGGACGGCGGCGCGGGGCGCGCTCGTCGGCCGGCGGCACGAAATCTGTGCGAGGCGGACGCGGCCGCCGCGGCGTGCGTGTGACGGGCGGCGCGGGGTCGACGGCGCGCGCACCGTCGCCGACCGGGGCCGGGCGGCGTCTGGGCGCGGGTTCGGCCCGGCTGTCGGTGACGTCGCGTACCGATGCGGTCGGCGGCGGTGCCTTGCGCACGGGCGCGGCGCCCGCCGCAGCCGGGGGCTTGGCGGACCTGGGAGTCGTACGCGGAGCGCTGCGTGTCCGTCTCGGCTCGCTGTCGCGATCTGCCGTCCGGCGACCTGCGGCACGTGTCCTCGATGCCGAACGTGCGCGCTGCCGCGGGGCACGCGAACGTGCTCCTCCCGCGCTCTGCTGAGCGGCGTAGATGCGGAAACCGCCGATCAGGAGCGCGACGACCGTGGCGAGAAGCATGGCCGGGAACCTGTTCACCAGCGGGTACGCGACGTTGAGCAGGAGGTCTTTGAGGCCCGACGAGCTTCCCGTCGAAATGATCTCCTGGCCCAGCGGGACCGCCACCATGAGAAGCAGCGGCGGTTGTGCCATGGCGGTGAACAGCCCACGATGGCGCACCGCGACGACTGCCGCGATGCATCCGAGCACGTAGAAGGCGGTGAACGCGGAAGTGAGTTCGTTGCCACGCGCGGCGTCGATCAGAATCCCGACGGCGGTGGACCCCGCCGCGATGGCGAGCGCACCCCACCACGGCACGCCCGGCACCGTCGAAATCAACGACCGCGTGTCGAGCGGCACCGCCGAGCGGGCACGTTGGGTTGCAGACACGAGCTAAACACTAGCGCGGCGGCGTCAGCTTGCTTCGTCGACAGGACCGTCGGATTCCGTTCTGCCCTGTTGCGTGCTCCGGCGCGGCCAGGCGTCGACCCGTCGTATCTCGGGTACGTCGCCGTCGAAGATCTCCAAGTCGTGGAGCTTGCGGGCTGTGACTCCCACCCTCGTCTCCATCGACGACACCGTGACATTGAAGGTCTCGACTGCCTTG
>Ga0233386_1000513_pt1 | contig 10381 bp, 14 predicted proteins | sample ElkDunMinimDraft_17_FD_191544 | JGI IMG/M metagenome (GOLD analysis project Ga0233386, IMG submission 191544) | Fecal eukaryotic communites from dung pellets of Tule Elk in California, USA - Elk Dung G4 | ecosystem: Host-associated > Mammals > Digestive system > Large intestine > Fecal | place...
TTTCTGTATTGATTTGTTGTAATACATTTTGGTAACGAGTGTAATATCTATCATTCATTTCATTTATTGCTTGTTGTTTTTGTAGTAACAATGTATTTTTGTATTGGAATCCTTGTAAGCTTAGCTGTAATTGTTTTTCTAATGTCTCATAATAGATTTGTGCTAATGTGCTACTATTAGCTAATTGAGCCTCTTTAATTGAATTGTCAAAGTTTAATACTGCTTTATTAAAGCTCTCTCTTGCTGCCATGTATCTGTTTTGGTATGTGTTGTATGCACTTGTTCTAGCACTTTCACTATATCCACTACCTTGTAATCCTTGTGCTGCTTGTTGTTCTGCATTTACCCCATATTGATTAGTTTGTTTTTGGTAGTCTGTATAAGCTCCCTTTTGTTCCTTTGTATAATCTTTTTCTGCTTGTTCTTTTTGTTGGTTTATTTGATTAATTGCAAGGTCTGTCTTTTGGTTTTGTAACTCTGTTTGTTTATCAGCCCATTGTTTACTAGCGTCTATTTGTTGTTGATAATATGAATCACTACCATTAATCATTTCGTTATATGTATTTGTTGTTTGTTGTATTTGTTGATTTTTCTCTGCCTCAACCTTTGCAAATCTTTCGTCATTATAATTGACTGCCATTTATTTCACTCCTTCCTACCTCTTAACATAACTTCCTACATAAGCCTCTAATGTGCTTGAATATAGGCTAAAAGGTTTCTTTGAACTGAATTTTAATTGTATTGATTTCCACTTCTTTTTCTTTATTCTCGCTACTATATAGCCTTTTGCATTGTCATAAGTTTTTATAGTTTCAAAATTATTGTTATCTGTCTTTACTGATACTGTTACTGATTGTCCGTCAACGTCTGCTACACAACCTTTTTTATTCGTTGTCTTCTGATATTGAGGATAGTTAAACTCATCTTCTAATGTAGTCCAGTATGCTTCTACCTCTGTATTTGTCTTTGTTAGTGTGTATATCTTATTATCACTACACAAATAAAGCACTCCGTCTTTTACACGAGCGCTTGTGATATTTATACCAAATTCAAAGTAATACCATTCATATTCATTATGGTCTGCGTTTGTCATCATTGCTCTTGAATCTGCTAAATACATATGGTTGTCTACGATTACTAATAAATAACCTTCCCACTCTTCAAGTATCATGTTTTTATAATTGGCCTCGTTTAGTAACCTATTATCAACTAATGTACTTCTATGTGCTAATACTTGCTCTGTTGTTACGTCTCCTGATATTCCTTCCATTCCTCTTTCACTAAAGAAAATAATATCGTCGTTAAAGTTTCTTCCTGTCGCTGTGCAACCTGTTGACACACTAGAATGTATACTTGGATATACTTTGCCTAGCTTATCATCTATAGTAGGTGTATGGTAGAATACTGTTGTATTTGATTGGCTTGGCTCTTTCATTACCCATAAAGCATTGTTACCACTTGCTATAGCTTTTATTGCTGAATCGTCCGTTCCTTCTGTATAGTAATCTAAGTCACTACAATATGTTGGGTCTTCTAAGCTACAATGCCATAACATATTAGGATAATCTGGGTTTCCTGAAAAGAACACTCTATTATCAAATATCTCAACTAAAGTACATTTATCTATTTTATCCCTATAACCTTGAATTGTTTTCTTGAATTGTATAACTACATTGTCTTGGCCTACTGTGTCCGGTTCGCTTGGAGCTGTTGTAAATGTTATCTTTCCTGTTGCTGCGTTTACAGTAAAACCACTTGTAAGCTCTTTACCGTTTACCCATACTTTAACTGGATAGCCTTCGTCAAAACTTTCACTATCTACAAAGTATTCTGTGCTTACTCCGTCTGATACAAAGCTATTTTTACGAACTCCTGTAAGTAAGTTTACGTCTTCATAAGTAGCTCCTCCACCGTTTGGAGTTTTACTTATTGTTGTTGTTGGTATATATCCTTCTACTTCTTTTACTGTAGAACCGTCATACACTAAGTATTTGTTTCCGTCTTTTATGTATAATTTCTTGTTATATACGAATGATTGGCTCTTATGCTCGGTCATATCGTTATATATAACCTTGTCGTTGTCATATAACTTTGTTCCTGCATGTACTATAGTGTATGTTTCTCCGTTATAAGTATAAAAAAATAGGCCAAATATATTGTCTGTAAATTCCTTCACTAACTCTATATCTGGCCTACTTTCTACACATCTTCCACTACTATTCTTATAATTTTTCCACATGTTTTTTGCGTCTGGGCTTCTATATATTGAAACCTCATCTTTTCTATTTGCAAAGTCAACGCCTCTTAACCCTACATAATTTCTTGTAACAAGCGTTCCTGCTATCTGTCCTGCCATTCTTCCACCTCCCTATATGTCAATAGCACCAGAAGTATCTATGTATACCGCACCTAAAGCCGGTCTTGGGTCTAGTTCTCTCTTCATTTCTTGGTATCTTTGAGCATATATTTGTCCGTAATTTGAGCTAACATCACTCTTTAATAAGTCTGCTGCTACTCCGTATGGTAAAACCTCTAATACATCTATGTCTAAGTCTAGCTCTTGTGTATCGTCTGTATCTTGGTTTATTTGAGTTGGATATTTGTAATAATATACTTCTGCTGTTCCTGCTTCATTGAATTTAATCTTCTGACCGATTATTTCGCAATCTAAGCCTCTTACTATGTTAAGTTGATATAAATTCTCGTCTACATCTTTAAAGTCGATTACAAACCCTTTCTCGCCTTCTACAGTAGCATATTCTTCTATCTTCTTAAATCTCGCTAACTCATTTTGTATTTGATTAATAACACTATTCATTTTTAACGCTAAATCTTCATCTTCGGTTAATTCGTCTGCGTTCTCTGAATACTCTTCTATTAGTGCATATACTTTTAATTTCATTTCCTCTAGTGTCATCTTATCCCTCCTTATCCTACAACAATCCAATCATTCGCTAACATATCGGCTTGACTTGCTAACCAACCTAATTGAACTCCTGATGTCCCTACAAAAGCTATCGCTTTATTTCCTATTGCGTTATGTTCTGCGTTTATTATTTCTCCACTTGGGTTTTTGTAGCTTATATTAGTTGCTAATTCTATGTATTGAGTTTTCCCATTCCACCCATTTCTTGCTACTCTGCCACCTTTTTTAACTATATTTATCGCTTCGCCAAAATCCATATACTATCCCTCCTTATCAAAGCTTTGTATTGCTTCTATGTCTGTTAAAGCGTCCTTTAATGTTGTCATAGGTACTCTTGGTACTTGGTAGCCTACTTCTTCGTCAAACAGTAATATGTCTCCTTCACTTAAATGGAATACTAAGTTGCTTCTTGCTTCATAGTTATTCTCTTTTGTGTATGTAGTCATCTCTAATACTAGGTTCTCTAGCTTCTGTTCTACATTCTCGTTCTTATATTCTAACTTTGTATCTTTGTTTACTAATACTCCTGAATACATTGTAATGTCTGGTTTTAATATAAACTTTCGCATATTATCTCTCCTTTGGTTGCAGTTGTGGGAGTCGAACCCACTATTTTTAGCTTATGAGACTAATGAGATACCGTTTCTCTAAAACTGCAATATAAAAAGGAGGCACATGGCCTCCCAATGATTTCGGACAAAACAAAAAAACCTTTTAAAAACTAAGCAACTGGCACTTTAACAACTTGCATTCTTGTGTCATCAATTACTTTAGAACCGAATGTATCAAGACCTCTGATATAGTCAGCAAATCTTTTTTCCATTCTTCCTGCTTCAACTTCATTGATTTGACCACAGAAAGCTATAGCTTTTGTTCCTCTGATTGCACAATATACATGAGATTCGTCTTTAGCTAATCCGTTTGTCATTATAACTCTCATGTTGTCATACATACCAACAACACCTTTTTTGATTAATTCGTCGTTGTTTGTTTTTAACTCTACTAAGTTATTTTTGAATGTAGCGTATACAGCAGGAGAAATTTCGATTACTGCGTCCTCGTCAAAGTTTCTTTCTCTTAATGCTACTATAGCTGCGTCAATAGCTTCTTTGATAGCTTCTTGTGTATTTGCTGCTGCTGTTGTTACGTTTGTTCCAGATTTGATTAAGTTAGCTACATAAGCGTCTCTTTTTACTGCTAATCCATGAACAGCTTTTTCTTGGAATTTTTCTGGTAAACCAGGTACAGATTGTGCTTTATCTACGTCATCTACCATGAAAGCGAAATAGTTTGCTTGGTCGATTGGTAGTAATTGAGAAGCGTCTGTCATTTCTTCGATTGTGATGTCTGCTCCTGTGTATTGACCAATAGTTGGGTCTCCTACTGCTAGGATTTTAACTGTATTTGCATATTTACAGTCTCCTTCGTATTCTCTAGTACAATTATCTACTAATTTACATTTTAGCTCTAATGCGTCTTGAATTTTTTTACTCCAAATTGTTTGTTGGAAATGTGTTACTGCCATTTAAATCAACTCCTTTTCTTTTTTCAACAGGAATTACCATTTAAGCATTGATTTCTCTACAGCTTTAAATAGCTCTGGGTTCTTATCAAAATCTGCCTTAGTGAATTGTAGACTCTCTTCGTATGTATAAAAGTCTTTAACACCGTTATCTTTTGATGTTGCACCCTTCATACTTCCTATTGGTTCAACCTTTGGCTTAGGATTGAACTTTAAAAACATTTCATATTTTTCTTTAGGAGATAAATCGGGATTCAATTTACTAGCAAAGTCTTGGTAGGCTTTGTCGTTTAATGCGTCCTCTTTTACTCCAATTTTAGCAAGCTCATTAATTGACTCTTGCTTTTGTCTTACTTCTGCAAGCTTTGTAAAAACTAACTTCTCTCTTGCTGTCATACGGTCTACACCTTTTTCAGCAAGTCTGTCTGTTTCTTCTACAATCTCATCAAAACCTAGTTTAATGATTTCGTCTGCTTCTGCATTAGCAAGTAAGTCTAAATCTCTATTTGAGTATTTAGGTTCTTCTGGGATATTAATACCCCTTTGTTTATAGAAATCTGCTAGTTTGTTTGTTGCTTCGTCTAGGTTGTTTGTACCTAAACCTGCATTTAATACAGTTTCTACACGAGAATATTTATCCTCGTACTCTTTGCGAAGTCGTCTCTCTTGTTGAGCTAACTTACCGCCAATCTTATCAGCTAGTAATTTGTTAACTTTTTCGTTGAGTTCTTTTTCGCTATAAAGTTTTTCAGCGTTATCGCCTGTATTATCGCCTGCGTTATCGCTTGCGGTAACTTTAGCACCGTCAACAAGTTTTTCTGTGGCTTGTTCTCCCACGTTTTCAGTAGTTTCTACTACAATATTTTCGTTATCTTCCATAACTTAATACCTCCTATTTTAACGTCTTTGTCTTGACATTCCATACAGTTTAGAGACATAAATGCTTGGTCTAGTTTATGACAATATAGGTGGTGGAGCTTTTAATGCCTTCACACCATAGGGCGTTGTTCTGTTATATAAAAAGCACAATGCAGTATTGGCTTGGCCAACTTACAATGTGCTAATTACCAATGTATTTTTCTAGCTCATTTACAACAGTTTCTATTGCTATACATGTTGTTTCGCAGAATTTATCAAAATCACTTTCTAAACTGTGGTTTCTTACTTGTCTGTCTGTGTTTACATAGTCTTTTAATATATCTATCGCACTTTCTACTTTCATCATTGTCCTATATCGCCTCGCTCTTCTGCTACTGCTTCTCTTTCTGCTCCCATTCCTGCTCTTTCTGCCTCCACTTGTGCTGCCATTTGTGCCTCTGACATTTGCGCTGCTTGTGCGTCTACGTCTTCGTTTAGGAATTGGTTTGCTTGTTGTTGCATTAATTGAGCTTGTGCGTTTATCATTGCTATCTTTCTTTGTTCTGCTTCCATTAGCTCTATTGCCTCTTCTAGCTTTGCCTTTGGCATTACTGAATCGTCATCTAGTAGTTTTACATAAGTCTTTAACTCTGGTAGTCTTTCTACACTAAAGTAACCTGCTTTTAATAGGTTCTCTAATGACATTTCTTGTGCGAATTTATCAAATGCACCCTTTGGAGTTATCTCAACCTTTACTGTTGCTTGTAGCTCTTCTAATACTGTTTGTGGTACTGTTACAAGCTCTGTTGATTCTTCTCCTGTTTGCTCGTCTACTATGTCATCTTCTAATGTGATACCTTCTGTAGAATATACGATTATCATATCTAACCATATACGAACTACGTCCTCTATAAATTGCTTTAATTCGCTTAGTTGTTCTACTAATGGTTGTTGTGCTGCTTGTTGTACTGCTAGGATAGCTTTACCAGAAGCGCTTTCTGGGTTTACATCTCCTGTTGCTATATCTCCTGCTCCTGCTAGTTCTCTTGTTACTGCTATTAAATCATTTTGTAATTTCTCAACGTCAGAAGACATTTGAGCCGGTTGTATGTGTGCGAATATCTTACTTACATCTTCTACACCCATTCCACCTTTAGTCTTGATTGTGCCTCCTACTGTGTCTACTGCGCTTGGATTCATTACTTTATCCATGTTTACTACCTTTTGTGGGTATGCAGTATTCTTTACAGCTATAAGCCTACGCATGATAGTCTTGTTTACTTCTATCTGGTTTGGTATATGGTGTCTTACCTCTCCCTCTCCTCTTGCGCTACCTTCTTTTTCTTCCCATATCATATGAGCTACAGGGTATAATGTAAGGCCACTATCTGTATCTTCTTTTATTTCTATGTATCTTGTAGTCTTTGCAAAGTGTACTGTGCCATTCTCTTTGTATAGCTTTGTAACTACGGTACACATGTTGTCTTTCTCTAGCTTAGCTGCTTCTCCTGACTCTTCAAATGTGTCATTGTCGCCACAAATCCATTTGATTTTCTCTTCGCTTACGCCTTCTGCTCTTGCCATGTCTTGTACTTGAATAACAGGTAATCTTTGTTTGATTAATATGTATGGTTGTCTCTGTATGTCGCTATTGTTTTCATTGCCAAAATATATATCGTTCTTAGGTATAATTTCATTTATTGGCGTTTGTTTCTCTGTGTCGTATGTTACATACATGATACCTTCATCATTTATGGCTGCGTCCTTTGTTACTTTTCTAATCTTTAAGTCTAGTCCGTCGCTTTCCCATACCTTGCTTGCTTTCTTGTTAAGCATTTCACAAGTCTTCTCAGCAACTTTCCTAAAAGCTTTATTCTCAAAGTTCTCACTTGAAAAGTTTGGAGACCATAAATTAGCGTTTATGTTACCTACTTTGTATTTAATTATTGGCTTGATAAAGTTTAATTGTACCGGCTCGATACCTTTTATCTTTAATCCTTGCCATTGGTCGCCATTGTAAAATCTATAGTTCTTATCAGTATCACTATACATATTGATTAATCTACAATAGTTTCTGCCTTGTTCGTATAGCTGCCATATATCGGTTTCTTTTAATTCTTCTAAGTCCATTTATACACCACCTACTTAATATCTATTTGTCCTGTGCTATCGCCTTTGTAGTTATTTATATTCTCTAGTATTGTATTTGTTCTCTCTTGCTCTTTTAAGGCCTCTACGCTCTCTCTATGCTCTCTGTAAGCTTGCATAGGGTTTATCTTAGGTATTTCTACCTCTTCGCCTTTTTGAAGCTTCTGAGCTGTGCTAGCGCCTACCATAAACGCAAGTATCATTAATACCCCTGTTAGAGTTATTAATACAATCATTGCTATAAATGTTATTATTTCCATACTATTTTTCCTCTTTTACTTTCTTAACCTTTTTCTTTTTAACCTCTACTGGTTTTACTTCTACTACTTTTTTTCTTTTTTCTCTTAATACTTTCTTTTTCATTTCTACCTCCATAATCTATTTTATGTAAATTATTAAAGTGTTTTGCCGGTAATTTTCGATACCTTTTTCACTCAAAATGTCAGTTTTCCTTGATATATCAATACTTAACATAATAGGTTTACACTACTGATATTGTTTCTCCGTAATCATATTCCTCTGGTTGCTCAAATTTAAAGTTAAAGTGAGGATATATATTAATTTGCTCTTGTGTGAATGATACTTGGCTTCTTGCTTCATGTGCTATTGCTAAGCCCATTAGTTGGTCGTCATGGCCTCCTTCTGGCGCTTCTATTCTGCCTTTCTCATTCCTTATGATAGTTAATAGCTCTTCTAGTGTATCTTTATCGTTTATTGTGTCTGTATGTTCCCTTACTACTTGAATAAGGTTAGATATAATTGTTGGCCTTGTTAGTGTTGTTGTACGGAAGCCAAACTTCTTATCCATTTTACCTGTGTAGCTGTCTAGTTGCTCCCTTGTGTATTGGTTGCTATATCCTAGTCTTTGTAGCTCTCTTATAGGGTAGCTATCAAAGTTAGCCTCTATCGCTATTAATGCGTCTTTATAGTATTTACCTAAGCAATACATCTGCTTAGTGTATAGGTCTGGGTCAAATTGGTTCTTTAATGCAGCTACTTGTATTCCTGTTCTTGCGTCTAATACATGAGCTGTAAAGTAGTCGCTACCTTCTCCTGCTGTATCTCCACCTATACAATAGCTTGTATGCTGTGGTACGTCTGGTACTTGGTATATCCTTATAAAGCCATTTCTGTCGTCGTGCCAACGGATTTTTGTTATATTCATTCCGTCATAATCATATAAAAAATACCCAACCCTTAATGGTTTAGGTATTACTTGTAATCTTTCATTTATCTTTCTAGCGTCAAATACAGTCTTTCCTAATACACCCCACATACCTAAGCAGTATACGTTGTAATAGTATTCGTCTGTTTCTTTATAGCTTTCTAGTAGCCTCTTGTAATCGTCGTCCAGAAAGTCATTGTCTTTATATGTGCTATGAAATATCTCTATATTGTCGTCTGTACGGTCAAAGAAACGCTTTTTAAGCCAATGGTTTATGTCTATAGGGTTAAAGCTTATTACAATCTGTTTCTTTGTTCCCTTACCTCTTAAACGCACGTCTAATTGGTTAAAGTCTGATTCTAATATCTCAGAAGCCTCTTCTATCCATACGTCTGTAAGCTCGCCTTTACTGAATGTTACTGATTTTAATTTTTCAACGTCATCTAGGCCACTAAATATAATTTCATTGCCATTTAACGTACATTTAATCCTTAAGTCTGATTCATTAATCTTAAAGTGTTTATGTAGCTTCCATTTGCTTATTACTTGTTTGAATAAGGCAAATGTACTGTCTCTGTTACTCTTACCTGTAGCACGAACTACAAGCAAGTTAAACTTTTTATTTTTAAGCATTTTATATATATATCTTTCAACAACAAAAAAGCTTTTCCCTGAACCTGCTCCACCATAAAAGACTAAATATCTCTTATCGTTATCTAGGTATGGGATAAAAGCTTTGTTAAATACTTTCTTGCTTATATTTATATTTACTTCGCTCATTCGTCATCATCTAGCTTTACATTTATACTTGTAATGCCGACATCTGCCTCAATCTCTTGCTTATCTTTCCAACCGAAATTCTTTAATGCAAATATGTCTCCTGCTCGTCCATTTGCAATCAATCTTTTCTCGTAAGCATGCTCTATTCTTTGCTTTGCTCTTTTTACAGTGTTGGAAAATTCGTCTTTGTTCTGATAATCCATTAATACATCTCTGTATGTATCTAATGCTAATGCTAACCCTGTAATAGTCAAAGGTTCTTTTGTCTCTTCGCAATGTTTAAAATATTTATCTATCTCCTTTTGTAATTCTTCTGGTGTACTCCATTTAGGAGGTCTGCCTACGCCTCTATTGTTCTCTTCCATTGTTACCACCTCTCTATTCTGGGAAACATTTTTTATAATTTCTACACATATTACAATGTGTTTTCATACATAAATCTAAATTCTCATCTTTTTTATATTGCCTACACCTAATAATAGTTTGGTCTTTATAGTCAAATGCAACTATATGGCAATCTCCGGCCACCTTTTTTGTATTTACAGGTGGGACACATTTTTTCTTCGTATATATCATAAGGATTCATAATAGCCTCCTTATCTTGTGTTGCTATACTCTCTTTGTAATTGATTCTCTATTATTCGTATTTGCAACTTAATTGTATTTATATATTCTAGATTAGCATTATATTTTACTTGTGCTATATCTCTATTGAATCTTAATTCTGCTATATTATCATATCCATATATAACTTGATTGATTAATGTTACTGGCATGTCTTCTGCTCTTAATTCTAATGCTTTTTTATTTGTTGCTATCTTATAATCTCTCTCTTTAGCTGCTAAATCATATCCATTACTGGCCAAATCATTTATTGCTTTATCTAGCATATTTCTTTTTTGACTTAATTCTTCCCATAAATCCATAAGCCACACCTCTGTATAAACACTATGTAAGGCAACCGCAGACTCCTAATTTTTTT
>Ga0233386_1000515_pt1 | contig 10378 bp, 8 predicted proteins | sample ElkDunMinimDraft_17_FD_191544 | JGI IMG/M metagenome (GOLD analysis project Ga0233386, IMG submission 191544) | Fecal eukaryotic communites from dung pellets of Tule Elk in California, USA - Elk Dung G4 | ecosystem: Host-associated > Mammals > Digestive system > Large intestine > Fecal | place...
CATCTCACGCTGCTGTAGTAGCTCGTGGTATGGGAACTCCTTGTGTTTGTGGATGTTCAGACGTTGTATTCAAAGATGCTGACACAATCACTGTAAAAGGAAAAGACTACAAAAAAGGTGAATTCCTTACAATCGATGGTGGAGCAGGTAAAGTATACGAAGGTCAAGTTGCTGTAAAACCAGCTGCTATCTCTGGTGACCTTGAAGAATTCCTTAAATGGGCTGACGAAGTTAGAAATAACTCAACACGTACAACTCCATCTGGAAAAACAGTTAAAGGATTTGATGTTCTTGCTAACGGTGATACACCACAGAACGCTGCTGACGCATTCCGTTTTGGTGCTGCTGGTATTGGTCTTTGTCGTACAGAACACATGTTCTTTGATGAACCAAAACTTACAGCTTTCCAAAAAATGATTGTTTCAGAAACATCAGAAGCTCGTAAAGAAAACTTGGCAAAAATCCTTCCATTGCAAGAAAAAGATTTCTATGAAATCATCAAAACAATGGCTGGTCGTCCAGTAACAATTCGTCTCTTGGACCCTCCATTAAACGAATTCATCCAAGCTGAAAATGACGAAGCTGCTACAGCTCTTGCAAACAAACTTGGTATGGACAAAGCTGCATTAGTTGCAAAAGTTGCTGCATTAGACGAACACAACCCAATGTTGGGACACCGTGGATGTCGTCTTGCAATCACATATCCAGAAATTTACGAAATGCAAGTTGAAGCTATTGCTCGTGCAACAGCAAAACTTGACAAAGAAGGCGTAGCTAACAAAGTACAAATTATGATTCCTAACGTTGTTTCTTACCGTGAAGTTGAAGTAATTCGTGCTCAAGCTGAAGCTAAAATTGCTGCTGTAAATGCTGAATTAGGAACAAACGTTGAATTCGAAATTGGTTCAATGGTTGAATTCCCAAGAACAGCTCTTATTGCTGACAAAGTTGCTCAATTCGCTGACTTCTTCTCATTCGGTACAAATGACCTTTCACAAACAACATTTGGCTTTAGCCGTGATGACTATGGTAAGTTCATTGAAGCATACCTTGATGGAAGAATCATCGAAGATGATCCATTTGCTACACTTGATCCAGATGGTCCAGGTGCATTGATGGAAATCGCAGAAGCTAAAGGTCGTTCAGTAAAAGCTGATTTACACCTTGGTATCTGTGGTGAACACGGTGGAGATCCAGCTTCTATCGCATTGTGTTACAAAATTGGTTTGAACTATGTTTCATGTTCACCATTCCGTGTACCACTTGCTCGCCTTGCTGGTGCTCAAGCTGTTATTAAATCACAAAAATAGAAAATACGTTAAACGCAAAGCTGCAATGCAGGTTTGCGTAGTATTTACTTATTAAATGTGAGGGACACAAGCTGTGCTTGTGTCTAATAAATTAGTATAATAACTAGCAAAAAGACCTTTCCAGATTTGGAAAGGTCTTTATTTTTTTAACAATAGTGTGTTTTTTTAATAAATTTTTTATTCCCAGCCGATAAAAGCGGTTACGGATTTTTCTGGAGACATAATTAAAGTGTCCATTAACGAAAGTCCTATTTTGCTACATGGAAGCAAATTAAAAAATATTTTCTGAATTTCTAAAGGAACATCGCCAAAGCCCGGACTAAAACGAGGATGAATTTTGCAATTATCTTCTTGTGCTTCAAGTTTGATTTTTTGGCAAGTTAAATCTACTAATTCTTCCGTATACATTGCTCCACAAGCTTGAAGAATTGCGGCCTGTGTTGGATTTTCTAATTGAATTCTTTTTAATAAATTATCAAATCTTATTCCGATTGTGGCGGCCATCAAAGTAATTTTTTTACAATTTACTAAATTAACTGTCAGATTTTTTGAATGGATTGTTGTGTTCGCAAAAGAGATTTTATCTTCTAAAATTTCTAAAGGAAAAGTTTGATAAACGGATTTTGGATTTAAGTTATTTTTTGATAATTCTATTGTTTGAAAAATTAATTCTTCAGTTTTTTTGTCCAGTTGGGCACTTTTGGGGTAAGCTAAATAACGTTTGACTTCATTTAGATTATCTTGGAGTTGTGCTTTTTCTGGACAAAAAATGATGGGTAACATATTAATCTAATTTGATTATTCTGTTGTCTGGATTTTCTGCTTGTTTATACAAAATAGCAACGTTTCCGATGATTCTTACAAGTGTTGCGTCACAAGTTTGACAAATTTCTTGTGTTAATTCGTGTTTTTCATCTTTGTATTCATTAAATTTAATTTTTAATAATTCGTGTGCTTCTAAAGATGAAGCAACCATGTTTGTAACACCGTCGGTTAATCCTGCGCCACCAATAATTACAATAGGATTTAAATTGTGCGCTAATTTTTCTAAATTTTTTCTTTGTTTGCTTGTTAATTCTATCATAAATACATAATACAAAAATAAAGATGTTTGTTCAATTTATTGCTCAATTAATTAAATCAATTGTATAATCATCTTATGGAATGTAAAGATTTTTTGCCTGTGTGTGCGGATGATATGAAGCAGCGCGGTTGGGCAGATTGTGATTTTATTTTTGTTAGTGGCGATGCTTATGTAGACCATCCTTCTTTTGCGGCTGCGTTGCTTGGTCGTCTTTTGGAAAGTAAAGGTTATAAAGTAGGAATTATTGCACAACCAGATTGTTCTTCGTTGGATGATTTTATGGCATTGGGAAGACCAAGACTTGGATTTTTGGTTTCTAGTGGTGCAATGGATTCTATGGTAAGCAATTACACAGCAAATAATAAACCTCGTTCTTCGGATGCTTACGCGCATGGTGGTGAAAAAGGGCATAGACCAGACAGAGCGTTAATCAGTTATGTTTCAAAAATTCGGCAGGCTTACAAAGGTGTTGCTGTTATTGTAGGTGGAATTGAAGCGAGTTTGAGACGTTTTTCGCATTATGATTATTGGTCTAACAAAGTAAGAAAATCGATTCTGTTAGATTGCAAGGCGGATTTGCTTTTATACGGAATGGGTGAACATTCAATTTTAGAAGTGGCTGATTTATTGGCAAAAGGTGTTCCTGTTAGAGAGATAAGAAATGTTCGAGGTTCATGCTGGTATACAAGTAAAGAGTCAGAAATTCCTTTAAAAGACGAAAATGATAATTCACCAATTTTTTTGCCTTCTTTTGAAGAAATTTCTGCACAAACAGATGAAAGTAAAACGGAATTTGCAAAATCTTTTGTGATTCAAGAACAAAATACGGATGCAATGAACGCTTGTATTTTGGTAGAAAAATCGGATTCAAGATTTGTTGTTCAAAATAAACCAGCTTTACCTTTGAGTACAGATGAATTTGATAAAGTAATGGAATTGCCTTACACAAGGCGATGGCACCCGATGTACGATAAACCTGCTTCGAATGGAAAAGTTGGAGTTCCGGCATTGGCAGAAGTTCAGTTTTCTTTGACAAGTGTTCGAGGATGTTTTGGGGCATGTTCATTTTGTGCGATTACTTTTCATCAAGGTCGCAGAATTCAAGCGAGAAGTCACGCATCTCTTGTAAAAGAAGCAGAAAAATTAACAAAATTGCCTGATTTTAAAGGTTATATTCATGATGTTGGCGGGCCAACTGCAAATTTCAGACATCCTTCTTGTAAAAATCAATTAAAATATGGAGTTTGCAAAAATAAACAATGTTTGGGAAATATTCCGTGTTCAAATTTGGAAGTAGATCACAGCGATTATATAGAACTTTTGGGAAAATTAAGAAAAATTCCGAACGTAAAAAAAGTTTTTATTCGTAGTGGAATACGTTTTGATTATTTGATGATGGATAAAAATAAACAATTTTTAGAAGATTTGTGCAAATATCATGTTTCGGGTCAATTAAAAGTTGCGCCAGAAAATTCAAGTGATAAAATCCTCACTCTGATGAGAAAAAGTAGCCACAAAGTTTACACGAAATTTGAAAAAGAATATTTTAAAATGAATAAAAAACTTGGTTTAAAACAATATTTAGTTCCTTATTATATTGTGGCTCATCCTGGGAGTACTTTGGATGATGCGATAGAAACGGCTTTGTATCTTAAAAAAACTGATTTTGTTCCTGACCAGATTCAAGATTTTTATCCAACGCCCGGAAGTTTATCAACTTGTCAATATTATACAGGGTTAGATCCATATTCCAAAAATAGCGACGGAAGTTTTGCAAAAATTTATGTTCCTCGTGGTGAACGTGAACGAAGACTTCAGCGAGCAGTAATTCAATTTAATAAAAAAGAAAATAGAATGCTTGTAAAAGAAGCATTGGAAAAAACAAAGAGAATTGAACTAATTAATATATTAAAATAGTCGCAAAAAAAAGTTTTTTTATGATAAAATAATCACATAAACTATTCGGTCAGTGAGGTAAACATGAAAAAACTTATTCTTTCTTTAATGTTTGTATTTTCTTTTTCAACAGTTTTTGCTGCAATAAACAAGAACTTAGTAGAAAATTCAGACGGAACTGTCTCTATCACAAATGTTGATAAAGATGGCTCAGCAATCAAATTTAATAAAACAGTAGACAATTTTCAAAATGTAACCGTAATAGATGCAAAAAAAGTAAAAAATCAAAAATTCATAAAAGCTTCGTTAGAAGATTTTGACAAAAAAGAAGTAATGATTTCATTTTCTTGTGATATAAAAGTTGAAGATTCAACTGGTGCAGAAAATGAGATTTCTTGGATTATTGATGAAGTTTCTGCAAATTTTCCTGTTGTTTCTCGGCAGGTTTTAAAATCTGGTGAATGGACAACGATGAAAGGTGAAGCAATTCTTGTTTTAGCAGAAAAAAAATCTTTCTATATCAGTGCAGCTGGATTAAACAAAGATAATTTAACAATCTATCTTAAAAACTTTAACTTAAAAATTATGGGCGAAGGAATCGGTGCTCCTGCTCCAAAAGTTTCTTGGATGGATGCTCCAAGTTTAAAAGATGCTTACAAAGATTTGTTTGATTATTTTGGAATTGCAGTTGGATTAAAAGGTGAATTGAATACAAGTGATGGACAAATCGGTTTGGAAAGACAGGCAAGTTCAATCACAATGGGCAATGAAATGAAACCTGATTTCTTATTCGCATGGAAACGTCCAAATACAATGTGTGATTTTGTGGCAGAAGATGGAAATACATACCAAGTTCCAGACAATCTTCCAATTTTTAGCGATGTAAGAATGATTCTTCTTATGGCTCGTTCTTTGGGAATTCAAATGCGCGGTCACGTTTTGGTTTGGCACTCACAAACTCCAAAATGGTTCTTCAAAGAAAATTACAGTACAGATGCAAATGCGGCATATGTTGATAAAGCAACAATGACAGCACGCCAAGAATGGTACATCAAATCTGTTTTGGATTATGTAAGAACTTGGGAAGAAGAAAATAACGGTGGAAAAAGAATCATCACAACTTGGGACGTTGTAAACGAAGCTGTTGCAGATAATGCAGGTGGAAAAAAATGGCTTAGAGAAGACAGTGATTGGTTCAGAATTTATCAAAGTGAAGAATTCCTTTTGAACGCTTTCCGTTATGCAAATAAATATGCTCCTTCTGATGTAAAATTAGCTTACAATGATTATAACTGTTATGCTCCAAATAAACGTGAAGCAATTGCAAATTTGATTGACTTAATTAAAGCAACTCCTGGTGCACGTATCGATGTTTTGGGAATGCAATCTCACGTAAAAATCAACTATCCAAAAATCAGAGGTGATAACAGTTTTGAAGCGGCTGTACACAGATTCTTAGAAAAAGGTGTTGAAGTTCAGATTACAGAACTTGATATTGCAAACGGAAAACAACCATATAGTCCATATAAACTAAAAAATGTTTATAAAGAATACTTCAAGATGTTCATTGAAAACAGAAAAGTTGACGGAAAAAATGGTATTTCTGGTGTAACAATCTGGGGAATTTCAGATAGAGGAACTTGGCTCAACAATCAGGCAGAATATAAAGGTTATCAACAATATCCTTTGTTGTGGGATTCAGATTTTAATTGTAAACCTGCTTTTGATGGAGTTTTAGAAGCTGCTCTTGAAGCAAAAGAACAATAAAGACAAAAAGTAAAAAATAGATTAAAATAAAGTCATGAAATTTTATGGCGAAATACTGATATTCAGCATGCTTCTTTTAACAAATGGACGTATTTTGTTTTTGAAGCGTGCAAAAAAAGATGCAATTGTAATGCTTGCTCCGTTAGCGCTTTTGCTTTCTGTTTTACAAATTATTGCGTGGGGCGTAGATTTTTTTACAATTTGTGCATTTGTAATATCAGTGTTAGTTGTTCTTTCGAATTTTCATGCTTTATTTAGATACTCACAACGTTTGTATATAGACCACTACAGTGTTTTGATGAAAGTTTGGGCTGCTTTTACAATAGTTCTTGCTTTTGTCGCTCTTAGTGGTCTTATTGTTTTTTCGCGGGTGAATTTAAATACAAAAAAAACAAACGTTGTAGAAACAAAATATAGATTGGACGGTTCGTTTAAATCAGGTTTTTACAAAACAAGTTTATTTTCAATTCCGAATGCTCAAATTACTGAATTTTCAGAAAATCCAACTCAAACTCACAAAAAAGTTGTTGTCGTTATTCCAGACAAAAGATGTGATACTGAAAATTTAAAACCATATTTATTTATGTTGGCTCGTGCAGGTTTTACAGTTTATTCTGGTGATTTTTACACAAATGATTGTAAATGGTTAGATTCAGTTTGGAATTCAAAATATTTTAGAAGATTTTCGTTTCTTGTAGAAGATTTTGCAAATCATAATCGTTTTGTGTCGCATAAAGAAATGTATACTTATAATTCATCGTTGGAATGTAAAGCGATGTATGATTTTGTTCGCGAAAAACACGGTGAAGATTGCAAAATATTTTTAATCAGCGATATGATGTCAAAAAATGCAGTAGAAGATTTCTGCAAATTAAATCCAGATGCGATTTTTGGTTCGTTGGATTTAAGTTCAATTTCTGAATATAGAACTGCTGGTTATGGATGTATCGAACAAACAGATCCTCTTCTAGCTAGGATTTTGGGTTTAAAAAAAGATAAAGAGTTTTTGGCTGCAAAAAAAATGGTTTTGGAAACTTCCAAGCAAATCAAAAATTCAATAGGAAATTAAAATGACATTAATAGAATTAGATAATTATTTAAATGATTTTTTAAAAAAAGAAGATTTTGCTGGCGATGTTTCTTTAAATGGAATCCAGATTCAAAATGCAAATCCATCTGAAAAACAAATAAAAAAAATTGCATTTGCCGTAGATGCGTGTAAAGAAACTGCCCAAAAAGCGTGGCAAAGCGGAGCTGATGTTTTGATTGTTCATCATGGATTGTTTTGGGGACGATGCCAGACTTTGACAGGAAGTTTTTATAATCGTGTAAGTGAATTTATAAATCATGATTTGGCTTTGATTGCGTATCATCTTCCGTTGGATGCAAATAATCTTTGCGGAAATAATTACGGGCTTGCTTTTAAGTTGAATTTACAAAATTTAGAGCCATTTGGTTTTTGGCGCGGAATGAGTGTTGGCGTAAAAGGTGAATTAGAAAATCCACTTACTATAGATGAAGTTCAAAAGTTGCTTTTGCGAGAAAAAAAATCTGCTTCGACAGTTTTGCGTTTTGGTAAAGAAAAAATTAAAACAATCGGAATTATTTCTGGTGGCGCAAGCGAAGACGTAGAAGCTGCAATTCAAGAAAATTTGGATTTATATATTACCGGAGAATTTGAACACGCTCATTATCATATTGCAAAAGAAAATTGTATAAATGTTATCGCGGCTGGTCATTATGAAACAGAAATTATCGGCGTAAATCTTTTGATGAAAAAAATACAAGAAGAATTGAAAATTGATTGTGAGTTTATAGATGTTCCTACCGATTTATAAACTAAACTGTAAATGAAAAAAACATTCCAGCTTGCGCTTGTGAACTTGCGGCAAAATAAGGTGAACTTTTTACAGTTTGTTTGATTTGGTCTTGATATTGTTTGATTAAAATATCCGCTTGATTTTCTGTTAGATTGTCAAATTTTCTTACAGGTTGGTTTTTCACACTTGATAAATGTTCAATTAATGAATTTAAAATTCTGATTTTGCTGATAGAAGTTCCTGCTTGACCATTTTTTGCAACAACACCTGAAACATGATCAAAATGTGAATACATGAGTGCGGATTTGGTTACAGGAACGTATAATTTTTCTGCGTTTAGAGTCGAATAAGAATTTAATGAACCAATATTTGTAATCATAATCTACACCTTCTTAATAAATTTATCGGTGTAGAAAAAATAAAGTTTAGTTTTTATTAATCAAAAACTTTTTTAAGCCATTCTTTTTCAAGATCATTTATGGAAAGATTATATTCTTCATTTTTTATGGATTCTTTGATATATGGCTGAATTACAACTGATTTATAACTTTCCCAACGTGGTGGAAGATTTTGTGGAACTTCAATCATTTGAGCAACTGGAATATTTTGCAACAAAGGAGTGTAATATCTAGGCAAAATTAATTCTGTAACTTGTTTTACAGAAGAAAAACCGCCTGCAATTCCAAAAAGTTCTGTGTTCAAATTTAATTGGCTTTTTCTAGAAACCATTTTTGTTTGACTTTTTATATCAAAAAACCAAGTGATAAATTCAGTAGCACCAACTTGATTTTTGCATTTTTTGTAGATTCCCATCATTGTAAAAGAATCTTCCATTGGAATAGAATTTTCGTTACAAATCCAGCGATAATCAATTTGCAAATCCTGATTTTTTAAGATGGAAAAAAGTCTATCGCTTGTGATGTGAGCAAATAAAGTTCTGTCAGAATCAATCAATTTGTAATCTTGCATGAACAAATATTTATATGCAAAATCTTCTTCTATTTTAGGAGAAGCATTTTCGGTAAAAGTCCAATCTTTTAAAAATTTGAGTGAATCTTGCAAATTTGCGTGATTCCAAATAATTTGACCGCGTTCTTCTCTAAAATCAACGTTGTATAGTTTTGTAGTGAGATACAAAAAATCATCATTTGTGAGAGGTGTAAATCCGATTTTTGTAAATGCGCCTTTCTTGTTTTTTTGATTGAATTGAGCTGCAATCGTTCTAATTTGTTCCAAATTTAAAGTGTAATTTTCTGAAACAAGGTCTTTATTTTCTGTAGAAAAAATAATTGCAGGAAGATTAAAACTCACAGGAAGTAAAAATTGCTTGTTTTTGATTTTTCCACTTTGAAGTAATTGTGGATAAAAAATTTCTGAAGAAAGATTTTTTCTATCAAAAAGATAATTTACTGGTTTAAAATATTTTGTTGTTTCATCATTTCTAAGCCAAGAACTTACGATTAAATCAGGTACCGCTTCATCTTGTGCAGGAGGAAGATGTTCAGCAGGATTTTGCTTATAAACAACAATCGCGTTTTTATCTGGATGTGTATTATTAAATAATTCGACGTATTGAGCAAACTCACTACAGTTTGTCCAAATTACAATGCGCTTTTCATCTTGTTCACCACAAGAAGTAAAAAATAATGTGATTAGCAAAACAAAAAACGCATTTCTAAGAAATTTATTCACTTATCATTGCCTCAGCAATATTATAAATACTTGCAAAAACTTCTTCAATCTTTTCTTCGTCGATACTTGAAAAAGCAACGCGTAAAGTTTGTGGATTGATTTGGATTACACCAATTCCTTTTTCTGCAAGAACTCTTTTTCTTAAATCTTCGGCATCGATTTTTTTAACATCAAATGCCATAAAATATCCTGAGTTGAAAGGTAATGGAGTAAGAACTGAAGATGTGTGTGTATTTACAAATTTACGAACAAGGTCATAACGGCGATGAAGCATTTTACGAAGTTCAGCTTTTTGTGCATCGTGATCAGGATTCATAAATGCATGTTTAATGATTGCCTGACTTGGAGTTGAACTACAAGAAACTGAAGAACGAATTGCAGACATAAATTTAACTTGGAGAGCATCAATTTGTGCTTGATTTAAGCCTTTAGAAGCAAAAGTCAAGAAACCAGTACGGAATCCCCATGCAAAATCTTCTTTTGTAGGACCGTCAGCTTTAATTGCAAGAACATTTTCGTGCAAATCTGCCATGTATGCAAAAAGTGATTGTGGCTCGATGTCGTCTTCGTAATTTAGACCAAAGTAAGCATCATCACTAAGAACAAGAACTTGTTTTCCGCTTTCTGCAATGTCTTTTACGATTTTTGTGATTTTTTGAACTTCATCTTTTGTAGGACTGTATCCAGAAGGATTTTGTGGGAAGTTCAAAATAACACGAACTGAACCATATTTTTCTGCTTCTTCTTTCATTGTTTTTTCAAGGTCAGCAAGATTAAGGCCTTTTTCATCAAAACATTTGAACTGATGG
>Ga0233386_1000516_pt1 | contig 10360 bp, 12 predicted proteins | sample ElkDunMinimDraft_17_FD_191544 | JGI IMG/M metagenome (GOLD analysis project Ga0233386, IMG submission 191544) | Fecal eukaryotic communites from dung pellets of Tule Elk in California, USA - Elk Dung G4 | ecosystem: Host-associated > Mammals > Digestive system > Large intestine > Fecal | place...
GTTTCTGTCATACCCGGAAGAATCCGCTATATCAATAAGTTTTTCAACCGTTTCAACGTGAAAACCTATCATCACGTGTATAAATAGGTTAGATTTTAACTTGAAATCTTTGCATTTATCAATCTTGTAATTTTCCAGATTATTCGCTTTTTCGCACGTGGTAAATTTAGTACATTCTTTACAGTTCATTTTTTCCATAGTTTTAAATCTCCAGTACTTCCTTTACTCTCCCCTTAACTTGAACAGTAAAATATTTTCTTCCTTGATACTCAAACACACGTACACGAAAAGGAAAACCCAGTTGGTCTATCATTTCAAAATTGGCTTTTGGTGTACCGTATTTTTGGAGGGTATCGAAAAGTAATTCCTCTTGCGTTTTACGATTGAGAGATATTTCAAGAACGGTTGTTTCGTTGTACGTTACTCTGATTAAGTGAAAACCTGACGGCTGACAAATTGAAACAAGGGCTAAGGCGTTGGATATGGCTTCTTTATCTGTGGTGAATAAATCTTCGCTTTGCATCTTTCCATTCAAATAACGACATACACGGTATTCTTTGTTTTCCATAGTTTTAAACCTTTCTATTTTAATAATTTTTAGCAAACGTTTCTTTATAATTTGCTGACATAACAGAAACAAAATATTTATTATTGGAGAACATAGGGTGCTTTTTTGCTTCGTCTACCGAATTAAAATATTCGGGTTTTCTGCCAAGCATAGCAACGTGTCTTCTTGCGTTTTTTCGTTTAGCTGTGAAAGTAACAATAAATTTCATAGTTTTAAATCCTTTCTTTTATACGGGCTGTGCCCTTCGTTGTGTCTATATTATAGCACTTTCAAGTGCTGAAATCTTGTTTATTTTGGAAACGAATTGTAAACAAAATGTAAATTGCACTATGCTATATTGATTTTTCAAAATTATTTTAGTATAATTTTATTGTCAAATAATAGAAAAGGAGGGTTCACAATATGGCATTTTTAATAACCGGTTGTTTCATAATTTTGGATATGATAACCGGATTAATTAAAGCATTTAAAAATCGTTCTTACACTTCAACCGTGATGCGTGAAGGACTATTTCATAAATGCGGTTCTATCATCTGTATAGTTTTCGGGGCATTAGTAGATTATGCACAAAACTTTCTTGACCTTGGAGTTTCCGTTCCCGTTTCCGTTCCCGTATGTGTGTATATTTGTTTAATGGAAGCCGGAAGTATTATAGAAAATGTTGCTGAAATTAACCCGGAAATTGTTCCAGAAAAAATAAGCAAATATTTTCATAAACTCACAGATAAGGAGGATAAATAAAATGGGAATTTATTTAAAACCTGATTCAGTGGTTTCTTTTAAAATCGGATCTGAAAGTCGAAACATTAACGTTAAGATTATCCCAGATTCAGCAACAGCACATAAATATATTGCTGATTGGGTGCAGAAAGGCGATAAAGTAAAGCCGTGCAAAAAGCTGAATGACGGAACGGGGAAACCTAAAGGGATATGTATACATAACACTGATTTTATAAAAACAGCATCCGAAACAAACCCTGCGGAGCAATATACAAGAGCCACATATCCAAACGGAAATATGCGTGGGGCTGTTGTTCATTATTATGTGTATAAAAACGAAATCTGGCAGTTGCTTTCCGACAATGAAAGAGGTTGGCACTCCGGAGACGGTTCAAGTCGTAAGGATTCACAAAGAAAAGGTGAAAAAATAGGTGGGAATGTGGATTGTATTTCTATTGAAATTATTCAATCGGAAAAAGACATTGAAACCGAAAAAACGGGTGCTTTGCTTACCGCTTATTTATTAAACAAACACGGCTTGAATCCTGAAACAGATATTTACACACATAAATATTTTTCTGGAAAAAACTGTCCGAAAATCCTCCTCCCCCGTTTTGCTTCTTTTAAATCTGATGTGAAGAAATTTTATAACCAGATTCAAAAACCCGATTCAAAAGCGGAAATAAAAAATATTATTTCTGATATGAAAAAAGGACTTTCAAAAATCGAGGAGCTTATAAATGACTGATTTAAAAACGCACCCATACGCTGAAACGATATATAAGAAGTTGTTATCACACATTAAAAACGCTAAAGGGGTTTCTGCTTTAATGGGGAATTTACAAGCCGAGTCCGGCTTATATCCTGATAGGGTGCAGGGCGATGTACCATATTCTGAGTATTCAAAAACATACACGGCAAACGTTGACAATGGTGTTATTTCTGAATCGGAATTTGTGAACAACGGTCTGGGCGGTGGTGGGTACGGTTTGGCACAATGGACTTTTTACACCCGTAAACAAAATTTATATAACTTTTGGAAATCTGGTGGATATGCTTCAATCGGTGGAGCTGATTTAGGGTGTGATTTTTTAATTCACGAACTGAAAGAAAGTTTTCCGGGTGTTTATTCTACATTAGTAAACACAACAGATATTTTATCAGCTTCAAATATAGTTTTGTTTGATTTTGAAAGCCCAGCGGATCAATCGTCAAGCGTTCAGCAATTAAGGGCAGAAATGGGAACAGAAATTTACAACACATTCAACGGGCTTTCCGGTGAAGATGTTGAAATTGACAACAACGGTTCACAGCAACAAAAGAAAGGTAAACGCCTTTCAAAAATTCTTTTATATTCTTCAGCGTTAGATTAAACAGAAAGGAGGTTAAATAATGGCAGATGGATTCAACATAACTGATTCAGTCAATGAGGTTTTATCACTTTCCGGCACTGAAAATCAGGCGAGAATATCAGAGCTATTAACAGATATTTCTGATTCTTTTAAAAGCCTTGAAAATCAGCTCACCGAAAATACAAAAACCATTGACAAGCTCAAAAAGGATAATGCAGAACTAATCGAGGTTAATGGGCGGTTGTTCTTAAAACAAGGTATTCCCGGCAACAAAGGAGAAGTCGAAACAACGGCTTCAAGCGAACCAGACATTCCAGATTTAAAATTTGAAGATTTATTTAATGAGAAAGGAGAACTCAAATAATGAATATGACTACACTTTTAAACACGATTCTTTCAAATGCTTCAGCACAATATCAGGCACGTGTTCCCGTTTCAACAGCGGACAACCTCGCTGATGTTCGAGAAGCAATACTTTCAGACCAACTTACAGAAAACGAATTTCTTAAATCGTTAATAAACAAAGTTGCATTAACGATTGTATGGTCAAGAACTTTCAAAAACCCACTTTCAGTACTTAAAAAAGGTTCTGTGCCTTACGGTAGAAATATCGAAGAAATTTATACCAACCCAGCAACCGACCTTGGATTTGACCCAACGGGTGCAACCCTTTTAAATCGTGAAATTCCTGATACAAAAACCATTTATCACACTATGAATAGAAAAGGTAAGTATAAGGTTACAATTTCTAAGTCTCAGCTTATGGGGGCGTTTCAGTCATTCGCTGGGCTTCAAGAACTTTTGGATTCTATTGTGAACACCCTTTATTCTGGTGATAACTATGACGAGTTTATGTTAATGAAAGAACTTTTCGGTTCAGCCGTAACGGGTGAAATGATTAAAACAGTTTCCGTTGGAACACTTGGTTCAAAGGACAACGCTAAAAGTTTTGTTAAAGCTATCAAAACCGTTGGGAAGGGTATGGAAAAACCCAGCACACTTTACAATAACTATTTTGAGTTAAACAAGGACAAGGATTCAAAACCCGTTATCACGTGGACACCAAAAGAAAAGCAGATACTTCTTCTCCGTGATGATGTTGCCGTTGACGTTGATGTTGAATTGTTGGCTCAGGCGTTCAACGTTTCATATACAGACCTTGAACAAAGAACGCTTTCCGTTGACACATTCGGAAGTGCTTCAAACTGTGGTGCTATTCTTTGCGATGAAAGTTTTGTGCGTGTTTACGAAAACCTTAAACAAATGGAAAGTTTCCACAATGGAGAGGGGTTATACGATAACTTTATGCTCCACCACTGGCAAACGTATAGCCTTTCACTTTTCGCTAACGCTATGGCTTTCACTTTTGAACCAACAGAATAAATTTTTAAAATTCAAGGGGAAGGGCGAAACCTTCCCTTTATATGAAAGGAGCTATATATTATGTTCGATTTTGAAATTGGCAAATACTTAACCGGTTGTGAAATGGACGGTCAACCGTCAATGCCACCACCCCCAGAAAAGCCCGGTCATTGTCCTAAACCCCATTACACGTTGACGGAACAAGTGGAACAAACCGCACGTGCTATGCGTGAAACTATTGATAGGGTTTTAAAGTTTGAAAAACGCCTTGACGATAAAATGACTTGTTTAGGTAAAAAGCTAACTGCAGACAACGTTTTATTTAAAAATACGTTTGCTTCTTCTTTTTCAACCTTTTTGGCAGATGTTAAGAACGAAATAAACGTTTTTGAAGGAACATTAAACGCTGATTTTGAACTTTTCAAAGAAACTGTTAAATCAGACTATACCACTCTTTCAGACGATTGTAGAAATCAGATTCAGGAAAATTATACAAATTTTCAAGCTGATTTAAACACTTATAAAACTGAGCTGAACGGAACTTATGATTCTTTCCGTGATGCAGTTGAATCACGCCTTGAAAATTATAATGCAACCTATGAACAATCTTTTAACGATTATTGCACCTCAATAAATAAAAAACTCGTTGATATGGAATCAAAATTCAACGGTGATTATAATGTGTTCGTTAATTCGATAAATGCCCAAATTGAAGCATTTAAAACAGAATGGGTAGACACCATTAACGCCCGTCTTGACGGTCAAGATTCAATGATAAATGATGCAGTTTTGTATCTTAAAACAAACTTGAAAACATCCGTTATTGAAGTTATAGACGGTATGAAAGAAACGGGTGAGATAACTGAGCTTTTCGGGGAAGTGTTTAACTCAATCAACAATGATATAAAAATGTTGGAAGATGATGTGCGTTATCTTGACAACGCAAGTTTGCCGAAATTAAAAGTAATCACCCCTCAAATGATAAGCGGTGAAGAAATCGCTGGTGGTGTGGATTCTGTGGAAATCGATGTGCCTTCCCTTAATCGTTGTATTGAAAAAATGACCGAGGGTTATACCCTTTATCTTGGTGATTATACTTATAACGTGGGTGCGGAAGCAATACAGCTTATAAATAAACATCACATTAAAATTTTAGGCAACGGTGCAAAAATCAAGGCTTCCGCAACACCTGAGCAACATTCTATTTTCCATTTAATTAACTGCTCAGATGTTGAAATTTCCGGGATTGACTTTGTATGTGAAGAAGCTGAAAACAACGTTACCCCACCAGCCGGGCACGGTGATATAAAAACAACCGGATCAAACAGACTTGGTATTTTTGCAACAGCTTCAAATGATTTAACTTTCAAAAGGAATTCCTTTTCAGCGTGTACCGGTGATTATTGGCTGGTGCGTGATTCGGAGGGTTATGGCGTTAATAATGTTGTGATTGACGGTTGGAAATCCATTCAAGGGCATATGGGTATTTACGCTTCCGGTCTTAAAAATGCGACAATGAAAAATATTGACATTGTTCCACGTGTTGAAATCGGTGCTGGAAATCACGCCTTTTATATCTCGGTTGCGTGTGAAGATGTTACTATCGAAAATGCTGTTGTAAAACCTCTGGACACTACATACTCTTGCATTATTGCCCATTATACCGCTTTAACCGGTTCAGATATTACTCAGCCAACAACTTTAACGGTTAGAAATTTAACAGCAGAAGGTGCATTCCTTTATAGCGGTAATGAATCTGCAGAGGTTAGTTTTTACAATGTTAATTTTGAACAAATTTTCGATAGGTATTTAACAAATGAAACTGCAGCAGACGGAAAAACCTTTACTACCCCTTCATATTGTTGTTCAATTTTCAAAACGTTAAAAATGATTGACTGCAACATTTACTCAGGTGCTGCCAATTTTTATCTTGATCGCGAAGCAACAAAAAAAGTCCATTTTGAAAGATGTAGGATTCAAGTCGAAGGAACATTCTTATGCCCTTACAATTCGGAAACGAAAGTAGTGGGCTGTGATGTGCTTTGTAACGCCTTTTTATATTCTTCTTCACCCGGAACAAAAATGTATACTCTTATTTCCGAAACACGTATAGGAGCTTCATCTTCTATTATATCAAGGCGTGGAAATGAAAACGGTATTATCTTTATGCGTAATTGTGATGTAAGCGGAACGGGTGGGCGAGTTATCTATCACGGTGATACCGGTCTAACAAATAGAGGCATACGTGTTCTAAGCTCTCACTTTTTCGGGAATTTTTCAAGTTTTTCAAGTGATACAGAAAAATCAAACGGCGTTTATTCTGGTTCATTCCTCAACGGTATATCCGTTTCTTAATAAGCAAATTTAAGGAGGTTAAATATGGCGTTCTCCCCTTCGTCTACAATTCAATTATTTAATGAAAATATTGATTCAGCCTATCAACATCAATATTATTTTGACAGCATACATACACAGAACGCTTATTTTTCAAACCCCGTCAAAACACTTTCAGATTATACTACCGTCCGGAATATTCTTCCGGGCGGTAGTCTACAAACTTCTGTATATGTGGACGGGAATATTGATAAATACGCTTCTATAAATTATATGCGGTTCAAAAATGAAAATATAGGAGATAAATGGATTTACGCCTTTATCACTAAAAAGGTGTATATAAATGAAGATTGTACTGAACTCGTTTTTGAAACAGATGTTATACAAACGTGGTTATTTGACTTTTATTTAAACCCGTCTTTTGTTGAACGTGAACATTCTGATTCTGATAAAATCGGGGAACATTTAACCCCCGAAAGTTTCAATTTTAATGATTTTCTTTATCGTGAAATTGGGAAAAATACAGATATAGGACTTGATGTTCTGGAGGATTCAGCTTGGAAGAACTATAACGAATATTTCAGCGAATGGGGATATTTGGTTGGTGTTACTAAATTTTATGATGCTCAAATGAATGATCTGGATAAAAATAAAATGGGTAGAAAACAATCCGGAATCTATCAGGGTTTGGAATTTTTCTTCTTTTCAGAAGAACGGTTAATGATGCAATTTCTAAAAGACTACACAGACAATAGCGAAGACCCAGACGGAATTGTTTTTATAACAGTTTTACCTAAATTTTCTGTTTCATCTCTTCCCGTAGGTTATACCCCAGAACAGTTAGAAGAAAGACAAGGCTGGTTGCGTGGTTCAAGTACACCCGTTAAAGCGGAGGTTTCTTTTAACTTTTATTCTGATGGACTGAAAAAACGACCGGACGGGTATGTGCCAAAAAATAACAAGCTATGGACTTCACCCTTTTTTAAATTAAACGTAACTAACCATTCTGGAGATAATGTAGAATTTACCATTGAAGATTTTACAGTACCCGAAAATGCAACGTTTAAAATATATGCTGATATATCCGCTTCTCCTTCTTTAATGTGTGTTCCTTTGAATTATAAAGGCGTTGCGGAAAATGTGGATTATGCTGTGCAAATAACCGGTCTCCCTCAGTGTTCGTTTAATTGTGATACCTATAAATTATGGTTGGCAAAAAACCAATTTTCAAATACATCAAATACAGTAATAGGACTTGGAAAGATGATAGCCGGTGGTGCAGTTACGTTGGCTTCTTCTGGTGTTGGTGCTGGTGTTGGCGTTGGTCTAATAGCAAATGGTGCTTCTGATATATTCAACGTGATTAAGGCTTCTGAGACTGCAAAGAAAGAGGCTGACAAATTCCAAAGTGGTAGACCAAACAACAACCTTTTAACTGCAGTTGGAAAAAATCGTTTTGATTTTCAGATTCAATATTTGAAAAATCATCAAATTAAAATGATTGACGATTATTTTACAATGTATGGTTACCAAACCAACAGAGTTAAAATCCCGAACATTCACGCACGAAAATATTTCACCTACACGAAAACAATAGGCAGCAATATCTTCACTCAGAAAGGAATTCCGAATGATGATATAAACCGAATTAAAGCCGTGTTTAATAATGGTGTTACATTCTGGCGTAGAAACTCAGACGGAACGGGTGCGATTATTGGGAATTATAACGTGGACAACACACCTATAAATGAATAAAGGAGGGTGAATTATGGGAAAGAAATTTAATATTAGGCGAAGCCTTATTTTTAATGATATTTATTCACGTTTAAAAAATATAGCTCTTTCTATTTATAAATGGGAGGGACTTCCCGAAACGTGTAACGAGCTTTTTTTAGAAAATACACTCTTTCACAACGGTCAAGCGGTTTTTGTTAATGATAAAAACCTCGGTTTTTTGAATCTGAAAGCAAACCCCAGCGGTGATTTAAATGTTTACAACGAACCTATAAGATATACAGCATATTCAACCGGTTATTCTGAGGAATTTAACGCTGACGAGTGCGTTATCGTGTTTAATAACAGAATCAAAAAATCAACAGATTCAACTCTGGTTATTTTTGCTGAACGTTTAGCTCGGATTCAGTTAGCAATTCAAATAAATATTGAAGCTCAAAAAACACCAATCCTTCTGCGTTGCGATAAAAAAACAGAGTTATCATTAAAAACAATTTATGAGCAATACGAAGGAGACAAACCGGCTATCGTTACTTCAAAAACGATGCAAAACAACCCCATTGAAGCAATAACAACGGGTGCTCCCTTTGTTGCTGACAAGCTCAGGGAAGAATTTAGAAACACGTGGAACGAGGCATTAGAATTTTTAGGACTTAACACAAACCCTTCTGACAGAAAGAAAGAAAGGGTTATTGTTGCAGAGGTTAATTCTAACAATGAACAGATAGACATTCAAGCATTAACCGGGCTTTCTTGTAGGCTAAAAGCGTGTGAAGATTTTAAAAGGGTGTTCGGAAAAGAAATCAGTGTTTCCCAACGTGTAGACGATTTAAAAAATTTGTGGATACCTGAAAGCAACTTCCAATCTGAAAGGGAGGGTGCATAATGGCGAAATACACGATTGAATTAAGGGAAATTGTTAAACATAGAAATATTTTTAACTTTGACTATCCTTTTTATGATGAAAAGAAACGCCCTGACTTTGAAAAAGCATTTATACGTAATTTTTATTTCCGTGAAATAGGCGTTGAAACGATAGACCGTTTTTTATTTGAGCTTGAAACAAAAATGTTGACTGTGTTTCCGTATTACAACGAATTGTTCAAAGTGAACCAGATAGAATATAGCGTTTTAGATAACTACTCATTGAAGGAAACAACCACAATAAACCGGGAAAATACGGGTAAATCTTCTGGCGTTTCTTCTTCCGTAGGACAAACGGCTGATTCTCAAACTTCCGAAAGTGAAGAAAACCGCAACGGACAAACAACGGGAAACACTTCCGGATCATCAAACACAGACAGAACGGAAAACGGTTCAACTTCTGGAACAACCTCCGGAACGGCTGAAACAAATAAAACCGGTTCAACTTCTGGAACATCTTCCGAAAGTGGAACGATAAATACTTCCGGTTCAGTTAATGAAGAAAGCTCCGGAAATGTGGAAGAACAAAAACGCCACCACGATACGCCACAAGGTAAGTTATCATTAAATGACGGTAAATATTTAACCAAACTCGACCACGATACAGCCGAAACAAGCGGAACAAAAACAACGGATAACACTTCCGAATCTTCCGAAAGTAAATCGGGAGAAAGCTCCGGAACAACTTCCGAAAACGGAACAACAGAAACTTCTGAAACAACGTCCGGAACTTCCGAAACAACCGGAAACGAAAAACAAATTTCATCTTCCGAAAGCTCCGGAACATCAAAAGAAGAAGCAACATCAAAAACCACTTTCAACAGTGAACAATTCACAACTGCGGACACCAATACCAGAGCATATAAGAATGATAAAATGAGCGAATCAATGGAAGTTATCAGAAAAGGTAATATCGGTATTGATACGGATGCGGATATGATTCAGAAACATATTAAGCTCCAGCAGATTTTGAAAAAAATTGAATTAATGTTTTTTGAAGAATGTGAAGATTTATTTATGTTGGTTTTCTGATAAATGCTTTTTTGATATAATAAAAGAAAAAGGAGTGTTTATAATGATTAAAATATCTATTGCCCCGGGTTCTTTATTTTTTGTCAAGCTCTCGCCGTCTGTTGAACGTGTGGTGCGTGAATCTTATAATTTACAATGGAACGGTAAAAGGCATTTTATCAAGGGTGAACCAGATGAATTATACAAGGTTCTTTTAACTCTATCATATACGTATGATATTGAATTGATTTAAAACTGTTTCACGTGAAACGAAATACACGGAAAGGAACGGAATGTGCTGTAATGGTGTGTTCCGTTTCTTTTTGTGGTGGTATGACACACTTTGTTTTGTTTC
>Ga0233386_1000521_pt1 | contig 10296 bp, 6 predicted proteins | sample ElkDunMinimDraft_17_FD_191544 | JGI IMG/M metagenome (GOLD analysis project Ga0233386, IMG submission 191544) | Fecal eukaryotic communites from dung pellets of Tule Elk in California, USA - Elk Dung G4 | ecosystem: Host-associated > Mammals > Digestive system > Large intestine > Fecal | place...
CGCGATTCTTAAAGCAAAAGAAGATTATGTAAATAATATTATTAGTAAATATAATTACATGACAGAAGAAGAGCAAGAAGCGTATAAAGATACAGTTGATCAAGCTCAAGAAGATTATGATGCTTTTGTTGAAACTATTCAAAGATATGAAGAAATCATGAATAATGAAATTCCTGATTTAGAAGAACAAATTCAAGATGCGTATAATCGTCAAATAGAAATTCAAATTACTCAATTCGATACTAAAATTCAAGCCAGCTTAGATTTATCAGAGGCGGAACGTGAATGGAATGAATTTAAGAAAAAGATAATTGAGGGTGTGGATGATGAAGATATATTTGGCAATGCAGTTTTAAATTTTGATAATTTAAAAACTTATTTTGCAGATACTGAAAAATCTATTCCAACATTAACTCAAGGTTTAAATCAGATAATTGAAGATTTAAAAATTATTAATGAAGGCGGAGAGGGTTCAATCTTTGGAGATGATGAAGCTGCCGCGATTGATTCTTTAAAATCTTATTATGAAGAATTAATGAATGGAATGGAAGAGGTTGATGAATTAGTTAAAGAAATTCAGCAATCTTATTTAGATATGCTTGATGAAGCGGATGAAAAATTCTCAAAACAAATTGAAGGATATGAACATATAGCTGATATAATGAATCATGGTATGAATTTAACAGGTTTATTATATGGAGATGAAGCATTTGCTCAATTTGAACATTATTATGAACAGCTCGCTGAAAATAATAAAAAGAATTTAGATTTCCAACGTCAAGAGGTTGAACATTGGTATAAAATTATGCAAAGTGCTGAAGAAGGTTCTGATGCTTGGGAAAAAGCAAAAGAAAACTTCCAAGATGCAACAGCGCAATTAAATTCTACTGTAGAATCTGCTATTGAAAATATTTTAAGTAAATATGAAAATGCGATTAATCAAATCTTTAAAAATTGGGAACAAAACTTAACAGGTGGAATGAGTTTAGATTATTTAGAAGAAGAATGGAATTTAGTTAATGATAACGCAGATGATTATTTAGATAAAGTAAATGCCGCGTATGAAATTCGTCAGTTAGAAAGAAAATATCAGGAAGCTATTGATGGAACCTCTAGTTTAGCGGCTCAACAAAAATTAAATGATTTAATGACAGAAGAATTACAAATGCTTCAAACAAAAGATAGATTATCTGAATATGATGTTGAGAGAGCTAATTTAAAATATCAAATTGCATTAAAAGAATTAGCATTAGATGATGCTAAAAAGAATAAATCTCAAATGAGATTACGTCGAGATTCTCAAGGAAATTATTCTTATCAGTATGTATCAGATGATACTGAAATTTCTAATGCTGTTGATGAGTTAGAACAATTAAGAAATTCTTTATATAATTTAGATAAAAATCAATTAATTGAAAATCAAAATAATATTTTAAGTTCAGAACAAGAATTCGTTTCTAAATTAAAAGATTTATATATTAATTATAACGTAGCTAATATAGGTGAAACTGAAGAATATTTAAAACAAAAAGAATTATTAGAACAGCAGTATCAGCAAAAAATTAATAATTTATTATTAGAAAATAGTGAAGTTAGAACTAATTTAGAGGGTAGTGCTTTAGAAGAGCTTGCTTATATGCATGGAGTGAATATTGAATCTTTCCAAGCTATGGCGGATGCTGAACGAGAAATTTTAATGAATCAATTAATTCCGCAATGGGATATTGGTATCGCAGATATGATTTCTCGTATCAATGGAGAAGGCGGAATTGCTGCGACTATGGAAGAATTATTTATCCAACTTGAAGAAGCAGTAGTGCAGTATGGATTAGATGTTCGTGAAACTTTAGATGCAGTTGGAACTTCTATTGATGGATATCAAGAAAGCATTGAATCTTTAATTGATTTAAATCAAGAATTGTTATCTAGTAACGATGATTTAATTGACTCTTATGAACAACAAGAAAGAGCAATTTTAGATTTAATTGAATCTTTAAAAGATTTGCAGACTGAATATAAAGGTGTTAAAGATGAAGCTATTGACGCATTAAAAGCTGCAAACGCGTTAATTATGTTGCAGAATAAAGAAGCTGCTAAAGCTCAATCAAATACTAATTCTAAAAAGCCTTCTACAAACTCTGGAAGTAATGGAACTGGAGCAGGGACAGGTGCTAATACTGGAACTGGTACCGGAGGATTAACCGCAGGAGATATTTTCTCAGCCGACGATACTAAAAAACCTTCTTCTACTAATAAAAATAATACTAGTAGTAAGAAAACAGAGTCTGGAGATGGAACTCCTTCTGTTGGAGATAAAGTTAAATATATTTCAGGTAGATATTATTATGATTCTACGGGAACAAGACCTACAGGTTCTCAATTCCAAGGCGAATATGTTTATATTACAGCTTTAAATGAAAAAGGTAGTAAACCAATTCATATTTCAACAGGTTCTTCTCTTGGGAATGGTGATTTAGGTTGGTTAGAAAAGAATCAAATTTCCGGTTATGATACAGGCGGATATACAGGTGATTGGACTGGAGATAAAGGACGTTTAGCATTATTACATAAAAAAGAATTGGTATTAAAAGATACTGATACTTCCAATATCTTAGATGCAGTTAAAATTATTAGAAGCATTAATGAAGTAATGTTTAGAAATATTTCTAGCTTAGCTACTAATATTGGAACTGCTAGTTCTTCTATTGATTATGCAGATAAAAATATAAATCAAAATGTTACTATTCATGCGGAATTCCCTGGCGTTTCTTTTGCTAAGGAAATTGAAGACGCATTTAGTAATTTAACAAATGTTGCAAGTCAACATGCTTATAGATAAATATAGAGGCGGGCAACCGCCTTTATATTTTTGGACAAAAGTCTTTAAGAAAAAATCATATAAAGTAATATATTTTATAGATAAAATAGAGAGAAAAGGAGATTAAAATGGGTGCATTAGAAACTAATATATGTGAAGCTATTGATATACTTGTAAATAAAGCTCTGTCTGATGCAACTTTTGATAAGACTATTCAAGGGATTGTTTTAGAGTGTACCGATGCAACTATTGGAAAGTATAAAATTAAATATCAAGATAGTACATTTTATGCTTATTCTAATAATATTGATGTGACGTATGCAAATAATACAAGTGTATATATTTTAGTCCCTAATAATGATATAACAAAAGATAAAACTATTTTAGGAGCGACAGATAAATTAGGAGTAGATTTTTTATCTATTTTAGACCAAAAGAATCATTATGATATAATTGGAACTAATTGTGTTGATAATAATACTTTTGATTTATGCTCCTATACATCAGAGTCTTTTTTTATTTATGATAAAAATTCAAATATTAATCATATTGGATTAAATATTGAAAAAGTTAATCAATATATTAAAAATTCATTACATTTTAGTTGCGGGGCAACTTTTAAAACTCAATTGCCAAGAGAGCAACAATATAATGGAAATTATGGTATTATTTTTCTTTTAAATTTTGCTGATAATGCAACTGGTGATACTGTTCAACGAACTTATTTAGTGGATATTAATAGTATTCCTGGAACTCCATACAATTTAACAAAAGCTACTGAAGCTATAAGATATTTTGAAATAGATGGAACTAATTTTATAGATGTAGAATCTATTATTTTATTTGTAAAAGATTTTCCTATTCAAGAAACTGGTCATATCTCAGATATTTTTATTAGCAATATCCAATTATGCGGCGCGGAACTGATAGATTCAGAAAGTTTAAATTCATATGGATTAAGTTTATTAACTCCACAAGGAACTTTTTTTACAGACCAAAATAACTCTTTGACTATTCAAGGACAAATGAGAGCAAAGGGTAAAGTAATAAATGAAGATTCGCAATCTTTAAAATTTTATTGGTTTATGCAAGATTTGAATATTACAACTTCCAGTTTATTATACAATAAGTATGGTAAAATTGGATGGAGATGTTTAAATCAATATAATAAAATTTCAGAAGATGAAATTGAATGGATTGCCGCAAAAGGAACATTTATAATTAATAAACAAGATGTTGTTGCTAAACAACAAAATTATAAATGTGTAGTAGTATATAATGATAACGTAATTTCAAAAGAATTTACAATTAAAAATTTAACATCTACCTATGATTTGACTATTGAGTCTGATAGCGGAACTCAATTTTATTATGATATAGGGTCTCCAACTTTAAAATGTTATGTAAATGAAGTAGAACAGACAGGATATGATTACATATGGTCTATTGAAGATAATCAAGGTGATTTAACTGTTTTAAATACAACAACTGATTTAAATACTCAATATTATAATATTTTAAATCAATATACTCAATTAAAAGAAAATATTGAAAATGGAGATGCTTATTTAGAAGCTAATAAAAATACTTTATTAAATTTAGAAGCGCAATTAAAAAATTTTGATAAAATTACAAGAGTGGAAGGTAATACGATTTATAAAATAAATGTAAATACAATTAATACTTTTAGTAAATATTGTTGTTCAGTATATAATAATGGAATATTAATTGGAACTGCGGAAATTACCTTAACTAACTCTTTTGATGGAGAGAACGCTTTTACAGTGGTTATTAATAATGGTAATAAAGTATATCAATATTCTGAAGCTGGTTTAAGTCCTGCGAATTCCGCGGCTAAGAGTCCGATTGATATTGATGCGTTGTCTTTTGTAGTTTATGATAATTTAGGTCAGCCAGTTGATGAAGAAATTATTCGTAAATGTAAAATACAATGGATAGTACCAAATAAAGATACAATGTTACAAATTTCAAATAACTACGAAGCTGTTTCTGTTGATTTAGTAAACAATAATACAATTTATGAAAACTTGTACACTTTTAGCTATTTTATTTTAGATAAATATAATCCTTCTAATAGTAGAAACAATATTCAATTAGTAGTTGATTATAAAGGTACTAAACTTTCAACATCTACAAATTTTGTTTTTCTTAAACAAGGTGAAAATGGTTCAAATGGAACGGATTTTATTTGTAAGATAGCTATTAATAATAAGACAGGAACTGTAGCTCCTAAATATCCAGTTTTTAATATTGTTAATAATGCAATTATTTCTAAAAATTTTACTGAAGCTTCTAGCGGTCAATGGTTTAAATTAGAATTATGGAAAAATGGTGAACAAATTTTTAGTGGTCTTGAAACAGGAACAACTTTAGATGATGAAGATGTTATTGTTACTTGGAATATTTTAAAAAATAGATATGCTTATGATGAGTATGATTTTAGTTGTATTAATTATGATGCAACCGCAAATACTTTTAGTTTAAATACGCAAGCAATTGATTTTAATGATATTCCAGCAGATGGATATCCTGCAAATATAGTCCAAGCTATTGTTGAATATAATGGAAAAACATCTTATGCTACATTACCAATTACTATAGTTTATTTAAAAGACAGTTCATATAATATTGAATTAAAAGAAAATACTGGATTCCGCGAAGTCTTATATTCTTCAAGTGGGCAAAATCCGCAATATGATAGTGATAATCCTTTTGAAATTATTGTAAAAAAATCTATTAATGGGTATATAGAAGATATTAGCACTTTAGTTAATAGTGACTATAATTTAACATATACTTGGTCTACAGTTGGTTCTTTAAAGACTCAATCTGGTTACTCTTGGAATGTTAAGGAATGTAATTATTTACAATTAAAAGATTATTCTTATAAAGATTTAGAAATTAATCAACAAGAAGTTGCTCCAGAAGAAGTTTATTCTGGATACTGTGTCAATAATGCAGTAGTTTGTTCTATTGAAAATAATGGAGAAGAAATTGGAACAATTCATATTCCTGTTTATTTATATTTGAATAGATATGCAAATGAAAATTTAAATCAATGGGACGGAAACAGTGTTCAAATTAGTGAAGAGGGCGGATTTATTTTAGCACCTCAAATAGGAGCAGGAATAAAAGAGGAAGATAATAGCTTTACTGGAATTGTAATGGGTGAAGTTATTAGGAGTCAAAGTGGAGAAGAAGTTGATGAGATTGGTCTATTTGGATATCATCAAGGACAAAGAAGTATTTTCTTAGATGCTTCTACTGGTTGTGCAGAGTTTGGTGTCGAAGGACAAAGTCAAATTATCATAGATCCAAGTAGTAATACAGGAAAAATTCAATCTGGTAATTATAGAGAAACAAGTATCTCTTCAATGAATGAGACTAATTCATTTTATAATACCGGAGCTGGAATGATGATAGATTTTTCAATGCCAGAAATTAAGTTTGGTAATAATAATTTTTCAGTTACAAAAGATGGATATGTTACAATTGCTGGCGGAGCAAATATAGCAGGATGGATAAGCACTGAAAATCAATTTTATAAAGATGCTGTTATTTTAAATACTTATAGAACTTATATTTTAGATACGGAGAATACAATAGATAAACCAACTTTATATTGGAAAATAACCAAAGTAAATAATTTAGCTTCTGTAATAGATAATATAAAGTATGCATTTAAACGGGTTGGAGATATAGTTAGACCTTTAACTTCTCAAGAATTAGAACAGTATCAAGTTAATGATATTTTAAATTTTAGGGAAAAAAGTGGGGCGGTTATTAGTGTATCTGAGCAATGGACTGTAACTACTACAGAAATGTTAGAAGATGGAACTTATCCTTCTTTAAAGTTAAATGATGATAATAAAGCTATTATTGCTGGAGCAGGAAAAAGTATTACTGGAGGTATTAATCTTAATACTAGTAAATTTATAGTTGATTATAAAGGTAGTGTTATTGCAAATGATTTTACAGCAACTTTAGCTGCAGAAGATAATAATTTAGACCCAATTCATATGGGAGTGTCAGAAGATTCTAATAATAATCAATATAGCGCTATTTATAGCGGTAAAACTGCGTTAGATAGTGGAGAAGAAGGTTTTTATTTAGGACAAGACGGATTAGCTATTGGTTCAGGACTTCAATCTATCACTTATACAAATTCTTTGGGCGAAAAAGTTACATCTTCAGTAAATAAATTTCAAATAAATAAAGATGGAACATTCTTTGCACGAGAAGGTGTTATAGGTAGTTCTTATTTAGCATGGGAAATTGGGAAAAATGCTATTTCTAGTATTGTCAATGGAGAGTCTAAAGAGAATTATTTAGATGGTTCAGTGAATGGTCTTTATTTAAGTAATCAAGGTATTGGTCTTGGTAAAGGGGAGTCATTTAAAGCTTATAAATGTTTAGAGTCTTTTTCTGATAGAACTGGAACTTATTTAAAAGGAGAAATTTATGCGGGAGCTACCCCAGACGATACATTAGAAATAGGTACGATTGTAGCAATTTCTTGTACGACATATCAAGAGACAGATACAGAGGGTATTTTTGATATAGACATAACTATTCGTAATTTTGAAGTAATAGCTTATGGGAATAGTCCTTTTTATGTAACTCAAAATGGATACATGGTTGCTAAAAAAGGTACTTTAGGACCATGGACTTTAAGTTCTTCTGGAATTACTAATGAAGATGATGATATTTATTTTAAACCATCTGGTATTAAATATAAAGACTTTTTTAGTGTAAATAATTCAGGAGCATTTTTTAAAGGAGAGATTGAAGCTACTGGAGGAAAATTTTCTGGGCATATAGAAGCTGAATCTGGAAGTTTTGATGATTGCACAATGACAAATTGTACTATTGAAAATAACTGTATAGTTAACGCGGCAATTAATACTAGTCAATTAAATTTAGATAGTATAAATGGTTATTATGTTTATTTTGATGAAATTTCTTATGTGTCTGAATTAAATATTCAATCTACAGGAAGTGGGATTCGATGGAATTATAAATACGAAACTGCAAGAGTGTTACGTAGTGATGTTAGTATGGATGATTTTACAGATGGTTCAAGTTAATGGAGATAAAAGGATATGGAAAATTTTAATGGATTAATTGAATTATTTCGATTAAGAATAGTTGATACAATTAACAATTCTAATTTACCAGTTGGGGTTGTTTATTATATATTAAAAAATATAACAAAAGAAGTTGAAGAATTATATCAAAAATCAAGTCAAAATGATATAAGAGATATTCAACAAAAATTAAATAGTAATAAGAAAGAAGAGATTCATACTGGAGAAATTTCGTATGAAGAACTCGAAGCAATGAAAAAGGAGAAAAAGGATAATGACAGAAAATCTTAAAATTGAATTTTTTAAAAATGGTGTGCAGGATTTAATTACAAATTTAGACATTCCTGTAGGAGCTTGTTTCTTAACAATGAAAGACTTAACACTTCAGTTAGAAAGTTTATATCAGCAGCAAGTTCAGAAAGAATATGAAGAATATCAGAAAGAACAGCAGAAAAAAGCTGAAGAAGCAAAAGAAAAGGAAGAAAAACCTGAAGTTGTTAGCGGAGAAGTAGAGGACTAATAAATGAGCAATATTATTAAATCTATAAGAACAAGAAAATTAGATGGGACATATTCTGAACTTTCTCCAATAGGAGTAGATATTGAGAATGTTTTCCTTCCAGAAGGCACTTCTTTAAATGGTATTTTAACTGTTGAAACAGACGATGATAGTAAAGTATTATTAGGAAATGAAGAATTTGCAACATTAATTGTTTATGGAGGTTTAATAGTAGTGGGATTAGATGGAGTCCATAGACAAATTGTTTTTAATGCGGACGGTACCTGTGGATGGTCCGCAGTTGAATGATTATTAAGGAGTAAGATTTATCTTACTCCTTTATTTTTTTGGTCTAAATTAAGTAATCTTAATTTAAAATATTTTATATTTTTTATGAATAAATATGTTTAAGGATTAAGGAGAGATTCAATATGGTAGAATTACTAGCAACTTATTCACTTGCTGAGATACTAACTATTTTAATTGCAGCAGCTCTATCTATTAAAGGTCTTATTTCTTTTTATGATTGGGCTTTTAATCGCATAAAAGCATACTTCCATAAAGAGATAACTGAAGATTTAGAGCAAAAAGATTTGGAAGAAAAACTAAATGATGAAATTACAGAAAGAAAATTATTAAGCTCTCAATTGAAGCAAACATTAGAAGTAATTGAAAATTTAAATCAAAAAATAGATTTATTAATAGATTCTGATAAAGACAGTATTAAAGCATATATAACAAAAGAACATCATTACTTTACAAATCCTAAAGTTGGATGGATTGATGATTATAGTTTAGATTGTATTGAACGTCGCTATGGTCATTATCGAGAAGAAGGCGGAAATTCTTTTATAGGCGATTTAATGCATGATTTAAGACGCCTACCTAAAAAAGACCCTGCCTCGACAGTAGATAATCGAGATAGATAACAATAGAAAGAGATAAAAGGAGATATTTATGGAAAATACTAATTTATATCCACCTATTATAGATACATATATGCCGGCTTTTATAAGAAGTCAAAATTGTAAAGTGTATTTTTCATTGTCATCTTACAATAACTTAAGTGATATAAAATATGCACAGATTTCAATTCAGTATCAAAATACTAATAATTCCGCATTTAATTTAAGTACCTATCCTACAGAGATTAAATTGACTAAAGTATTAGAAGATACTAGTAGAGTTGATAAAGATAGATTTTATGTAGAGATAGAGCCAAAAGATATTCAAGGTGGAATTTTTAATATTAATACCTATTATAAAGTGCAAATTAGATTTTGTGATACAAATACTCCAGACAGTGGAGTTGCCCCTTCCGCAGTATGGCTAACTGATAATAGACAACATTTTTCAGAATGGTCAACTGTAACTCTTGTTAGAGGAATTGATACACCTATCATTCTTTTAAATAATTGGAATGATACAAATGTATCCGTATCTTCAACTGCCTTAACGGTAGTTGGAACATTAACATTTAATAATACATTAGAAAAAGAATCATTAAAATCTTATAAGTTATTTTTATATGATGATTCTAATGATTCTCTATGTGAAGAAGCGGAAGATACTTATTTAAGTGATTTTTCATTTAATGAAATTAACTATTCTTTTAAATTTGCATTAAATAGAGGAAAAACTTATAGATTAAAAATAGAATATATTACTGAAAATTTATATGAAGGAAGCGCGACTTATTATTTAACTGTAGCTACTGTTTCTGCAATTACAGCACCAACTTCTTTAAGTATAAATGCTGAGCTTAACCAAGAAATTGGCGGCATTCATATAATGTTAAATTTTAAAAATTCAGCTGCGCTAACAGGAAAAGTTATAATTAAAAGAACTTCCGCATACAGTAATTTTCAAAG
>Ga0233386_1000522_pt1 | contig 10290 bp, 12 predicted proteins | sample ElkDunMinimDraft_17_FD_191544 | JGI IMG/M metagenome (GOLD analysis project Ga0233386, IMG submission 191544) | Fecal eukaryotic communites from dung pellets of Tule Elk in California, USA - Elk Dung G4 | ecosystem: Host-associated > Mammals > Digestive system > Large intestine > Fecal | place...
GGTGTCTCTCACTGGCATGCAGTAAATTCATTGGAAAGGAGGAAATTTTCTGATGATTCGGGACCCGAGAAAAGGCGGTACAGTAGTACCGCCGTGCGATTTCCACACCATATCTTCTGAAACCCCTGTAAACACTGGGGCTCCGGCGATAATTCTTTCGGGGGCGCGCCCGCCCCCGCGCGCTACGCACGTGAGAGAGTTCAGCAGCCAGAAGTTGAACGAGTAATACAATAGATAATTAACAAGTAAAAAAACCCCTAAACAAAATGAAAGATTCAAAGAAACTTATCTCGGCAAGAATAGACCCCGAGACGATAAAAAAAATCGAAGCGTTCTGCGAGAAACATAAATACTGGACGCGTAATTATATCATCGATAATATCCTGTACGCTGTATTGAATGACTTCGATGAAAAAGATATCTATGATATGGTGCGTCGACCTCACTGGAAGGTTCCCTTTGTACTGGCGAAATATAATATAGAATACTTCAACGGAACTCACAAAGAACACGAAGATGGCAAAGATAGTTAATTATGAAGCCGTACAGGCCGAGATAGCCCGTCAGTTGGCTTTGACGGACTACGATATACAAGAGTACTTAGGCGAAGATTTGACGGTCTTAGCGGTGCTTAATATCTATATGACTAACGATGTGTGCCAAGGCTTCGGACAGGACTTCCATAACGGATGGTCGATAATTTCCTCCAAACAAAGGATTTCGCTCATCTATGGCAAGAAAGCATCGAACTATAAGAACGAAGAAGCGATATGCCTGTACGATGATTTGTCCGATGACGTGCATGAAATCTTAATGTTGATACAGGCAGTGATAGACCGAATGGACTTGTGAGACTATTTTCGGGACATATGGCTTGAGATAGATGGGGGATGGCTAATTATACCATCCCCCATCTGTTTGACCGATATCGGGATTTTAAACGATGTCTATGGACTCGTACTAGATATTTATCACCGCCTCTAGTTCTTCTACCCTTTTGGGGGCTGCGCGCGGGCTTAGGCTCAGCGCGCTTTTTTGGGGCTCTTTTTCCGCTTGCGGGGGCTTGGGGGCTTTGCGTTGGGTGGGGTGTGTGGGGGGTGGGGTGTGTTTGCCTGCCCTGCCTGCCTGCCCGACACCCCCAACACCAAGGGGGTGGGGTCGCTGCCCGCGTTTGCAGCACCAGATATCAATGTTTGTTTGGTCTGCCCGTTGCGGCTCTTCTTTGCTCGTCTGGTTGTCTTATCGTGGCTTGTGCTTGCGCCTTTTCCCCATGCCCTGCGGGGCTGGGGGCGCAAGCACTTTCACCGTCCGTGTTCACCGTCTGTGGGGTACTTCTGGCATAATCTGTTCATCTATCGTGGTCTCTGGTGCTGCAAACGCGGGCAGCACCCCCACCCCTGCCCCCTATGGGTATATGCTTCAGGGACTCACCGCTTTTGTGGTCTGCCCTATGCGGCTCTTCTTTGCTCGTCTGGTTGTCTTACCGTGGCTTGTGCTTGCGCCTTTTCCCCGTGCCCTGCGGGGCTGGGGGCGCAAGCACTTTCACCGTCCGCTTTAACCGTTAGTGGGGTCTTGTTTCGTCCGTCTGTTAACCGTTCGTGGCTTCCCTGAAGCATATACCCATAGGGGGCAGTGTTGGGGGTGTCGGGCAGGCAGGCAGGGCAGGCAAACACACCCCACCCCCCACACACCCCACCCAACGCAAAGCCCCCAAGCCCCCGCAAGCCGAGAGCCCCGCGCGCAGAGCCTAAGCCCGCGCGCAGCCCCCAAAAGTACGGTTGTTTGGACGCTTTCTAAATAACCGATAACTGGCATTATGCTAAATAGAACGGCCTGCGGGCAAAAAAAAAGGGGCGCTCACGCGCCCTCCTTTTTCGGTTCATATATCACTTTGGTTTGTTCAATTATGGAGTTTACCATGTTCCACTGGGGTTTCCCCTGCTTGTATGCTTCGGTTATAATCTCGAGCAATTTTTCGTATTCAAATTGCTCCAATGTTATTTGAAACTTCACCATATTGCCCTCCTATGATATCATCATTTTCAATGCCTTCCGGCTTTCATCTATAGTCACCAGACTTGTTACGTCTGCGCCCTTAGCAAGTCGGCAGAGTGCCGTGAGTTCATCCATCCCCATCGCCTGAAAGATTCGGCTTTTCTCAGTAGTTACCTGAATGGTTGTCCCAAAGAGGGTCTCATGCTTTTCCTCCAGTGTGATTCCCCAAGTGGGGTTGCTGATGGCCAGTGCCATGATGGAGGTTCTTACTACATTTGCTTTTGTTCGTGTCATAATGTTCCCCAAGATAGTGCGCTGGGGTCGCAGGTCTTAAAGGGTTGTTTGTTCTAATTGTCGTTACAAAGGTACTAAATTTCTAGGACATATGCAAGTTTTTAGGGGGTTATTTTGCCCCTTCGGGTCTATTTAGATTGTGTCTAAATAGGGCTAATTTTGGGCGATTTTCGGGTGGGGCATAGTTAAATACGTTAAAGTGTGTTAATGCCGTCCGGCATGGGCGGGAGGGGGCTACGCGCTTCCCCACCCTCACAAAACCCCCGCGCCCAAAGGGCTGGCGGGTGTTTGCCCCCTCGCCCTGTGGGGGCAGGGGCTCGGGGGTGGGGGTGTCCGCTTTTTTCATCAAAAGGGGGGACGATTCCCCGCCCACCCCCTCCCGATTAACTCCCGATTTGGTTCGAGAAATATAATTTTGTACCTTTGCGGACGTTGAAACAGGTACAATCCTGACAGCCCCAAAGCCCGAGGGAAGAGGGCAAAGTTAAACCCAATATCTATCTCAATTATGGCAAAAGCAAAATCTGGAGGTACCCGTTCATACATCCGCGGCCGTGTAGGCGCAGACGTGTATTCTATCGGTCGTGACTCCAAAGGTAAAAAGCAACAGGTTGTACGCTCTCTCGCTGAGACCGTTGCCAATCCTCAGACACAGTCCCAGATGAAGGGACGCATGATTATGTCGTCAATCATGCAGGTGGTGGCCGCTCTGAAGCCCATCATCGACCACTCGTTTGACAATGTCACGGGTAAGCAGCCAAACATTTCCGAGTTCATCGCTCGCAACTATGCCGCCATCAAGGCAGACGTTGCCGCTAACCCCAGTGGTTCCAACAAGTTTGGTTTAAACAAGTTTCAGGAGAAGGGCGCAAAGCGTGGCCAGTATGTCATTTCTGACGGCCAGGCCGCTTTGCCTGCTGCCCTCGTTCTGACACCTTTGACTGGTGCTATCGCTATCACTATGGCCGCTAACAACGTCACCGTTGGTGGCTTGAAGGCCGCTCTGGGTCTTACCTCTGATGAGTATTTTACTCTCGTGGGTATCAGTGCCGCTGGCGCAGGCCTGTACGAGCGTTTCCGCGTCAACCCGACTTTGGCAGACAACACAGCAATCAGTTCTAGCAACATTGCTGATGTGTTCGCTGTCGAGGGTAATGCTGCCGCTACCGTGACCGTAGCAAGCAACGTTATCACTATCACGCTGTCGAGTGTGGCCACATGTTGCGCTGTCATCATCAGTAAGAAGACCGCTGCAGGTTATATACACAATGAGGCTACCTTGTCCGCAGGTACAGGCTTCGACTTCAATGCCAATGCAGCACTCCCGACGTACCCCGTCGGTTCTGCTGACTACCTGAACGGTGGTGACATCTTCGGCATGCAAGAAAATTTTAACGACGGTGGTGGTACACCTGCACCCGAGCCCACCACCGAGCACACCCTGACTCTCAACAAGTCCGGTAACGGTACGGTTGCCCTGACTGTTGACGGTGCAAGCGTTTCTTCGGGTGCCTCTATCGAGACGAATAAGCAGGTATCCATTGCCATCACTCCAGAGTCTGGCAAGAGTGCAACCGCTTATATCAATGGCGCACAGATTTCACTGAGTGAATATTCTGACCAGTATGTGGGCTCGTTCCGCATGCCGAATGCAGACGCTACACTGACGGTGGATACTGCGGCCTCGAGTGGAGGTGGTGGCACAGACCAGTAATGCTTTCATTATTGGGAGGCTTTTTATACTTCTGGGGGCTGGGTCATGCCTGCCCCCTTTTTTAAAAACCTAATATTATGGCAAGTGGAAGAGTTGGCGGAACACGCTCAAAGATAAGTGGTCAGGTAGGCGAAGAAGTCTACCAGATACGAAAAAACACCGATGGAACTTATACCCAAGTGATAACGGCAAAGGGGGAAACTACGGTAAACTTTACTACCCCCAGACTTCAGGCACAGAGAATGTGCACCAGCATGGTAGAAGCCATGATGAGGGATTTGAAAGAGGTTGGTAAGATATCAATGCAGTCAGCCGCTAACAAGTCAAAATCCCTGAATGCCTTCTCGTCATACAATCTGCAATTGGTCGCAAGAGACTGCAAGGCGAATTGGTACCGAAATAATCAATTCGTCTACCCTGAACTGGACCGGTTCGATATCAAACAAAGAGATTTGGGCGGGCTATATATGCTAAGTTCAGGAACACTCCAGTTTAATGTGTTTGCTGGCCACGCAACGCAAGATTACCCGACTGGTGGATTAGTTGACTACCCTCACAGCACAAACGCGCCAGAGGGCTTATATTTTACTCTTCCATACTACGGTTGTTCTATAGGTGAATTCCTGCGCGCCAATAGAATGACACGACTCGATACGGTTGTGTTCTGCATGTTTGGAATGTATGCGGAGTACAATGCCGAAACAGAAGAGAATAACCTTTTCTATAAGCACAACTATATGATAGCGCAGATTAACCCTGCACTATCGGATGGAGTGGTCATCACGGATGATATCTTACCCACATTATTTGTCGGGTCATCCAATAGAGGTGTCATCTGTAAGAGATACGCACAGCAACCTTATTTCTTCTTGGGTTTCGACCTCGAAATAGTCAATAAGTCCGAAGAGCCTTATACGTGGGGTGCCTTTAGCATTTCCTACGCAGATGGAAAGAAGAAGATATCATCTTCATCATATCAGTGGTTCGAGGAATTCAACGACGCATGGCTGAGTGGCCATGCTCCAGCCGATGTCTTCGGCACTTGGATTGGTGAACCACAAGTGAAGCCCTATCCATACATTTTCTAAACCCCAAAAATTACAACCCCATGATACAGAATAAGAAAGCAGAATGTTTTGTGGCCATCGGCTCTTTTATGGCAGCAGTGGCCTTGGCTTTTACTGCCCTGTTGCTGTCAAAAGATACCAGTATAGACGCATCAGTCTTGATGATGTGCGCTCAGTTCCTCATGCTCACCGCAACTATATTCGGATTGGATTATAAACTCGGTACTTTCATACGAAATCAGCAACCAAAATGAGACAGACGGAAAACTTAATTAGGTTCATTAAAGTCTTGTTGGCACTATGGCTGGCCATGTGCGCTTACAAGGCATTCGCGCAACGGATTATCCACGTCAAACACCTGACTTATGAGATACTATACAATCAGGACATACTGACACCTGAATGCGTGTACTATACACTACGGGAATCAGACTTTATAGGCACACAGAAGTCGAAACCGAAGTATTTCAAGGCAGACTATATGCTACCGCCACCAAGACGCAAAAATAAGGATTTCAGATTCACTGGCTATCAGCGTGGCCACCTCTGCCCGTCTGGGGATAGGGACAGCCGAAAAGACTGGTTCAAGGATACTTTCTTCACCTCGAATATCGTACCCATGACCCCAGCCGTGAATGCAGGTGTCTGGAAGGATATCGAGACGGAATGCAGAAATTTGGCCACAAATGGCCACGTCTTGAAAATCGCTTGTGGAATAATCGCCAGCGATTGTATTACGCATTATACCAGAACCGTACCGTATTACATACCTGATACTTTATTTAAAATCGCTATATGCGTGCACTGTGATACATTACAGCGGGCTTGGATTGTTCCCAATGATCAATGGTACCAATCATTCCAGGATTGTAATACGACTGCAGAAGATATCTGGGGTAAAATTACTCCAGTTGTGGCTGCTTTCTTGCGCCAGTGGTTCCCCCAGCCCTCGATTCCGGAATATCGTAATACATTCCCCCAAGGAGAAAAAGAAAGTTCTTTGGTACCTATCCATGGGGAAAAGTAATACAAAATCATCCGGAGAAAATTCAAGTCAAATTCAAAACTGAAAACATATGGATAAATCTATCGTCCCAAGAGGAATCAGAAACAACAACCCGCTAAACATCAGGGTGGGAAACAACTGGAAAGGTGAGCGTCCCGAAAAGAAGGATAAATCTTTCGAAGAGTTCACTTCAATGGAGTATGGTGTGAGAGCCGGATTCATCATCATCCGAAAATATATGTCTGGGTACAACGGACTCACCAGAAAGTTCAACACCGTTGACCTTATCATACGTCGGTGGGCTCCTGCGAGTGAGAACAATACCGAAGCGTATATCAATCAGGTATGCAAACTCTCAGGCATTCCCAGACATCAGAAAATGACCTTTTCTCAACGCTCTTTAATGGTTGCACTAGTCGATGCGATGATTCGTGTGGAATGCGGACAGCCCATCGATACGAAAATCATTGAGAGTGCCTATGATATGGTATGAACTTAGTTTAGTTAGACAACATTCCTATGAGATTCAAGACTTTTTTTTGGTTAATTTCAGGATTATTCTTATTAACTTCGTGCTCATCAATTAGTTATCTCTCGTCGAACTCTGACGCTATCTTTAAGTACAATAGGGCAACTGGCGAGATAAGTGTATATTGGAAAGTAGAAGTTCAGCACGTAATCATACCAAAGGATTCTGTTAGAGTTAAAAATCAAAACCAGTGCGTTTCCGATAGCGTTCGCTAATGACTGGGTATAAGTCTATGTTGATAGAGAGGGTTTGCAGGGATGCAAGCCCTTTCTTTATGCACGTTTCAGACTATTTTTCTATTTAGAACGAATCTAAATTTGTGCAGTTTTTACTTCATTCTCTTGCATCATATCGATATTTTGTATATCTTTGCAGCGGTTTAGGATAACGGCAACGCAGAGGTGCGACCGTGAACGTAAAACCAGAGGTTTGGCACGCTTTTCGTGCTTGCGGGAGTCGGTTCTAATTGTCATGGTTTCGGCTCCCGCGCTTTTTGCCAAAGACGGAGAAAGTATTACACATAATCGCGATTCCCGTCTTTTTCGGTGGAGAGAAACTACAGCCTCCTAGTACGTAATCACCTAAAAAGCACGAAAATGAAAAGCGGTTATTATTTCGTCCGACACAGCGGAGGGCTATTCGTAGGAATTACTATCTATCGCGTCTGGGTCGGTTCTTCACTCAAGGATGGAGCGAAGAGAAAACTTGTGGAACTCTATTGCAAAGAAAACGACTTACCTTTTGTCAAATGGTCACAAGAGGTTGATTCTCTCATTACACAATTCAAAGACAAATTCGAAGTGGATGAATGTGCACTTGCATCACCGTATAGAACGGCCTCAATATCAATCAGTCAGTTATACCATCTCATAATCGATGACGGCTTCAATAAATTCGAGGCAGAAAATTACTCCACTCCATTTGAAATCTATCTCAATCATCGAAACAATCCTGATTTCGTGGCGAGGGAAAACCGAAAAAATCGTGATACTTCGTGCCAACCTCACCACGCAGTAAACCTAAGTCTACAAAATACACTTGAAGTTGCGTAGTACTATGGGATGCAGAAAAATAGTTTTATCTTAAAATAAGGAAGCCGTTCGAGAAATCGGGACTTTCTAAATGTCAAACCAATAAATTTATATCGTATGTTAAAAGTAGAAGTTATCGGCAATCTGGGAGCCGATGCAGAGATTAAAGAGGCTAATGGCCACAAGTTCGTAACATTCCGTGTCGCACACTCGGAGAGGTGGAAAAATGAAAATGGTGAAGAAAAGGAGCGCACCCAGTGGATTGACTGCACCATGTCGAACGCAGACAGCGGGATTGTTCCATACCTGAAACAGGGTGTGAAAGTGTTCGCCAGAGGTCACATGAGCCTGCGAGTGTACTCATCACCTAAACTCAGACAGATGGTTGCGGGTGTTTCTGTGGCAATCCAAGAGATTGAATTGGTCGGAGGGAGTGGAGATGAAGTACCTCGTTCATTAATCGACCCGACAGACGGAAAGATTTATTCCGTTAAAAAATACTATTGGACGGAGTTCAATACAAAAGGAATGAAGCGGGAAGATACGCGTGTTCTCGTAGACAAACGGGGTATGGAGTACACGATGGACTTTCATGGTTTTGTCATACCATCACAACAGCCCGAGCCAGAGCCTGAACAATAAGTTCAGGTTTTTGGCTTATTACTGGCTATGGTTTAACCAATACCAATGCACGATGAAGCGAAACAAAGGTGTGTCAATATCGACTGGCTCGAGATTTACGCCCTCGAAAGTAACGAACGTTACCCATGTAATGCGGAGTACTTCCGTAGGCACGGTTATATGGTACGTGAGAGAGCCTATGGCACACGAGTATATAAAGAAATGTTCGAGATACTAAACGACGATAATCAACCGATTATGGAGATAAGAAGAAATCCCGCATCTGGGGAAGGTGACTTCAATGGTCTCGTACCACAGAGTACACATATCAGACTGCCCAACTGGATTCTCTACCAAAACAATCCAGTGGAAATGTTGAGCGGGTTCTTGCTCCAGCATGACTATATCTTTAAGCGGATTTTTCGCATCGATATATGTTATGACTTCGTGCGGTTTGATACTGGCGATAAGCCGACAAAGTTCGTGAAAAGATATCTCGAAGGCAAATTCAGAAAGATTAACCAGTGTTCCTTGACAGCACATGGTGAAGATAATTGGAATGCTTGTAATTGGAACTCCTTGAGTTGGGGTGCTCGTACTTCAATGGTCTCTACTAAACTCTACAACAAGACAAAAGAACTGGCGGAGGGAAAAACCGATAAGCCATATATTAAGACGTGTTGGATGATGGCGGGACTTGTCGATAACCCTACTCGATGCACAAAGTATAATTCTGATGGCACAGAGGAAAAAGTGGACGTGTGGAGACTTGAATTCTCACTCCGCTCTGCATGTGATGGTTGGATAGTATACGAGTGGCAGGGAGGAAAGAAAATGAAAAAGCAACATCTTCCACACAGACTACCAATGTTCGATGCAAAGGATAAACTCTGGCAACGCTTTCAAGACCTCTGCTATCATTATTTCAGATTCAAATATCTGGAGTATGCGGATGGCGATACTACACTCTCTGATGAGGAATTACTTCGGGTTCATTCTGACCCCAGTAGGCCACTCAAACGAAAAGATAGGTGTCGAGATAAGAAACTCTTCTACTTTGATCAAGACCGCGAGTTTACAACACTCACACTGGCTCCTCATGACGCAAAGCAGAGCCGCGATGATGAGATACTGGAAAGGCGACTTATCAAATACAGAATGTTACACCCATCACCCGAGGTCATACAGGCCGTTAATCTTCTGCTGTCTAAGATTGACCTTACAAGGCTCACAAACTACTCTCCTAAGGAAAATCTCGCGGAAGCCAGAGCACTGCAGCTGACTTTAGCAAGAAAGATGGGTGGTGATACCCGTAGCGTCGCTATGATACTTGATGATATACTTAGAGAAATAAACCAAAATGATATATTCTGATGGGGTACGCTCAACTTAGATGCATGGATTGCATTTGGTGTGTCAATATAGACGACCATAATATGGGAACGTGTTTGAAGGTTCACAATTCAGTCTGGTGTCTCTCACTGGCATGCAGTAAATTCATTGGAAAGGAGGAAATTTTCTGATGATTCGGGACCCGAGAAAAGGCGGTACAGTAGTACCGCCGTGCGATTTCCACACCATATCTTCTGAAACCCCTATAAACACTGGGGCTCCGGCGATAATTCTTTCGGGGGCGCGCCCGCCCCCGCGCGACACGCACGTGAGAGAGTTCAGCAGCCAGAAGTTGAGCGTGTAATACAATAGATAATTAACAAGTAAAAAAAACCCTAAACAAAATGAAAGATTCAAAGAAACTTATCTCGGCAAGAATAGACCCCGAGACGATAAAAAAAATCGAAGCGTTCAGCGTGAAGTATAAATACTGGACGCGTAATTATATCATCGATAATATCCTGTACGCTGTATTGAATGACTTCGATGATGATGCTATCTATGATATGGTACGTCGACCTCACTGGAAGGTTCCCTTTATACTGGCGAAATATAATATAGAATACTTCAACGGAACTCACAAAGAACACGAAGATGGCAAAGATAGTTAATTATGAAGCCGTACAGGCCGAGATAGCCCG
>Ga0233386_1000524_pt1 | contig 10281 bp, 9 predicted proteins | sample ElkDunMinimDraft_17_FD_191544 | JGI IMG/M metagenome (GOLD analysis project Ga0233386, IMG submission 191544) | Fecal eukaryotic communites from dung pellets of Tule Elk in California, USA - Elk Dung G4 | ecosystem: Host-associated > Mammals > Digestive system > Large intestine > Fecal | place...
CTGACTGATCAGCGTCTGGATTTGCACGATCCGGTGCGCTTCATCCGCACCCATCTGCTGGACAAGCTGGACTTTGTCCCGCAGGAAGCGCCTATCGCCGTGCATGTCACCTGCAGCACGCAGCACCTCGGTGAAGCGCAGGCATTGATCGATATCGCCCGGCGATGCGCGAAAGAAGTGGTAGTCCCCGAAGGGATTCATTGCTGCGGCTTCGCCGGCGACAAAGGCTTCACAACGCCGCAATTGAACGCACACTCGCTGCGTAGCCTGAAGAACGCGGTGCAGGTTTGCACCGAAGGCATCTCCACTAGCCGCACTTGCGAAATAGGCCTGTCACAGCATGGTGGCATCGACTATCACGGGCTGGTCTATCTCGTGGACCGCGTCAGCCGCACCAAGAACGCTCAGCCTGCATGATTCGCGCCCCTACACATAAATGAAACGCTTGAGCGCAACCGTAGTCCCAATTTCAGAGCCCAGCAGTAGGAGGCTCCTTTTTTGGCCTCGGCGCTGCCGCAGCAGTTCAACTGGCGGGCCCGCCGGGACGACTATTCACTGGAGAACGCTCATGAAACGATTCGCCATACTAGCCACCGGCATACTGCTCGCCAGCCCGGCAGCCTTCGCCGCTGATATGAACCTCTGCGAAACCAATCTGCAAGAAATCGACGACAACATGACCACCACCATGGTCACCCTCGGCGAACCCGCCAAAGGCCAGATCGAGGAATTGGTCGTACAGGCCAGACAAGCGCAGCAAGGGGGCAACATCGAAGACTGTATCGCTCACTCCACCAAAGCGCTGCAACAGCTCGAGGGTCCAGGCAGTTCTGGCAGTGGCGGCTCCGCTGGTAGTGGCTCCGGCGCAGGTAACTGACCCGCAGCAGGCATGGGGCAGAGCCGGTATCCCGGCCTGCCTTAATGCGAACAGCGCACCTTGAAATCCGGCAGGGTGCCCTTATCTACCTACCAAGCGTTCGACGCAGCCCGCGCATTGGCGTAGACTGCACGGACATGAAGCTGCAACTCGCTTTATGGGGCCGATTAGGATTCGACGCCGGGAACGAAACTCTAGGTGCATGCCGAGTTGGTAACAGAACTCGTAAATCCACTGTTGCAAACTTATAGTTGCCAACGACGACAACTACGAAGGGTACGCGCTAGCCGCCTAACCTTCATCTGGTCGCTTCGGCGCCAGCGGTCATGAGGGGATGCCTGTAAACCCAAAATGACTGTCAGATAGAACAGGATCGCCGCCAAGTTCGCTGTAGACGTAACGGTTAAAACTCATACAGCTCGCTCCAAGCACCCTGCCAATCGGGCGGCGCGGAGTTAACTCAATAGATCTGGCTACGCATGTAGTACCGACAGCGGAGGACTGGCGGACGGGGGTTCAAATCCCCCCGGCTCCACCAATTCGCAACACCTAAGCCCCTGATTTTCTTAGAGAATTTCAGGGGTTTTTGCTTTTAGGATAGCGGTTTCGAAAAAGTGTCGGCGTTGTAGGGCACCGCACTCGATCAAAGGTATCGCAGCAAATATTCGCAGGGACGACCAGGAACGAAGGATGCGCACGAATTACGTTTTGATCGACTATGAGAATGTCCAGGCGTCATCCTTGGATCTGCTCAGCGCACCGCATTTCTGCGTGAAGGTTTTTCTGGGACCCAATAACACCAAGCTTCCTACAGAGCTGGCGGTAGCGGTACATCGATTACGGGAACGAGCCGACTATATTCAGCTCGACACCCCAGGCACGAACGCGCTGGATTTTCACATCGCCTATTACCTTGGACAGCTGGCGAGTACAGATCCCACCGGTTTCTTTCATGTCATCTCCAAGGACAAAGGGTTCGATCCGCTTCTAAAGCACCTGAAAAGCAAAGGGATTTTCGCGTTACGCTCGCAATCGATTGAGCAAATGCCTTGCTTCAAGGCCGTCGGTGAAACGCCACACGCACCGAGCCAGATAAAGTCAGACGAGCCACAAAAGCCAAAATCCCAACCTGCTCCAAAAGCTTCGGTGAAGAAGCCCGCACCGAACGATAACGTGGTCAAGGCAGTAATCGCTGACTTGATAGGCCGGAAGGCATCGAAACCCAAGACTACAAAGACACTGTTGAACACCATTCACTCAAAGGTCGGCAAAGCGACCCCCATCAAAGAAATTGAGCGTATTTACGCCACGCTCTGCCAACTAGGTTATGTGAAGGAAAGCGGAAACACCGTCAGCTACTCATTCCCCAAAAGTGCGTAGCGGGCCTAATTTAATTGCGTCTAGAAGATGATCAGGCGACAGGTGCGCATACCGCATCGTCATGGCCAAGCTCGAATGACCCCGGATCTTCTGCAAGCGTCAGGATGTTCCCGCCGTTCTGGATGGAGTGACTGGCGAAGGTATGCCGCAGCGCGTGGGCGGCCTGCCCTCTCGGTAGTCGGATTGTGGTTCTTGCGAGCGCGCGACGGAACGAGGTGATCGAATGCATGAACGGACCATGCTGCTTCCAGTGCTTCACGATCCGCTTTTCCAGCTCAGCCGAGATCGGCACTGATCGCACCTTCCCGCTTTTCGTCCCGCTGAACGTGATGACGCCATTCCGCACACTGGTCGGCTTCAGCTTCTCGGCGTCTGACCATCAAGCACCCGTCGCCAAACGGATCATCGTGACAAGCTCGACGTGCGGCTTATCACAGCCAGCACGGATCGAATCCAGCAGCTCGGCGATCTGCTGTTTCGTCAGCCATGAAAGCTCACGCTCATGGATCTTGAGCGGCTTGGCCAGCGCCAACGTGTCTTCGTACTTGATGACACCCAAGCCCCGAAGCTCGTTGTAGACCGAGCGCAGATAGCCCCGCTCATTTTTAGGTGTTTCGGGAAGGCGCCCGCTTCCATGCGGACACGACGATCATGCGCGTAGGCTTGCGAATCTATTCGCGTAGCAATGGGATATCGCAGCCTCGCACCCTTGCGTGGTGGGCAATCAATTCCGGTTCTCTTGAGCGTATCGACGTCGACCTTTCAACGTCCTTCAGGCAGTTGCTCTATGGCCATCAGTCCGCCCTAACCCACCCCACATGCCGTCAACGCATCTGTCTCGCTGAAAACGTTCGCACCAGCGAAGCAGCAATGTCCACTAGACCGACGAAGCGCCGTTGCAGCTCGTCAAGAGGGATACGGATGCGGGTGCAACACGAACACGAACCTCCGGATGCACTGATCCAGCAGCTCCTGCAGAACTCCAGGTTTCGCCTATAGTTGTGAGCACTCGTACAGAGCAAGCCGTCTACCGATCAGGATGGATGAGGATGCCGGATTCAAATTCATTAGAAAAAATCATAGAGCCGCGCGAGATTGCACACATTGAACTGTCGCTCGTTGTACCAGTTTTTAATGAGTCGGAAACAGTATCGCTATTCATTGATCGTGTTAAGGCGGTTTTCGATGACCGCACTGAAATCAAACTCGAGATCATCTTCATAAATGACGGGAGCCGTGACGATACCCTCGCACGTCTTCTCGAGCTCCAAAAGAAGAACCCTGAAATACGCATAGTTGATTTGAGTCGTAACTTCGGAAAAGAGGCTGCGCTTACCGCGGGCTTGGACATGACCTCCGGGCACGCTGTAGTCCCGATTGACGTTGATTTTCAAGACCCACCCGAAATCATTATTAAAATGCTCGAAAAATGGCTTGAAGGATACGACATCGTCGTGGGAAAACGGATCAATAGAGATTCAGATACATGGATCAAGAGAAAATCTGCCACTTGGTTTTATCGCATCCATAACAAACTTTCAGAACCAGAAATCCCCGAAAACGTCGGCGACTTCAGACTCATGGACCGCTCGGTTGTTGATGCGCTAAAAGCGTTTCCCGAGTCAAGGCGTTTTATGAAAGGACTATTTGCCTGGGTTGGATTCAAGACCGCAGCAGTGGAGTATGCAAGGCCTGAGCGGATCGCTGGCAGCACAACATTCAACGGATGGCGGTTGTGGAATTTCGCACTCGAAGGCATCACAAGCTTTAGCACCGCCCCCTTGCGGATTTGGACTTACTTAGGTGGGGTGGTTGCCTTTATGTCTCTGCTTTTTGCTATTTTCATGATTTTTAAAGTGCTGCTCTCCGGAATAGATGTTCCAGGATACGCCTCCGTTGTAGTTGCGGTGACATTTCTCGGTGGCTTACAACTGATTGGCATAGGAATCATTGGTGAATATCTTGGGCGGTCGTACATCGAGTCTAAGCGACGCCCGATCTATCTCGTAAGGCGTATCTACGACAAAAAGGAATAAAGATGGACTTGAAAGAAACGGAGATCCTTGGCACCAATATAAAACAGCATTGGTATTACAGATCAAAAGCCAATGCAATGAAGCGTCTGCTTTCTGGTGCCTCTCCTTGTGTAATCCTTGATATCGGGGCCGGATCAGGGTTCTTTTCAAAAAAAATGCTTACCGACTCTTTGGCAAAAGAGGCATGGTGTGTAGACATAAGCTACGAGAGCGACTCAGACGCTTCGGAGGCTGGAAAGCCAGTTCACTTTAGAAGATCAGTGGATAACGTAAATGCTGACTTGGTCCTTCTAATGGACGTGTTAGAACACGTCGACGACGATGTTTGCCTTCTAAGAGACTACGCGACTAAAGTTCCAAGCGGGGCGAAATTTTTGATATCCGTCCCGGCCTTTCATTTTCTGTGGAGTGGGCACGATGTCTTTCTTGAACACAAGAGACGCTACCGACTGAATCAAATAGAAGACGTTGTTCGCCAGGCAGGTTTAACGGTGAAGCATGGCGCATATTATTTTGGCGCGATTTTTCCGATCGCCGCAACCATTCGCCTTGTGAGTAACTTGATGCAAGGAGGCCGTTACCAGGCGCAGTCACAGCTCACACAGCACCACCCATTGGTTAACGCAACACTGACGGCAATGTCTTCAGCTGAGTTGCCGTTTTTTTTAAGTAACCGCTTCGCTGGGTTGACTGCTTTTGTTGTCGCGGAAAAATCTTGACTACAGCGCCAACGGATTCGAGCTGTGCTATCGTGATAAATAAGAGATTTTTAAAATTTGTTTTATGGCGTGAGCTCATTATCGCTTCCCGCTTTGGTTCAGTCGGGATTGTTGCCACAGCAGCCCATATTATGGTTGTCTGGATTTTGTTGAAGGAAACCGGTATAACGCCGATTTTCGCAAACACCATCGCATTCTTGGTGGCTTTTTTAATTTCATTTGCGGGAAACTATCTATGGACATTTCGCTCCCCGGGAAGCCCGCGTCGCGCGATGTTTCGATTCTTTGTAATCGCAATCTTTGCCTTCGCATCAAACACACTACTCCTTGCTCTTCTAGTGCACGAAGGCTGGTTCCCACCAATTATTTCAGCCGTATTGTCTGCGTCAGTAGTTCCGGCCATAAGTTTCGTAGCAAGCCGTCTTTGGGGGTTCAAGGGAGATAAGGAATTTGTATGATGATCCGCTCTGAAAACAACAAACTCAATATGTTGTCATCAGCCCTCCCCGTTATGCTAGGTGTAATTGCGTTTTTTATTGTAGTGGGACCGCGAGCACTTTATCCTACAAATATCGCGTGGCTAGGAGCAGGCGATCCAGCAACACACTATCTAGGATGGCTTTTTTACAGAAATTCGGAGTGGGAATTTCCGATCGGCCTCAACTCATCCTATGGATTGGAGTTTGCAAATTCCATTTTATACTCAGATTCAAATCCTCTCCTTGCTATTATTTTTAAGCCTATCTCCTATCTTTTGCCGCAGACTTTTCAATACTTTGGAATCTGGCTGCTTCTGTGTTTCATTTTTCAAGCCTTGTTTGGATGGAAGTTACTTTGCCTGGTAACAAGCAGCAACTTACTTCGGCTTCTTGGTGCTGGAATCATTGTCTTCGCTCCGCCCATGATTTGGAGGCTGCATGGCCATCTAAGCCTTGTTGGCCACTTTGTTATTGTTGCAGCTTTATATTTCTCTTTGAATGCAAAGCTGCGGCGGCGAAAGCTATGCTGGGGGATACTTATAGCAGTTACAGCACTTATCCATGCTTATTTACTGGCAATGGTCCTTGCCATTTGGATTGCTGATCTTGTCGGCAGGGCGATGAAATCACAGCTTTCTGTGCGCATTTCGATATATGAGTTTTTTGCACTTTTTTTTCTGACTGGTGTTGTTTGCTGGCAAGCCGGTTATTTCAGCGTTGGAGCGGGGGCCAGTTCTGCAGGCTATGGCCTTTACCGAATGAATATATTATCTCCTTTTGACTCGAGTGGCTGGTCATATATTCTAAGAGATCTCCCAGAGGCAACGGGGGATTATGAGGGGTTCAATTATCTAGGCCTCGGAACAATTTTTTTGCTCATCTCATCTTTTCCTGCTTTTTGGGCTGCGAGAAAAGAACTGACCGAAGCGGCCAGCGAGTATTGGTATTTGGCTCTCTTGTTTCTCGCATTTACTTTATTCGCCATATCCAATGCGATTGCTATTGGACCAATTGAATTTAGATATACTTTGCCCGACTCATTCCTTGAGCTTGCGAATGTGTTTAGAGCGTCGGGTAGAATATTTTGGCCTGTATTTTACCTAATAACTTTTTTGTCGATAGCCTTTGCAGTTAGAAGATTTGATGGCCGCACCGCTGGATTTGTGCTTGGTCTAGCGCTAACAGTTCAAGTCCTTGATACAAGCGCTGGCTGGCTGCCCATTCGAAAAACGAATATGGTTGAATCGAGTGCCGAATGGAGCTCTCCGCTTGTTAGCCAGTTTTGGTCAGACGCTTCAAAAAAATATCAGAACGTCAGACGCATCCCAGTCGGAAATTCTCCTGCTGCATGGCAGGATATTTCATATTACGCTGGAAGCAACGGGCTTGCCTCTGACGCGGTCTACCTTGCTAGAGTTTCTGCCATATCTTTTGAAGACGCCAAAAAAAGGTCATATGAAGCATTAAGCAGCGGAGCTTTTGATCAGGATTCGCTGTATATCCTGGATGATTCTGAGTTTCGTTCAGCGTTTATTTCCGGGAATCTCGCGGCTGATCTATTTGCAAAAATTGATGGCCTCAACGTTGTTGCCCCAAACTGGAAAAACTGTGTCGACTGCCGACCCTCTGTTGACGAAATAAAAATTAACGACCTATTTAAGCCTCTTGCTGTGGGTGAGCGTATTTCATTCAATTCTGCTGGTTACGGTGTGGATTATCTGGGCCAAGGTTGGTCGTCCCCCGAGCCTTGGGGAACTTGGTCGGATTCGTCATCCTCAGTGGTTTTTCTTCCAACACTGCCGAAGGAAGTTCATTCCATTCTTATTGACTTTAATGCGCTGATCACTCCATCCCATCCGGCGCAACGTGTTGAAATAATAGTGAATGGTGTACAGACCGCTTCTATGACGATTAAAGAGTCATCCGCTGCAACCGAGGTTAAGTTGCCGGAGGCGGCAAAGCTAGATTCGTTTTCTGGTATCAAGATTGAGTTTCTCTTACCTGACGCAGCAAGACCGGTGGATGTCGGGCTTGGAGAAGATGGTCGGACTTTAGCGCTGGGATTACTGGCCATTACTTTGAAGTGAATCCGGGCAAAGCACTGGGCCGAAGCGCGAACCACAGTAGACACTCCGTGACGGGCTTATCCTTAAGTGCTGCATCGACATGCCTGCGACGACCGCTCGGCGGAAGACAGGTGCGACGCGATAAGCGGAGACGGCAAACGGAGCGGCGACTGTCAGAATGACATCACCGCACAAGAAGCGGCCATATCTACTAATCGAAACGCGAGCCTCCCGATGTCTGCTGAAAAAATCTACACAATCGTCTTGGAGCACAACCTGGAAGTGCTTCTCGAAGCCGCCACGATGGCGCAAGTGGAAGCCTTCTGGGACGAACATGACAGCCATTATTTTGGCTTGCGGATGGAGAATGAGTCTGGAATTCACACGCGTGTGATCGTCACCGACGAGATGCCTGCGGAAGAAGCCGAGCTCTGCGCCAGCTAGTGGCGCGAGCCGTCGCTCATTCCAGATCGACCAGCCTGGCGGCCATCCGCTGTTTGCTGTCCAGTTGAAAGAACAGCGTGGCGGCCAGCATCGACATGCCGCCGACACACAGGAAGGTCAGCTGAAATGCTCGCAACACCGGCTCGCCGCCAGCACCGGGAACGGTGAAGCCGCCCAGCAACGCCCCCGCAGAAGCGACGCCCAGACTCATGGAAAGCTGCACCACCACGGACAACAGCCCGTTGCCACTGCTAGCATCCTGGTTGCTGAGGCCCACCAAGGTAACGGTATTCATCGCGGTAAATTGCATGGAGTTGACTATGCCTATCAGGCTCAGGTGCAAGAGCAATAGCACCATGGGCGTCGCGGCGTCGACGGTAGCCAGGCTCGCGATCAAGCTGCCCAGCAGCAATGTGTTGCCGATCAGGATGCGCCGGTAGCCTAGACGGTCGATCAGCGGCTTGGCCAGCGGCTTGATCAACATGGCGCCAAGCGCCAGCGGAATCATCATCATCCCCGCCTGCGACGGCGAGTAGCCCAATGCTACCTGCAGCAACAAGGGCAACATGAATGGCAACGCGCCGCTACCCAACCGCGCGAACAGATTGCCAAAGATGCCGACGGCAAAACTGCGGATACGAAACAGCGAGGGGCTGAACAGCGGTTTGTCGACATGCCCGGCGCGCAACCAGTAAGCCGCAAGGCAGGCGCTGCCGATCACCATCAGCAGCAGTACCCGAGCATGGGGCATATGCAGTTCGCCAAGGCCTTCCAGCGCAATGGTGATGAACACCATGGATGTTCCGAACAAGAGGAAACCGACCGTATCGAAACGTATGCGCTCGGCGCTTTTCAGGTCGGGCATGAAGCGAAAGGCGGCGATACAGCCCACCAGGCCCACCGGCAGGTTGATCAGGAATATCCAGTGCCAGGAGGCGTACTGCACCAGCCAGCCGCCCAGCGTCGGGCCGATCAGCGGGCCGACCATCCCGGGCAGTGCAATGAAAGCCATCACCCGCACGAATTCGCTGCGCGGATAGGCGCGCAGCACCACCAGGCGACCGACCGGCAGCATCAATGCCCCGCCTATGCCCTGCACTACACGTGCAATCACCAACTGGTTGAAGGTGATGGACATCGCGCAGAACAGTGAACCCAAGGTGAACAACACGATGGCCGAGAAGAAGATACGTCGCGTGCCGAAGCGGTCGGCCAGCCACCCCGAGGCCGGAATCAGTAACGCTACGGTGAGCATGTAGGCGATGACCACACCCTGCATGCGCAGCGGATCCTCGGCCAGATCCTGCGCCATCGCCGGCAAGGCCGTGTTGAGAATGGTGCCGTCCAGGGTTTGCATGAAGAATGCGATGGCAACCAGCCACGGCAGAACCCGGGCGGTGCGAGCGTCCAACACAACGGTCTCAGGCATGGGCGTTCCTGATTGAAAAGTGCATGGTATGCCGCGACTCGGCTGACACACAGCTCATTCTGCTCGCAGCGCATTCCTGAAGGTCATCGTGCGGCCTGATGAACTGCCTGTAAGGGCTATGACAACCTACCGTAATGGGATGCTCGTAATCCTTTCATCCATGCGTTTTAGCGTCCTGCGCCTCACGCCAGAGCAGACCGGCTCTCACAAATCATTCCATCAAAATTGACGAGAATCATTATCGTTAACCCTTTCAGATGCGAGCCTTGATCGACATTCATACGGTCTAACGGAGGCCACATGCATATTCCCGTTACCCTCGCCCTCGCCCTCGCCCTCGCATCGCTGATGCTGACGCCCTTCGTTCAAGCCAAAGAGTATCCCGTCGGTGAACCGCAGCAATGCGGCGGTATGGTGGTTGGCGCGGTGTATCTGCAGCCGGTGGATATGGAGCCGACCGGCATGATGCGCAGCACCGGCGAATCCGACATCCATCTTGAAGCCGACATCGCCGCCATCGAAGACAACCGAAACGGCTGGCAGGAAGGCAGCTTCGTGCCATACCTGAACATCAAGTATTCGTTAAGCAAGAAAGATTCGGACGAGAAGATCGAAGGCGACCTCCACCCGATGGTGGCCAACGACGGTCCGCATTACGGGGACAACGTAAAGCTGATGGGTCCGGGAAAGTACCGGCTGACCTTCACTGTCCTTCCGCCAGGAGGTAGTCACGCCATGTTCGGCCGCCACGTGGACAAGGAGACCGGTGTCGCGCCCTGGTTCGAACGCTGCGAGCTGAACTACGAGTTCACCTACGCCGGAATCGGCAAGAAAGGCGGCTACTGAACCTG